>Ga0056115_1000159_pt1 | contig 34813 bp, 33 predicted proteins | sample WorMetOlspDAHAB1_FD_77007 | JGI IMG/M metagenome (GOLD analysis project Ga0056115, IMG submission 77007) | Marine gutless worms symbiont microbial communities from Max Planck institute for Marine Microbiology, Germany - Olavius sp. DAHAB.1 ...
TCACGACGCCGGGCGGGGTTGCGCGGTCGATGTCGGCCAGGACGCGCCGCTTCAGGTCGAGCCGCTCGGGCGCGCTTTCCTGGACGAACTGCGCATCGGCGACCGCGTCTTCCAGCGTCGGCGCGAAGGTGAGGCGCTCGGGCGAGGCGCCGTCGGCGAGGCCAAGATCGCTGAGCGGCGACCAGGCGAGATCCACCAGCCGGCGTACGGTCTCTTCGGCATGATCCGTCGGGTCCCAGACCGTGACGTCGAAGCCGCGCGCCAGGAACAGCGCCGCCCAGCCGCCGCCGATCACGCCGGCGCCGATGCAGGCGACGCGCCGGGCTTCCTCGGCCGGGACCGCGGGCTGCCAGGCCACCTACGCGCTCCGCGCCGGCAGGCCCAGGGTCTGCCGCGCCTCCGCGGGCGTCTGCACCCTGCCGCCCAGGGCCTCGACGATTTTGACCGCGCGTTCCACAAGCTGGCCGTTCGACGCGAACACGCCCTTGTCCAGATAAAGATTGTCTTCCAAGCCCACCCGCACATGGCCGCCCAGCAGCATGGCCTGCGCCACCATCGGAAACTGCATGCGGCCGATGCCGAAGCCCGCCCAGACGCTGCCGGCGGGCAGCAAGTTGACCATCGATTGCATCACGGCGATATCGGGCGGCGCGCCGTAGGGAATACCCATGCAAAGCTGGAACATGGCCGGCGCCTCGATCAGGCCTTCCTCCACCATCCGGCTGGCGAACCACAGGTGGCCGGTGTCGAAGATCTCCAGCTCGGGTTTGACGCCCAGTTCCTTGATCCGCTGTGCGCCGGTGCGCAGCATGTCGGGCGTGCTGACATAGACCGCGTTGCCCTCGCCGAAATTCAGCGTTCCGCAATCCAGCGTGCAGATCTCCGGCCGCAGTTCCTCCACATGGGCGAGCCGCTCCAGCGCGCCGACCAGGTCGGTGCCCTCTTCGAAGTCCATCGGCCGGTCCGCCCCGACCATCAGGTCCCCGCCCATGCCCGCGGTCAGGTTGATCACCACGTCCACGTCGCTGGCGCGCACCCGTTCCACCACGGCCCGGTAGAGCGCGACGTCGCGCGAGCCCTTGCCGGTTTCGGGGTCGCGCACGTGGATGTGGGCGATGGCGGCGCCGGCCCTGGCCGCCTCTATTGCGGCGTTGGCGATGGCGTCGGGCGTTACCGGGATCGCCGGATGTTTGTCGACCGTGTCGCCTGCGCCGGTCACCGCGCAGGTGACGATGACATTCGTGTTCATTTCCCGGACCTGTGCGTGGCGGGTTTTCCTGTTCGAGCCGTCAGCGTACTGTCCCCGGTGCGACCGCGACAAGGATTGAGGCGTTTCGGAGCGAGAGGGACAGGGCCGCATGACCGCAGCGCACACGGGCATGCGCGTGATGGTGACCGCCGCGGCCGGCGGCATCGGCCGGGCCATTGCCGAGGCGTTCGCGAGCGCCGGGGCGCGGGTGCATGTCTGCGACGTCGACCTTACCGGCCTGGACGACCTGATCCGGGCCAACCCATCCATCGGCACCAGCGTCGCCGATGTCTCGGATCCGGAACAGGTCGCAGGGTTTTTCGAGGAGGCGTTGGAGTCGCTGGGCGGGCTGGACGTGCTGGTGAACAATGCCGGCATTGCCGGGCCCACGGCGCCGGTGGAAGAGGTGACGCCCGAGGACTGGACCCGCACCATGGCGGTAAACATCGACGGCCAGTTCTATTGCACGCGCCTGGCGGTGCCGCACCTGAAGGCGGCCGGCGGCGGGGCGATCGTCAATATCGCGTCGACCGCGGGCGTGTTGGGCTATCCGCTGCGGGCGCCCTATGCCGCGTCGAAATGGGCGGTCGTCGGGCTGACCAAAACCCTGGCGATGGAGCTGGGGGAGGCCGGCGTCCGGGTCAACGCCATCTGCCCGGGGCCCGTCCTGGGCGAACGCATGGCCAAGGTCGCGGCGGCGGAGGCCGAGGCCAAGGGCGTCTCGGAAGAAGAGGTCCGCGCCGGATACGTAAAGCAGGTCTCGATGCAGCGCTTCATCGAGCCCAAGGAGATTGCCGAGATGGTCCTGTTCTTGTCCGGGCCGTCCGGCCGGTCCATCTCCGGCCAGGCGCTGGGCGTGGACGGACATACGGAGACCCTGAGGACGTGACGGCGGGAATTCGAATGCGTGCATTCGGAAAAAAGGCCAGCTAGGATTCAATGTGAAGAAATGCGCATCGATCGCTGACGGCGAACACCATGGTCAGGAGGTGAGAGATGGGTCTGAAAATCACACAACTGGAAACCGGCCCGGACTCCGTCGAACTCGTCTGGGAGGACGGCAGCCGCGGGGAGTATCACTTCATCTGGCTGCGCGACAATTGCGGCTGCACCGCGTGCCGACATCCCAAGACGTTTGAGCGGCTGTTCGATCTGCTCAGCGTGCCGGAGGACATCCGGCCCGACGGCGCGGAAATCACCGAAGCGGGCGACCTGCGGCTGACCTGGCCGGACGGCGGGCATGTCAGCGACTATCCTTCGTCCTGGCTTAGGCAGCATTGCTATGCCGGCGACATCGCCATCGAAGGTGCGCCGCGCATCCACTGGGACGCCGGTCTCAATGACCGCGTTCCCGACGCATCGTTTGACGCGATCCGCGATGACGACCGAGCCTTCCTTGATTGGCTGACCACGCTGCGCACCTGGGGCGTCGCCCTGGTGCGGGACATGCCCGACGACAGCCATGCGGCGCTGGCGTTCGCGCAGCGGATCGGCTTCGCCCGCGAGACGAATTTCGGGACCGAATGGAATGTGATCTCCATGCCGAACCCGAACAGCAACGCCTATACGGACCTGCATCTCAACTGCCATACGGACCTTCCTTACTGGGAGGCGCCGCCCGGGTATCAGTTCCTGCATTGCCTGACCAACGAGACCGTCGGCGGCGAGTCCGTCCTGGTCGACGGGTTCCGCGTTGCCGAGGAACTGCGCAAGGTCGATCCTGCGGCCTTCGACCTGTTGATCCAGGTTCCGCTGGATTTCGACTTCCGGGACGACGACAACGACATGCGCTACCGCTCGCCGGCGATCCGGCTGGGCCAGGACGGCAAGGTTACGGAAGTCCGGTTCAGCATCGCGGTGATGGGCACGCTGAACGTGCCGGGCCACCTGATGAAAGCCGTCTACAGCGCCCACCGCACGTTCGCCACGTTGCTTCGGGATCCGCGGTTCGAGGTGCGCTTCCGGCTCAAGCCCGGGGACATGATGGTGTTCGACAACCGGCGGATTCTGCACGGGCGCACGGCATTCGACGCCTCGACCGGCCATCGCCGCCTGTTGGGGATCTATGTGGATCATGACGTCGTCGACAGCCGGATCCGCGTGCTGGGCCAGACGCTGGAGGCCGGCAGGCTCAGCGCCTGAGGAGGCTGCCGTGACAATCAAAGGCATGCACGGCCTGTTCTACACGCCGGCGGCCGAGGAGGCGCGGGCGTTCTTCCGCGACAAGCTGGGTCTTGCCCATGTGGATGCCGGCGACGGCTGGCTGATCTTCGGCGTTTCCCAGGCTGAATTCGGCGTCCATCCCGGCGAAAGGCCGGCCCACGAGCTATCCTTCTGGTGCGACGACATCGAAGAGACCGTTCGGTCCTTAAAGGAGAAGGGCGTCACCTTCACCACGCCGATCCGGGACGAGGGTTACGGACTGGTCGCCACGATGGTAGTCCCGGGCGGGCTGGAGGTCACGCTCTACCAGCCGCGGCATCCGCAGCCTTAGTCAAAGTTCCGTCGCGTGCAGCCACGCCCTTCGAGACGCGCCCTGCGGGCGCTCCTCAGGGTGAGGAGAGTGTTGGAATCGAAGCCTTTTTCATTCCCTCATGCTGAGGAGCAGTGCGAAGCACTGCGTCTCGAAGCATCTGGCTGCCATCGTGCACGGTGCACCGCACTCACATCTCCGCGCGGCGCTTCTCCAAGAGATTGTCCAGCCAGTCCGGGTCCATCTCCGGCACCGAGGACAGCAGCAGCTCGGTATATTCGTGGTGCGGCGGGGTCAGGACCTCGGTCTTGCCGCCCTGTTCGACGATCTTGCCTTTCAGCATCACCACCACCTTGTCGGAGATCGCCTTCACCGTCGCTAGGTCGTGGGTGATGAACATGTAAGTGATGTGCAAGTCGTCCTGCAGGCGCTGCAACAGTTTGAGGATCTCCTCCGCGACGAGCTGGTCCAATGCCGAGGTGACCTCGTCGCAGATGATCAGCTCGGGCTCGGCGGCAAGGGCGCGCGCGATGCAGATGCGCTGTTTCTGGCCGCCGGACAGTTCGCCCGGATAGCGGTCGATGAAATCGTCCGGGTCCAGTTCGATCATCGACAAGAGGTCGCGCAGGCGCTTTTCCCGGTCGTCGCCATGCAGGCCCAGATAGAATTCCAGCGGGCGGCCGATGATCTCGCGCACCCGCTGGCGCGGGTTCAGCGCGGTGTCGGGCATCTGGTAGATCATCTGCAGCCGCCGCAACTGGTCCTTGCTGCGCTGGCTCAGCGCCGCCGGCAGTCGTTCCTTGCCGTAATAGACCTGCCCTTCCATCGGCGGCAGCAGCCCGGTGATGGCGCGCGCCAGCGTGCTTTTTCCGCTGCCGGATTCGCCGACCACCGCAACGGTGGTTCCCTTGTAGATCTCCAGGTTGATGTCATCCAGGACCTTGGCGCCGGTGCCGTAGGCCGCCGACAGGTTCTCGACCCGTAACAGCGGACGGTCCGCGTCGGCGTCGTCGGATTCCTGCTTGCGATAACTGCGGACAGCCAGCAGCTGGCGGGTGTAGTCCTCCTTCGGACTGGCGATCATTTCCCGGGCGTCGCCCTCTTCGACCAAATGGCCGTGCCGCAGGACCATGATCCGGTCCGCCATCTGCGCCACCACGGCCAGGTCGTGGGTGATGTAGATCGCCGCGGTGTTGAACTGGTCGACGATGTTCTTGATCGCGGCCAGCACCTCGATCTGGGTGGTCACGTCCAGAGCGGTCGTCGGTTCGTCGAAGATGATCAGGTCTGGCCGGCAGGACATTGCCATCGCCGTCATCGCCCGCTGAAGCTGGCCGCCGGAGACCTGGTGGGGATAGCGGAAACCGATCTCGTCGGGATTGGGCAGTTGCAGCCTGCGATAGACCTCCATCGCGTCCTGCTGGGCCTCGTTGCGCCCCATCACGCCGTGATGGACCGGCGTCTCGCAATACTGGTCGATCAGGCGGTGCGCCGGGTTGAAGGAGGCCGCCGCGCTTTGCGCCACGTAGGCGATGCGCGAGCCGCGCAGTTTGCGCTTTTCCGCATCCGATGCCGCGCGCAGGTCGATGCCGTCGAACAGGATGGTGCCGCCGCTGATCCGGCAGCCGGGGCGCGCGTATCCCATGCTGGCGATGCCGATGGTCGACTTGCCAGCGCCGGACTCGCCGATCAGGCCCAGCACCTCGCCGCGTTTCAGTTCCACGTCGATCCCGTGGACGATCTCGTGCCACTGGTCGTCGGCCTGGCCTTCGATGCGCAGTTCGCGCATCTCCAGCAGCGGCTGGTCGTCGTTGCTTGCGCCGTTCGGTGTCTCAATGCTCATCGCGTAACCCACTGGTGATCTGCAGGAACCAGTCGACGACGAAATTGACGCCGACGGTCAACAGGGCAATGGCCGCCGCCGGCAGCAGCGGCGTGATGTCGCCGAAGGTGATCAGCGTCGCGTTGTCGCGCACCATGCTGCCCCAGTCGGCGGTTGGCGGCTGGATGCCGAGGCCCAGGAAACTCAAGGCGCTGATGAACAGGAACACGAAGCAGAATCGCAGGCCGAACTCGGCGACCAGCGGCGCTGTGGCATTGGGCAGCACTTCGCGGCTGATCACCCACCACAGGCCCTCGCCGCGCAGCCGCGCGACCTCAACGAAATCCATGACCACGATGTTCATGGCAACGGCCCGGGCCAGGCGGAAGACGCGGGTGGAATCCAGGACCGCGATGACGATGACCAGGGCGGGGATCGACGTGCCGACGATGGTGAGGATCAACAGCGCGAAAATAAGGCTGGGGATCGCCATCAGCACGTCGACCACGCGGCCCAGCGCCTGGTCGGTCCAGCCGCCCAAGGCCGCGGCCAGGAAGCCGCCCAGCGCGCCGATGGCAAAGGCCAGGCAGGTGGTGACGAAGGCGATCAGGATGGTGTTGCGGGCGCCGTAGATCAGCCGGGTCAGCCAGTCGCGCCCAAGATTGTCGGTGCCCAGCAGGAACTGCTCGCTCCAGGGTTCGTATTCCGACCCCACGATCTCGGTCTCGCCGAAAGGCGCGATGATCGGCGCGGTCGCCGCGACCATCACGTAAAGCAGGATAACGACCAGGCCGAACCAGGCGGTCGGCGGGGCGTTGCGCAAGCCGCGCCAGAACTTGACGCCCGCAAAGGCGCAAAGCTGGACCAGGATCAGGCCGAAGAAGGTCGACCAGGGCCACAGGCTGAACTGGTCCCAGAACAGGATCGCGATCAGAACATATTCCAGGGTGAAGGTGACGATGACCGTGTCGCCGGCGGTTGAACGCTGCATCGCGCTCCAATAGCGCAGCGCCACCACGCTGTAGACGTGGATGAAGAGGAACCCCAGGATCGCGCCCCAGGTGTCGGCCTGGACGTTCTGCAGGAACAAGACCAGGACAAAGAAATGAACCGCAGTGACCGCGATCCGGCTGGCCCAGGGCGATGGCCGGGACGGTGCGCCTTCGAATGCGGTGATTGCCACGGGACCGTCCCCCTACCGCGGATGCATCAGCCGCGGATTTGTCACGATCGACAACACGTCCGCGGTCAGGTTGAGAAGGATGTAGGTCGCCGCAAAGATCAGGCAGCTTGCCTGCACTACGGGGATGTCCCGCGTGCGCACCGAATCCACCAGCAACTGGCCCAGGCCGGGATAGACGAACACCACCTCAACCACGACGACGCCGACGATCAGATAGGCCAGGTTGATGACGATCACATTGATGATCGGCGCCAGCGCGTTGGGCAGGGCATGGCGGATGATGATCCGCGTCCGCGTCAGCCCTTTCAGGTTGGCCATCTCGATATAGGGGCTGGCCAGCAGGTTGATGATGGCGGCGCGGGTCATGCGCATCATGTGCGCGACCACCACCAGCGTCAGGGTGAAGGCCGGCAATGCGGTGCGGAAGGCCCGCTCCCAAAATCCCAGGCCCTCGCTGACGTTGGAGATGGAGGGGAACCAGCCCAGCTGCACCGCCAGGAAGAAAACGAGGATATAGGCGACGAAGAACTCCGGAAACGAGATGGAGCTCAGGGTCACCACATTGACGCAGCGGTCGTAGAAGGTGTTGCGGAACAGCGCCGCCAGCGCGCCCAGGGTCACGGCCAGCGGCACCGAGATCAGGGCGGCCAGCGCGGCCAGGAACAAGGTGTTGCCCAGACGGGCTCCGATCAGTTCCGAGATTTCGCGCTGGTTCGCCAGTGACCGGCCCATGTCCCCCTGCAGCATGCCGGCCAGCCAGGACAGGTAGCGTTCGTGGGCGGGCAGGTCCAGCATCAGCTCGCGCCGGAACGCGGCGACGGTTTCCGGCGTCGCCGACTGACCGAGGATCGCCTCGGCCAGGTCGCCCGGCAGCAGCTCAACGCCGAGGAAGATGATCAGCGAAACAACAAAAAGCGTCAGGAGGCCCAGGCCGAGGCGCTGGGCCACCATGGTGACGATTTTACCCATCTCTCACGCGACGCACTTGTCAAAGCCCGATGCCGGGGATCACGCAAACCACCAGCGCTCCATACCCTTCAGGCCGTCCAGGGCCCAGTTGGCGCCCATTTCGTTGTGCTGGACCTTGTCGCTCATGGCGAAGACGTAGTTGTTGAACATGGGGATGACGACACCGCCCTCGTCGCTGACGATGCGCTGCATCTCCACATACATCTCGCGCCGTTTTGCCTCGTCCAGCTCGGATCGGGCGGTGACCAGCATCTGATTGAACTTCTCATGCTCCCAGAAGCTGTCGTTCCAGGCAGCGCCGGAGGCATAGGCGGTAGAGAACATCCAGTCCTCGGTCGGCCGGCCGCCCCAATAGACCGCGCACCACGGCTTCTTCATCCAGACGTTGGACCAGTAGCCGTCGTTCGGTTCGGCGACCACGTTGATTTCGATACCCGCCGGGGCCGCGTGTTCCTTGTAGAGAACAGCCGCATCGACCGCGCCCGCAAAGGCAGCATCGGCGGCGCTGAGATCCACCTTCAGGCTTGAGAGGCCTGCCTTCTTGAGATGGAACTTGGCCTTGTCGAGGTCGTATGTGCGTTGCGGCAGATCGTCCGCGTGATAGCGGTTCGACCGGCCGATCGGATGGTCGTTGCCGACCACGCCGTGACCTCGCAGGACGGCCTGCAACAGGGCCTCGCGGTCCAGGCCGTATTTCAGGGCCAGACGCACGTCGTTGTTGTCGAAGGGCGCGGTGTCTGTGCGCATGGCGAAGGTGAAATGCGCCGTGCCGCTGGTCTCCTCGACCCGGATGCCCGGCCGCCGCTTCAACAGGTGCACGGTCTTGATGTCGACCCGGTCCATGGCGTCGATCTCGCCGGTGGTCAGCGCATTGGTGCGCGCCGCGGCGTCGATGATGGCCAGGGCCTCGCAGGAATCGAAATGCCCGAAGTTGGGCTTGTAGAAGTTCGCAAAGCGCTTCAGCTCCATGCGCACGCCGGGCTCGAAATGCTCCATGGTGAAGGCGCCGGTGCCGACGCCCGACTGCCAGTCCACGCCGCCGTCCTTCGCCGGCATGATCGCGATGTGGTAGTCGCTCATCAGGAAGGGGAAATCGGCGTTGCCTTCGCGCAGAGTGAAGCTCACCGTGTCCTTGCCGTCGGTCTTGATGTCGGTGATCGGCTCCAGGATGGCTTTCGCCGCGGACTTGGACTCCTCGCCGCGATGATGGTTGACCGAGGCGACGACATCGTCGGAGTCCAACGACTTGCCGTTATGGAACTCCACGCCCTGGCGCAGCTTGAAGGTCCAGGTCTTCGCGTCCGGTGTGGCGTCCCAGTGCTCGCACAGGTCGGGAACGATCTCGCCCGATGCCGCGACTTCAGTCAGGTGGCCGCGAAAGCCCATGCCGGTGAACTGGGTGTAGGCGTTCTCGAATGTCGCCGGGTCCAGCGAATCCGTCGTGGAGCCGTGGCCGATGCCGATCCGGAAGTGCCCGCCTTTCTTTGGCGTCGCGGCCTGTCCGGCCTTGGCCAACAGCGACGAGGCCATGGCGGTGGTTGCGCCCAATGCCGCGGCGCGGGACAGGAAGGTGCGGCGGCTGATGCGTCCGGCGCTTAGCAGTTTCGTCAGTTCGTCGTATCTGGTCATTGGTTCTCTCGCCTTCTTGTTGTCCATGACGGCACGGCACCGAAAGCGATCGGGACCATTGCCTCCCTATGGTCGGGCGTTGCCGCAGGCAAACCGTCGCGCGTTTTCAAGTGAGTGAGAACCGGCCTGAATAGTTCAACCAGTCCGCGCGCCGGATCTTTTTCTTGCGCAGGCCATCGCGGCCATGCGGGCCTGCCTAACGGCCACCCTGTTCGTTTCTCCTGGCAAATGCTACGTGCCGAGGCCGGAAGTGGCAAGGTCTGTCAGGAGACCGTTGTTCGAGATAACGGCCCTGTGGCGCCGAAACCGTTGCCAATCGCGGCGTTTGGCCGTTGACTAAGTTCCGCGGCGGTCGCGGATCGGCCATCCCTCTTATCGCGTGTGGAGGACGCAAATGACGTCGAATGATTCCAGCGTCGACACGCTTGTCCGCGGCGGCACCGTCGTCGACGGAACCGGGGCCGAGGGCGAACCTGCCGATGTGGCGATTCGCGGCGACCGGGTCGTAGCAGTCGCCGCGCCGGGCACGCTGGATGCCGCCGGGGCGGAGACGGTTGTCGACGCTGCCGGCCGCATCGTCGCGCCGGGTTTCATCGACGTGCACACCCACGACGACCGGGCGGCCCTGGCGACGCCTGACATGACGCCGAAGGTGTGTCAGGGCGTCACCTCGGTGGTGGTCGGCAATTGCGGCGTCAGCCTGGCGCCGCTGCGCCTGAACGGGCCGCCGCCGCCGCCGCTCAACCTGCTGGGCGAGCGCGACGACTTCCGGTTCGACACGGTGGCCGACTATGTGGGGGCGGTCGAAGAGGCCGATCCGGCGGCGAACCTGGCCATTCTCATAGGCCACAGCACGCTGCGCGTCGGGACCATGGCGGATACCGACCGCAAGGCCGACGCCCGGGAGATCGACCGGATGCGCGCCCTCCTGGCAGAGGGGCTGGCGGCGGGCGCGGTGGGGTTCAGCACCGGGCTGTTCTACCGGCCCAACGCCGCCGCGGACATGGACGAGGTGGTGGCGCTGGCCGAAGTGGTCGGCGATGCGGGCGGGATCTACACCACCCACATGCGCGACGAGCATGACGGGGTGCTGGACTCTCTGGCCGAGACCTTCGAGACGGGCCGGCGCGCGCGCGTCCCGGTCCTGATCTCGCACCATAAATGCGCCAGCCCCCGCAACTGGGGGCGCAGTCGCGAGACACTGCCGGCGATCGAAACCGCCTGCCGGCACCAGCGGGTGGCGCTGGACGCCTATCCGTATGCCGCAGGCTCCACCGTGTTGGACCCTGACATGGTCGAAGAAGAGATCAGGATCCTGGTGACCTGGTCCAAGGCGGTGCCCGAGGCGGCCGGCCGCAACCTGGCCGACCTGGCCCAAGAATGGGGCTGTTCCCAGCAGGCCGCGGCCGAACGGCTGGACCCAGCCGGCGCGATTTATTTCTCCATGGACGAGGACGACGTGCGCCGGATCCTGGCCTATCCGCGCACAATGATCGGGTCGGACGGGCTGCCGCACGACGAACACCCGCATCCGCGCCTGTGGGGGACCTTTCCCCGGGTGATCGGTCACTATGGCAGGGACGAAGGCCTGTTTCCGCTGGAGCTGGCGGTCCACAAGATGACCGGCCTGCCGGCGGAGACATTCGGTCTGACCGGGCGCGGCGTGGTGCGCGAAGGCGCCTATGCCGACCTGGTGGTTTTCGATCCGGAGACGATCCTGGACCGCGCCACCTTCGAAGAGCCGCTGCAGGTGCCGGCCGGGATCGACCGGGTCTTCGTGAACGGCGTGCAGGTCTGGCTGGACGGCGCCGCGACGGGGGCGCGGGGCGGGCGCGTGCTGGCGCGCGCGGACGGAGGCGCGTGATGGCGGACGATGTCGCGCCGGCGGTCATCCTGCAGGACCAGGGCCTGGAAGTAGTCTTTGCGGACGGCAGGAAGCGGTATTTCAATGCCTACTGGCTGCGCGATAACTGCCCCACCTCCTTCGACCGCGAGACGCGCGAGCGCGTCTTCGACATCTTTGCCGCAGCTGAAGCCCCGGCGTTCGAGCGGGCCGAGATCGCTGACGGCGCCCTTGTCATCGCCTGGAAGGGCGACGGGCATATCACCCGTCATGATCTCGCCTGGCTCGCCGCCCATGGAGAAGGCGGCCCCCGTGCCGATACGTCCGCGCTGGCCCGGCGGGCCTGGTTCCACGATCACTACCCTGACATCGAGCGGTTTGCGCAGCCGGCCCTTCTGAATGACAGGGGTCTGGTCGCGAAATGGATCGAGGCATTGCTGATCGAAGGCATTGCGATCGTTACCGACATGCCCGGCACCAAAGATGCGCTGAGCCGAACTGCCGGGCTGGTCGGCGGCATCAGGCCAACATTCTGGGGGCCGTTCTTTGAGGTCAAGACACACCTGGATCCGACCAATCTTGCCTTCACGGCGGGCGCCCTGGAATTGCACACCGACACCCCCGCCGAGGAACTGGCGCCGGGCGTCCAGTTCCTTCACTGTCTTGCGAACACGGTGGAGGGCGGTGACAGCCTGTTTGTCGATGGCGTGGCCGTCGCCAACGATCTGCGGGACACGCACCCCGACGACTTCGCTTTGCTGACCGAAACGTCCATCCCCTATTTCTGCGAACACGACGCGTTCGACATGCGCGCGCGCCAGCGGGTCATCGAGCTTGACGACACAGGCGCAATTTCGGGCGTGACCATCAGCCAGCACATGGCGGATGTGTTCGACCTGCCGCAACGGTTTCTCGACCGTTACTATCCCGCCTTCTGCCGTTTTGGCCGGATGATGCAGTCCGACAAATACGTGATGCGGTTCCGGCTGAACGCGGGCGAATGCATCGTTTTCGACAACCACAGGGTCGTACACGGACGGGAATCCTACACGGCCACCAGCGGTGCGCGGCACCTGCGCGGCTGTTATGCCGACCGTGGCGCGTTGCGCAGCACCTACCGTACCCTGATGGGCGAAGGGAGGTTCAAATGACCGGACTGCAGGGGCCTGAAAACAGCGCATCGGAGGAGGCGGAATGGCAGCTGCGGGTGGATCTTGCCGCGGCGTTCCGCCTTGCCGTCCAGTTCGGCTGGCACGAGTCCGTGGGCAACCACTTCAGCGCCGCCGTCTCGAAAGACGGAACGCAGTTTCTCATGAACCCGAAATGGTCCCACTTCTCGACTATCCGGGCGAGCGACCTGCAGCTTTTGGACGCGCGCGACAAGGCGACCATGACGCGGCCCGACGCACCCGACGCCACGGCCTGGTGCGTCCACGGCTGGATTCACCGCGCCTGTACCGCCGCGCGCGTGGTGCTGCACTGCCACCCTGAATACGCGACCGCACTGGCCTCGCTGAAGGACCCGACGATGCTGCCGATCGACCAGAATACGGCTCGGTTTTATGGCCAGGTGGCGGTTGACCTGGGCTTCGGCGGCATGGCCGACAACGACGCAGAAGGCGAGCGTATCGCTGTAGCATTTGGAAACCACACGGTCCTGATGATGGGAAACCACGGCGTGACGGTCGTGGGCGGCACGGTCGCCGAAGCCTTCGAAAACCTCTATTTCTTCGAGCGCGCGGCCAAGACGCTGATGCTGGCCTATGCCAGCGGCCAGCCGCTCAACGTGATGCCGCGGCAAACCGCCGAGAAAACGGCGGAAGACTGGAAGGCCTATGCGGGCATGGCCTCCGCCCATTTCGAACACCTGAAATCCGTGCTGGACGAGACCGAGCCATCCTATCGGGCGTGACGTCGGGCCTCGTTCTCGGCATCGACCACCCTCTGCAGGATGGGGGCGAAGTGCGAAAACGGCGGGGTCTTTCTGCCCGGCGCTTTTCCGGCGTCGTCCCACCGCCGGACGTGGACGATGGCGTCCAGATGCGGCGTTTTGGCGAAGGCTGCGGCCTCGTCCGTATGCATCGGCCCGCCCTGGAGCTGGAGCGTGTGCACCGACGCCGCGGAGAGACGGCCGAAATAGGCGGGGTCGGTCGCGCAAAGATATCGTTTGGCGGCGACATGCCAGCGCACGCAGGCGGTTACGATCTCCGGAAAGAACGGCGCAATCACGGCCGCGCCCGCCTCTTCGTGCCGGTTGTCCGTTCCTTTCTCCAGCGCGTCCTCGGGAAATTCGTTTGTGTAGTGGCCGATGTCGTGCAGCAGGGCGGCCGCGATCAGTGCGTCGCCGGCGCCCGCCGCTTCGGCCTGCTGCGCGCTCTGCAGCATATGCTCGCGCATGGTGACCGCTTCGCCAAGGTAGGAGTCCGCACCGCGGCGTTCCAGAATATCGGCGATGAAGTCGACGATGTTGTCCGCGTTGAGGGTGGTGGAATTGGGCTCGGTCATCGTCCAGCCTCCAAAACCCGCAGGGTCGACAACAGACCGTCCTTGTCGGGATAGCACCCTTGCAGCCATCTGGTGCCGGTACCGGAATAGGCCGTGCGCGCGTGCAACACGCGGGTGTTGTCGACGATGAAACAATCGCCCGGGTTCAGCTTGAAGCCGACCGCCATTTCGGGGTCGTCGACGATTTCGCCGAACCGGCGGTAGGCATCGTAATACACCGCCATATCCTCGAAGGGCACATCGGTGATCGGCGCCAGCGACCGGTTGTTGAAACGCACCGCGATCAATTCGCCGTCGGGCGCCAGTTCGATCATCGGTCGGCGCGCGGCGAGATGCACGTCCGACGTTCCGGCATAGGCGAACCGCGCGCAGTAACGCGACAGGAGGTCGAAGTCCTGCGGGACTTCCCGGCGTAACCGTTCCACCGCGCGAAACCCGTCGACGACCAGGGAGTCGCCGCCCTCAGCAGAGTTTTCCAGGCAGTAGAGGATCTGCAGCGTGGGCAACGGGTCGCGGTAGGGGTTGTCGGTGTGGGCCTGGAGACCGAGCCCTGTATAGGCCAGGTTCGAGGGATTGACCTCGCTTCTCACGTCGAACCATTTGCCGTAATTGGTCTCGCGCACATGGCCGAAAAGGCCAGCCACCTGCATCAGCGCACCGCTCTCCACCGGCCCGCTGGTCAGCGTCGCAAATCCGAACCGGCGCACGGCGGCCAGCCAGTCCTTGAGCGTCGCGGCATCTGCCGAAACGGCGTCGAACCGGCTCGTGGGGATGGTTTCGGAAAGACGCCCGTCCCACGTCTCCACCTCTGGCGCGATCCAGCCGGGCGGCTGGATCGCCTTACCGTCATAGGCATTCTCGCGAAGCCAGGCCGCCGGGAACAGCACGGTCTTGAGCTCGGGGGCAAAGGTCACGGCCAAACCGTCGCCGTCGATTTCCGCACCCACAATGTGCGTCCCAGCCGGGATTTCTTTCAGCGTGATCAGCCGCTGGCCATTTGCGGGCGACCGGGTTTCGGAGTCCACCGCGTTGTCGCGCAACCAGATCGCATGGAACCCCAGCGACCGGCCGTCGTCCCACAGTGCGGTCAGCGCTGCCCCATCGTCGTTGATTTCCACCGATGTAATCACGGCGCTGCGGCCCCTAGTCCGTCAACACCACAAGCTCGCGCGCATAGTAATGCCACCGCTTGACGTAGTCGGCGGCCGCTCCCTTGACGGCCTCGATCTCTTCGTCGCGCAGTTTTCGCAACGATTTTGCCGGGGCGCCGACGATCAGCGACCCGTCCTCATAGGTCCTGCCTTCGGTTACCAGGGCGTTGGCGCCGACCAGGCAATTGGCGCCGATCCGGGCGCCGTTGAGAATGCTGGCGCCCATCCCGACCAGGCTGTTGGGCCCGATGGTGCAGCCGTGAATGATGGCGTTGTGGCCGATGGTGCAGCTTTCCCCGATCGTCATGGGAAAGCCCGGGTCCACGTGCAGGGTCGCTTTTTCCTGGATGTTCGTTGCCGCGCCGATCTCGATGGGTTCGTTGTCGCCCCTGATGGTGGCGCCAAACCAGACGCTGACGTCGCGGCCAAAGCGAACCTGACCGATCACCTGCGCCGTCGGTGCGATCCAATAGTCGCCGCCGGAGGGCAGGTCCGGCGCGTGTGGGCCAAGCCGATAGACCGTCATCGCCCGCACCATATCTCAGAAGCAGCCCTGCGTCCCTGCTGTTGATGCGCGAACATCGTGGCTTTAACCAAGTGTCTCCGCGGGCAGCGGCGGCAATTCTAGGATCCGGTCGGCGATTTTTTCCGCCACCATGATGATCGGGGCATTGACGTTGGCAGACGGGATCAGGGGCAGGATAGAGCCGTCGACAAGGCGCAGGTTTTCAATTCCACGCACCCGGCCCGCTCCGTCGGTCACCGCCATCTCGTCGTTCCCCATGCGGCAGGTGCCGACGGGATGGTGTTCGGTGTTTGCCGCGCTCCGGAACCAGCGTTCGAGCTCATTGTCGGTCTCCACGGCTGGCCCGGGTTCGATCTCCTCGCTGCGGAATTCGTCCCACGCGGCCTGACGTGCGATTTCGCGGGTCATGCGAATGCCATCCAGCATCTCGCGCAGGTCGCGACGGTCGGCCAGATAGTTGAACCGGATCGCAGGATGCGTCCGCGGATCCGGCGATGTCAGCCGGATGTGGCCGCGGCAGTAAGGTCGCATCTGGCTGACGAAATACTGGAAGCCGTCGCCCAGCTTGACCTTGCCGTCCTGAAAATCGGCCAGGAAGGGCAAAAACTCATGCTGCAGGTTGAAGTAGTCTGAACCGCTGCCGCCGTCGAAGAAGGCGCCGGTCTCGAAGAAGTTGGAGGCGCCGAGCCCGCGCTTGAGCAGGAGCCATTCCAGCCCGAGGCGTGCGCGGCCGAGCATTCCCAGCTGGCGGTTGACCGAGACGGGCTTGTCCGACCGGTAGCGGATGGGCGCCACGACATGGTCCTGCAAGTTCTCACCCACACCGGGCAGGTGCGCCACCAGGGGGACCCCGTGCTCGGCCAGCCGGTCGGCGTCGCCCAGCCCCGACAGCATCAACAGGTGCGGCGAACCAATGGCGCCGGCGCTGAGGATCACCTCCTTGGCTGCGCTCACCGTCCGGCGCTCACCCTTTATGATGCAATCGACGCCGGTGGCGGTGGTGCGGTCGAAGAGAATTCGCTCCACGAAACAGCCCGTCTCGACGGTCAGATTGTCCCGGTGCATTGCCGGGAAGAGATAGGCCTCGGCGGTGCTGCTGCGGACGCCGTTTCGGATCGTGGCCTGGGTGACGTGAACGCCTTCCTGCCGCCGGCTGTTGTAGTCCTCGGCGCGCGGCAGACCGAACTGTTCGCCCGCTTGGATGAACCGTTCGTAGAAGACATGCGCCGCGCGGCTGCGCACGACGCTTAAGGGGCCGTCGCCTCCTCGGTTGGGGTCGCGGCCGTGTTCGAAACTTTCCAGGCGTTTGAAATAGGGGAGGCAATTGCCGAAGTCCCAATCGGCGATGCCGAACCGATTCCATTGGTCGTAGTCCCGCGGATCGCCCCGGACGAACACCATGCCGTTGATCGCCGAACTGCCGCCCAGACACCGCCCTCGCGCCTGTCCGATCCGGCGTCCGTCCAGATGCGGTTCCGGCGCGCTCGCATAACCCCAGTTGTAGGTCTTGCTTTCGATCGGAAAGGTCAAAGCGGCCGGCATCTGGATGAAGATGCTCTTGCCGCTGGGCCCCGCTTCCAGCAGGCAAACGGTGTTGCCGGAATGGGCGGAGAGGCGGTGGGCAAGGACGCACCCTGCGGATCCTGCGCCGACGATGACGTAGTCGTACGTCTTCACGTCGCCGTCACGCTACGGCGAAGACAGTCGGTCGCACAGGAACGACATCGTGCGATTACGCTGCTTCGTCGTCTTGCAAGGGCGGATGCGGCGGCGAGGAAGGCCACGGGTAGGAAAACCCCAGCATCTGGCGCAGCATGGGGGGCGCGTTGTCGAGAAACGCCTGATCGAGCGCGCCGAGCATATCCTCGATCGGCTTGACGAACTTCGGAAGGAACTCGACAAGGATGCCCGTCCGGCTGTGGTCGCTGCGGTTGGGCATCGCGCAGTGCCAGGTGGCGCCGTAGAAGAGGACCGCGTCGCCCGGGTCTCCGGTCATGCGTTCACAGTGGTCGAAGAACCCGTCCGTCGGCCCCGGATACCGCAGATCGCTTTGCGATCCCGGCAGGTAGGCCGTGGCGCCGTTTTCCTCGGTAAAGGAATCGATCAGGAAGGTCGCCTGGCAGTTCAACGGGAACGACGCATTGGTGCGCGCCGGGAATGTGCCGGTCCGGTAGTAATCCCAGTAGGGATAATCGATATGCGGCTCCTGGCCGCCGAATCCCGGCATCAGGCGCGATGCACAGATCGATCCCATGATGAACTCGGTCCCGAGGAAGGCCTGCATGCTGGCGACGATCTGCGGATGAAGCAGCATGTCGACGAACACGTCGCCCTTGGCGATCAGGTTCCAGACCCTGCGCTGCAACAGGGCGTCCTCCTCGTCCTTGTTGAAGTGGGACCCTGTGAACTTCTTGTCCGTCGTCTCCCGGAGAACGATCTCGCGGGCCTCGGCGACCTGGTCATGCGTGAACAGTTGCGGCAGGCGCACCGCGCCGCCGCCGTCCAACAGTTCCGTCACAACCGTTGCCGGCGAAAACGCGTCTTTGGAAATGGTCTTCATGGGGCCCTCCGGGTCGGCCGGACATCGTCGCATGCCGGCGATGCCTGACCTTGCGGCCCAATCGGATCACCCCATCGCGCAGCGGGTCAAGGGTTGGCAACGGTTGCGGCGGAACGCGCAATCCCGATACCAGCACGAAGAGGGTCGGCTTTAACACCGATAAAGGCCTGGAAGCCGGCGGTCGGCCAAACTGGCGGAACCGGACTTCACCGATGGAGGCGCAGATGGTCGAAAAATCGCACACGGCCGGGATGTGGCCGAACCTTTACGAATCGCTCCGCGACGTGGGCAGCAAGGTCGCCGATTGGTTTGCGCCCAAATCGGACGCTTCGGCCATGGAAAGCCATTACGAGATCAACGTGGAGCTTCCCGGGGTCAGGCCCGAGGATGTGGACGTCTCCTTGCACGAGAACACAGTGATGGTGCGCGGCGAAAAACACTATGCGCACGAGGAGTCCGGCCGGACCTATTTCTTCTCCGAACGGGAATACGGATCCTTCCACCGCTCGTTCCGCATTCCGCCCGACGCAGACGGCGAGACGATCGACGCGGAATTCAAGGACGGCGTCCTGTGCATCAAGATCGCCAAACGCGCCGCATCGCAGCCGGTCGGCCGCAAGATCGATATCCGGCACACCTAGGCTGCCGGCAAAGGCCGGGTCAAAACGCCTTGTACATGATCGTCGTCGGGTCCAGGCGGTCCTCGACGGTGTCGCGGCAATAGCCAGGGATCACGCCGGCGATCGTGTAGCCCAGCGACACGTATAGCGGCTCGGCGCTGTCGCCCGTGCGGGTATCCAGCGTGATCAGGGTTCGTCCCATCCGGCCGGCGAGGCTTTCCAGTTCGGCCATCAGCGTGCGGGCGATGCCCCGGCGTCGGAAATCGGGGTGAACCAGCAGCTTGGATACCTCGGCCCGGTGCGGCTGGTTCGGCGGCGTGTCGTGGACCAGCTGGACCGATCCGACGATGGTCTCGCCGGCACGGGCGACCAGGACGGTCCGGCCGCCGGCGCGCGCCGCCGGCAGCACCTTTTCGGCCCAGAAGGCGACCGCTTCGCCCGCTGAATAGGGCAGCACGAAATTCACGCTGGCCCCGGCCGCGACGCAGTCATGCAGCAGGGTGCCCAGCGACTGGAGCTCGGCGGCGAGCCCGTCGGCGGTGAGGATCGAGACTGTCGCGGGTGTGATGCCTTGCATGACGTCTCACAGGACGAACAGGACATAGCGGGCGCCGCAATCGTCGGGCGTTGCGAAGGCGCTGGGGCCGAAGAGCTGGTAGCGCAGACAATCGCCGGGTCCAAGTGCGTGGATCTGACCGCCGACGCTGACCTCCAGCCGTCCGTCCAGCATCAACAGATGGTGTTCCAGGCCCCGGCGCGGCGGCCGGTTGTAGGCGATGTAGGCGCCCGGATCCAATTCGCATTCCAGCGCCTCGCCGGCCAGGCTGTCGGCGGGCGGCGAGACCGCCCGGCGCCGGAAGCCCACCGTCGGGTCCGTCCAGACGGGCTGCGCGTCGCGCCGGACCAGCGGCGCGAACCCGTCCTCGACCATGTGCATGAGGCGCGACATGGTCAGGTCGTAGGCGGCGCAAAGCTTGCCCAGGACGCTGGCGGTCGGGCTGACTTCGGCATTCTCCAATCGCGAAAGCGTCGCCCGGCTGACGCCCGTGCGCCGGGCGAGCTCGTCCAACGACCATGACCGGTCGTTGCGCAGCGCCTTGAGACGCTGGGCGATGCGCCGGTCGATGGAAGTATCTTCTTCAATCGTATGTCCCATATAAGGGAATGTATCCCGAATATGGGATAATGGCAACAACGCGACGAACGCGGTGTTTACCGCGCCGGCGCGGTGATCTTCAACGCATCCGGCAGCGGGCACGCCGTTGCCTCCGACAGCGGCTGCGTCGTTCTGGTACAGTGGCAAAGACCAGTGCAGTTCGTTGACCAACAGGACGAGCCGGCCGTGCGTACCGTCGATCTGTCGACCCTGCCTTTTACCGTCCAAGACCTGCACGAGGCCTATGGCGCGGGCCTCGCCCCCGAGGGCGTGGTCGAGGAGGCCTTTCGCCGGATCCGCGCCGTGGACGACCCGGGCATCTTCATTCACCTGATCGACCAGGACGCGGTGCGCGCAGAGGCGCGGTCGCTGGATCGGTTCGACCCGGCCGCCAGGCCGCTCTGGGGCGTTCCGTTCGCGATCAAGGACAATATCGACGTTGCCGGCCAGCCGACCACGGCGGCCTGTCCTGCGTTCGCGTATCAGGCCGAAAAGGACGCCTTCGTCGTCCGGCGCTTGCGCGATGCCGGCGCAATCCCGATCGGGAAAACCAACCTGGATCAGTTTGCGACCGGCCTGGTCGGCGTGCGCACGCCCTTCCCCGTGCCGCGCAACGCCCTCGATCCGGCGCTGGTGCCCGGCGGGTCGAGCTCGGGTTCCGCGGTTGCGGTGGCACATGGGCTGGTCGGTTTCGCGCTGGGCACCGACACGGCCGGTTCCGGGCGAATCCCGGCTGGCCTGAACAACATCGTCGGCCTGAAACCAAGCCTCGGGGCCTTGTCGGCCACCGGTGTGGTCCCGGCCTGCCGGACGCTGGACACGGTTTCCGTTTTTGCGCTGACGGTGGAGGATGCCTGGTCGGCGTTCGCCGCCATGGCGGCGTTCGACCCCGACGACGCCTATGCGAAACCGATGCCGGCGCCGATCATGGGCAACCCGCCGCCGTCCTTTTCGGTCGGGGTGCCGAATGCGGAAACGCGCCGGTTCTTCGTCGACGAAGCGCAGGCGGACGCCTTCCAAAGAGCGCTGGACAGCATCGCGGATTTGGGCGGCACGGTCGTCGCGCTTGATTTCACCGTCTTCTACGAAACCGCTGAGATGCTGTACGAGGGGGCCTGGGTCGCAGAACGCTATGCCGCGATTGAAGAAGTGATCGAAAAGACGCCGGACGCGCTCCATCCGGTCACCCGCGGCATCATCGCCGGCGCGGCCGGGCGATCGGCGGTGGATGCGTTCAAGGGTCTTTACCGCCTCGCGGATCTGCGCCGGGCCGCGGAACCGCTGCTGGCTGGCCTCGACATGCTCTGCGTGCCGACATTGCCGACCTTTTATTCCCGCGACGCGCTGGAGGCGGACCCGATCAGACCGAATTCCCGGCTGGGCACCTATACGAACTTCGTCAACCTGATGGACATGTGCGGTCTTGCCGTTCCGACCCGGCCGCGGCCCGACGGCCGCCCCGGCGGCGTGACCTTGCTGGCGGAATCCGGCGCGGACGGGCGGATTGCGGCCGTCGCATCAGCGTTGCACCGGCAGGAATCCCCGACCCTCGGCGCGACGGCCTGGGCGGTCCCGGCGCCGCGGCCATCCGACCCTGCGCCGGCAGCGCACGAAATCGCCGTCGCCCTGGTCGGGGCGCACATGTCCGGGCTGCCGCTTAACGGCGAGATCGCCAAACTGGGCGGGCGCTTTCTTTTTGCGGCCGAAACGGCGCCGGAATACCGGCTCTACCGCCTGGCCGGCGGCCCGCCGGAGCGTCCCGGCCTGGTCCGGGCCGAAGACGGCGCGTCGATCGCCCTGGAGGTCTGGGCACTACCGCTCGACCGGTTGGGGACCCTCATGACGGCGATTCCGCAACCGCTGGGGATCGGCACGGTCGCGCTCGCCGACGGCCGCCAGGTGAAAGGGTTCCTGTGCGAAACCGCCGGGCTTGAAGGGGCGGAGGACATCACGCGGTTCGGCGGTTGGCGCGGCTTTCTTGCAAGCAGGCAAAGCGCCGCTGTCCCGTCGTAATCGGGTTCATGGCGCGGCGGAAAACGCCTCCAGCGCTTCCAAGTGGGGCGCCAGATCCAGGCCCTGGGCGTCGATCCATCCCTGGTCGTAGTAGGTTCCCAGATAAAGCGCGCCCGGGTCGCAGATCAGGGTCACGATCGACCCGGTCTGGCCGGTGGCGAGCATTTCTTCGGCAATCTTCAAGGCGCCGACCAGATTGGTTCCCGTCGAACCGCCGCATTTCCTGTGGATCCGATGCTCCAGCCAGTGAATGGCGGCGATGCTGGCGGCGTCGGGGATCTTCATCATCCGGTCGATCACGCTGGGAATGAACGAGGCCTCCACGCGCGGTCGACCGATGCCTTCGATCCGCGAGCCGCGGTCCAGCCGAAGGCTGCAGTCGCCGGTCCGATAGAAGTCGAAGAAGACGGAGTTCTCGGGATCGACGACGCACAGCCGGGTCGCGCCCACATGATTGGAGCGGTATCGGATATAGCGCCCGATCGTCGAGGAGGTGCCGCCGGTTCCGGCGCTGACCACGACCCAGGTGGGGACCGGGTGCCTTTCCAGGCGCATCTGGGAGAACAGGCTCTCGGCGATGTTGTTGTTGCCGCGCCAGTCGGTCGCCCGCTCGGCATAGGTGAACTGGTCCATGTAGTGGCCGCCGCTGGTATGGGCGATCCGGCGGGCCTCGTCGTAGATGTCCGTGGGCTCGGTCAGCCGGACCTCGCCGCCCAGATACTCGATGGCCTGGATTTTCGCCGGCGCGGTCGTCTTGGGCGCCACGGCAATGAAGGGCAGGCCCAGGAAGCGGGCGAAATAGGCCTCGGAGATCGCCGTGGAGCCGGAGGAGGCCTCGACGATCGGCCGGCCGCGGCGGATCCAGCCGTTGGACAGCCCGTAGAGGATCAGGGACCGGGCGAGCCTGTGCTTCAGGCTGCCGGAGGGGTGGGTCGATTCGTCCTTGAGGTAGAGATCGATGCCTGCGGCCGCCAGCCTGGGCAATTCCAGCTTGATCAGGTGGGTGTCCGACGACCGGGTGAAGTCCGCTTCGATCCGGCTGATGGCCTCATGCACCCATGCATGCTCCTCGACCGCCAGGTCGGCGTCGACCACCTGCGTTCCTGACCAACTGTCCATCGCGGGACCTCGCTGAACTCGCCGAATTCCGCCTTAGTCTGCCGTTGCCATTGGCTCGGGGCAACGGACCGCCTTCCACCCAAACTCAGGCCCCACTTTACAGAAGCCGCGCGATACCCGACAGTGTCGGCAACGGACCTGCAGGAAAGGGCCGAAGGGGGGGAGCGCGGTGGCATTCTTGAAGTTAGTCCTGATGCCGTTCCAGATCTGGAACGACATCGTGCTGCGCATCGGCTGGTGGGTGGCGGTCTTTGCCATCGGCCTGATGGTACTGTCGATCCTGTTGCAGGTTTTTTTCCGTTATGTGCTCGGCAGCCCGCTCGCCTGGTCGGAAGAGGCGGCGCGCTTCTGCATGCTGTGGATGACCGGGTTCATGGCGCCGCTGGCCTACCGGCAGGGCGGCTTCGTCGCGATCGAAATGCTGATTCGGTTTCTCCCTGCACGTGTCGGTGAGGTTCTTTCTTTCCTGCTGCTCGTGATCGCACTCGTCGTTGTGGTCGTCGCGCTTCCGATCGGGTGGGGCGAGGTGACTGGGTTCTCCAGCAAGTTCGCCACGGCTTCGCTTTACTATCCGAACTTCCAGGGCGAATGGGTCAAGGTGCCGCGCGCCTGGATGATGTGGTCGTTGCTGGTCGGGGTCGCGCTTCTCCTGACGGTCAATATCGAGCTGATGCTGCGATCGATCATTTCGTTCTTCGGCGGGGGGGACCTTTTGCGGCCGATCCCCGGCGAACAGACGGCGGGGGCGGACGTCTGAGATGCTGATCTGGTTCCTTCCGGTCTTTCTGCTGTTTCTCGCTATCGGCCTGCCGATCGTCTTCGGGCTTGTCGCAGCGCCGGGAATCCTTCTCTACCTGGACGGTCAGGACAAGGCCCTCAACTTGCTGTACCGCAATGTCTACAACGGGATGGACAGCTTTCCCCTGATGGCAATCCCGTTCTTCATGCTTGCGGGCGAGCTGATGAACAAGGGCGGCATCACCACGCGGCTGGTCGAGTTTGCCCAGGCACTGATGGGGCACCTGAGGGGCGGGCTCGCCCATGTGAACGTGCTGTCCTCGATCCTGTTTGCCGGGCTGTCCGGTTCGGCCGTGGCCGATACGTCAGCGCTCGGGTCGATGCTGATCCCGGCGATGAAAAGGCAGGGCTACACGGTCCGGTTCGCCGCCGCGATCACCGCCGCGTCCTCGGTGATTGGGCCGATCATCCCGCCGTCGGGCATCATGATCATCTATGCCTATGTCATGGGCGAAAGCGTTGCCGCGCTGTTCCTTGCGGGCATCGTCCCCGGCGTTCTGGTCGGCGTCGGGCTTATGGTGGTCGTGCGCATCATGGCGGACCGCTACGACTTGCCCAAGGCCGAACGGATCGTGCGCAAGGACCAGTCAATTACGGGCGTGGAGTACTGGTTTTCCTTCGCCCTGGCGCGACTGAACCTGGGAGGACTGGTTTACCTGCTGGCGCCGATTGGCGAGGAAGCGTCTGCGACGACGGGATTCCTGGTCCTCGGTGGCGGCCTTCTGGCCGCGCATGCACTGCTGATGGCGCTGCGCCGCTACGTCAGCAATGATTTTCGGATGGTCTGCAAGCGCGCGGTCGTTCCCCTGCAGACTCCCATCATTATCCTTGGCGGCATTCTGGTCGGCGTTTTCACGCCGACCGAGGCCGCCGCCGTTGCCGTCGCCTACGCGCTGGTGGTTGGTTTCTTCATCCTGCACTCGATGAAGATCTCGGACCTTCCCGCAATCTTCAGCAAGTCGGCATTGACCTCGGCGGTGGTGCTGCTGCTGGTCGGTGCGGCCATCGCGTTCAAGACCGTGGTTTCGCTGTCATACGCGCCGCAGATCCTGGCTGAGTTCATCCTGTCGCTGTCCGAGAACCCGCTGATCCTGTTGTTCCTGATCAACTTGCTGCTGTTCCTCGTCGGCATGTTCCTGGACGCCGGGCCTGCGATCATCATCCTTGGGCCGATCCTGGGGCCCATCTTCGTCGACCTAGGCGTGCACCCCGTCCATTTCGCCATCATCATGAGCGTGAACCTGACGGTGGGGCTTGCGACGCCGCCGATGGGACTGGTGCTGTTCGTGGCGTCATCCGTCTCGGGCGAACAGGTCGAGACCATTGCCAAGGCGATCTTGCCGTTTCTGGCCGTCGAGGTTCTGGTGATCTTCCTGATCACCTATATCCCGGCCATTTCAATGACGATCCCCACAATAACGGGGTTCATAAACTGACCCTGATGCAACATTCGATAAAGGGAGGACTAAATGCGTAAGGGATTTCTGGTGCCGCTGATGGCGGCTGTCATGCTGGCAGGGGCACCGCTGGTCGCCACGGCGGCGGATTTCAAACTTCGCGCGACCGCGAACTCGAACGAGAACGACGAGGACTATGATGGCCTCATCGTCTTCAAGAACTATGTCGAACAGGCCTCGAACGGTGCGGTTGAGGTTGAGCTCTTCATCGGTACCCAACTCTGCTCCAACGGCTCGGAATGCCTGGCGGGTGTGGCCGACGGCAACATTGACATCGCGATTGTGACTTCGGGTGGCGCGGCAAATGTCTTTCCGTACGTTCAGGTGCTCGACCTGCCCTATCTGATGAGCGACGATCGGGTGGCAGAGGCGGCACTTCAATCCGGTTCGCCTTTCATCACCAAGATGCAGCAATTGGTGCGGGAGAACTCTGGCGACTCGCTCCGCCTCATGACCATCGGCAACACGGGCGGCTGGCGCAACTTCGCCAATACAAAGCGGCGCGTCCAGGGGCCTGACGATCTCAAGGGCCTGAAGATCCGCACGGTGGTTGCCGACCTGCCGCAGGAACTGGTGAGGGCGGTCGGCGCCTCGCCGACGCCGATCCCCTGGCCGGAACTGTTCACCTCGTTCCAGACCGGCGTCGTCGAAGGGTCAAAGAACGGCATCACCGACATCATGAGCATGAAGTTCCCCGAAGCCGGACTTCAGTACGTCACGCTGGACGGGCACGCCTACATGGGCGCGCTCTGGTTCATGAACAACGAAAAGCTCATGTCGATGCCTGAAAACCTGCGCGTCGTTGTCGTCGACGGCTTCTTTGCGCTGCAACAGGCCACCTTCGCATCGCCAAAGCGCAAATCGATCCAGGCCTACCAGGACTTCGTGGCGGGCGGTGGCGACATCTACGTGCCGACGCCTGAGGAAAAGGCGGCGTTCAAGAAGGCCGCCGCGCCGGTGTACGACTGGTTCAAGGCGAACGTGGATAGCGGCGAGGCAGTGTTTGACGCGCTGAACGCGGCCGTCGCCGAGGCCGAAGCGGACATCGCCAAGAGGCGTGCCGCTGACATGAACTGACGGTCAAACGCCGGGGATGACAGGGCCCCCTGATCAGGGGGCCCTCGTTCCCTCCGTTAGGACGGAAATCAGCGGAACGGGTACATCCAGACTCGGTAGTCATCGATCAGGACATGCGCCTTCTCGATCTCCTCGGCCGTCATCTTCTTGATGACCTCTTCCTGGCTGATGGCGGCGTCCGGATCGCCGCCGATCGCGGAAAGCACGTACCACATGTAAGCCCGGACCAGGTCCGGCGCAGGCATGCCAAGTCCCACCTCGTAGTACCAGCCGACCCCGGACTGCGCGCCGGGATGGCCCTTCATGGCGGCTCTCAGATACCACTCGAACGCGCGGACCCGGTCGACCTCGACTCCAAGGCCCATGGCGTATATCACCCCGATCAGCTCTTCGGCGTCGGCGTTGCCCGAACGCGCCGCAGGCCACAGCGCCTCGCGCGCTTCGGCAAACCGGCCCGCCTCCATCAGGTCGCGCGCCTCTTCGATTTCGGCCCGGACCGGAAGGGCAAAAAGAAGAGCGGCCAGCAGGGCCGCAAAAAACCGGCGATGGTTGCGCATTTCTTTTGCCTTTCCCTCATCGCTGCCGCCGGAACGGCCGCGGCCGACGGCCACGGGCCGCTTGGCCCCGACAGCTTCGTTGCCGTCGAGCCCGCCAAGGCGAAGATCGGACAGCTTCTATTCTATGACAAGATCCTCTCTGGAAATCGGAACATCGCCTGCGGCACCTGTCACCACCACGATCATGCCGGGACCGACGGCCTTTCGCTGGGGATCGGCGAGGGAGGCAGGGGCGTCGGTCCCGAACGAACTGCCGGCGACGGGCCCGACCGGATCGCCAAGCGCATCCCGCGCAACGCCCCGGCGCTGTGGAATCTCGGTCACCGATCGGTAAAGGTGCTGTTCCACGACGGGCGTCTGTCGGTGTCGGACCTTTACGGCAACGGGTTCGACAGCCCGGCCGAAGAATGGCTGCCGCAGGGACTTGAAAACGTCGTCGCCGCGCAGGCGCTGTTTCCCCTGGTCGCCCAGTTCGAGATGGCGGGCAATCCGAAGGAAAACAGAATCGCCGGCGCCGTGCACGACCGCATCGACGCCGCCTGGCCGATCCTGGCCAAGCGCGTCCGCACGATCCCCGAATATGGCGAGATGTTCGTCGATGCGTTCGACACGGTCGACAGGCCTTCGGACGTCAGCATTGTGGAGATCGCCAATGCGATCGGCGCCTTCATCATCAGCGAGTGGCAGAGCTACGACAGCCCCTACGACGACTGGCAGGCGGGGAGGGGCCCGCTCGCCGAGGATGCCGAGCGGGGTCGCATCCTTTTCTTCGGAAAAGCCGGCTGTTCGGGATGTCACGCCGGCCCCTTGTTTACGGACCAGTCGTTCCATGCACTGGGGCTTCCGGCGTTCGGTCCGGGCCGCACGCGCCGCTTCGACCCCTATGCCCGCGATGTCGGACGGATGGGGGAGAGCGACGCGCTGGAGGACGCCTACAGGTTCCGGACCCCGTCGCTGCGCAACGTCGCATTGACGGCGCCCTACGGGCACAACGGCGCCTGGCCGACGCTGGAGGAGATGATCCGGCAGCACCTGGACCCGCGGGCTGCGCGGGCGTCATGGACCCCGGCGACGGCGAACCTGCCGGAGGCGCCCTGGCTGTCGAAGACCGATTTCGTGGTCCGGCAGGATGCCCGGGAGATGGCGCGGCAGGCGGACAGCATCGAGATTGCGCCGGTCGCGCTGGACGACAGCGATGTCGCCGATCTTGTCGCCTTTCTGCATGCGCTGACGGGGAAGACCGCGAAAGTGCGTCCGCTGGGACGCCCCGACACTGTGCCCAGCGGGCTGCCGGTCGATTAGCGCGATGGCCTAGAGCGCCGTCGCGAACCGCTTCGGCTGGCCGGTCGCTGGATCGATGATCGGCTCCGGCGAAAACTGGGCGATGAAGGCGCGCCGGGCCCTGTCTGTCGTGTTGGGCGACGACCGGTGCAGGGTCGCTGAAGAAAACGCCACCACCGATCCTGCCGGAACGATCGCAGCGACGCCTTCGTCCGCGCCGTCATAGCCGATCATCTCCTTGCCGTCCCTGTCCCAATGATGGGGAAACAGCGCGCTGTCTTTCGTCAGATCCCTTGGCAGGACGTAGACCGGTCCGTTTTCGGCCGTGGTGTCGTCGACCGCCATCCAGACGGTGAGATAGTTCCGGTGGTCGAACCCCACATAGCCGCCGTCCTGGTGCCAGGCGAAGGCGGCGCCGGTTTTCGGACCCTTGACGACGAACTGCTCGTTGAAAAGGTAAGGCGTTTCGCCGACGAACCGGCGCACGAACCGTTTCATCTCGGTCCCGAGCAGGAAGTCGCACAACGCGGGGAACTCGCGGTGCCGGTGCCGGAGAAAACGCCGGTCATGGCCGCGTCCGATATCGTGGGCCGTGCCGCCCAGATCGTCGTCGGGCGGCTCGGCCAGCAGTTCGTCGCAGACCGACCGCAGCAGGGCGACTTCATGGACTTCCAGGAGTTTCGGAAAGATCGCATAGCCGTTGCGGCCAAAGCTGCGCACGGTTGCTTCGTCGGGAGCGTGCATGACCACCTCATTTATTGCGTTAGACGCACTTTAACAGCCGGTTTTTCCTGGGTCTTTGCGATATGCTCAGCTTAACATTGCATTTTTCTATGGCGCGGTGCGATGTCGGATCCAAGGCCGTACCTTCCCCCGGGCGTGCGGGCGCGCCTGTGGCGGCGTAGCGAAAGGCGCTTCTTCGACAGCGCGCCGCGCCGCCATGCCGAACTGGTCGTGTTGTTCGGTCTGTCCGGCAGCATGCAGTATTTCCTCCAGGGCGACGTTCTCACCATGCAAGCCCGGTCGGTGCTGTTCGCCTATCCGGGCGAGGCGCATTTCCTGCTGGGCGAGACGCCCGATTTCGACATGTATGTGGCGGTCATCTCGAAGGATATGCTGAAACCTGAGCCTGTCCATCCGCCTGTTTCGGAGGACACCGCGTCGGCGCCGCGTCCCACCCTGAGACGGTTGGCGAATCCGGATTTCGACGAGGTCTGCGGTCTGTCCGTGCTGTTGGCCTCGACTTCGGAGCAGGACGCGATCGAGGTGGGGGTTGGGTGGTGGCTGCACAGGTTGTGGCGCCATTCGCTCGCCCCGGACCAGGGACAGACGAGGGCGGTGCACCCGAAGGTGGGTCTGGCGGCCGAGATTATCTCGGAAGATCCGGGACTTGCCATTTCGGAGGTTGCCCGCCGGGTCGGCATCAGCGGGACCTGGCTGGGTCAGGTCTTCCGCCGGCAGATCGGGATGACGATGAGCGCGTTCAGAACCGAACGACGGTTCGAACTGTTCGAAAGGATCCGCCACCAGCAGCCGTCCGTGGCGTTGTTGACGGCCGCCCTGGATGCCGGGTTCGGGGACTATTCCACCTTCTACCGTTCTTACAGTCGCCGGTACGGGCACGCGCCCAGGCACGGTCATTAGGGGAAGCTCGGGTGCACGCTCCCATGCCTCGCCATAAGGGCATGGCCGGGATTACCAGTCGTTCCTGAGCTCGCGCAGCTTCAGGAACACCGTTTTGGCGTCAGGCTCGTCGGGAAGGTCGGGAAAGGCCTCCCGCAGCTTTGCGATCACCGACGGGTTCTGAAGACGGAAGAAGGTGTTGATTTCCTTTTCCAGGCCCAGCGTCGTCACCAACGCGTCGTCGGTATTCTGGTCCGCCACCTCGGCAACCAGCTGTTTCGCCCGTTCGTTGTCCGGTTCCCGGTCGAGCGTGAAGTTCAGATTGTTCACGATGTAGTCGTGTCCGGGATAGATCAGCGTCTCATCCGGCAGTTTCGCCAGCTGCCCGGCAAAGGTCGCATAAAGCGATTCGGGATGGCCCCCGCCCTTGCAATGACCGGCGCCTGCATTGAACAGCGTGTCGCCGCAGAAAATCGCCGGCCTGTCGGTCCTCGACCGCAGGCAAATGTGGGACATCGTGTGTCCGGGGGTGTCCATCGCTTCCAGTTCGACGGTCCTGCCGATCTTCACGACGTCGCCCGCCTGAAGCCCGATATCCATGTCCGGGATCTGATCCTTCGCGTCCCGGTGCGCGATGATCTTGGCGCCCGTCGCTTCCACCATGCCCTGGTTGCCGCCGGTGTGGTCGTGGTGGTGGTGGGTGTTGAGGACCTGCGTGACCTGCCAGCCCTTGTCTTTCGCGACGGCCAGGACCCGGCCGTATTCCAGCGGATCGATGGCCAATGCTTCGCCGGTCTCGGGGCACGCGATCAGGTAGTTGAAATTGCGAAAGGCGTTGGCGGTCCAGATCTGTTCGACGAGCATTGCGGGTTCCTCCGGCGGCGGTATCCAGGCGGCATTCTAAGGGCTGCCGCTGCCGGCGTCAGCGGCGATGACGACTCCCTCTCCTCGTGCGCCGAGGGCGACGCGCGAACGGTCATACGTAACTCTCGCCCCATTCGCGAAGGGCCAGCAGGATCGGCTCCAATGTCCTGCCTTTTTTGCTCAGGCTGTATTCCACATGGGGCGGGACCACCGGATAGACCTTGCGAACGATCAGACCGTCTTTTTCCAGCTCCCGAAGCTGTTTGGTCAGCATGCGCTGGGTGACGTTCCCGATGTCTCTTTTCAGCTCGTTGTACCGTTTGGTCCCGTCGAGCAAATGAAACAACGCCACGCCCTTCCATTTGCCGCCAATCAGTTCCAGCGCGGCCTCGACCGGGCACCCGCGCGAGCAATCGTAGCGTTCGAACCGCATGGATCCTCCTTAGGATACTTTTTGTACCTACCGCACAAAACAGTGCGTACTTGCCAATCTGTTCCTTTATCAATATCTCGCCTGCGAAGCCACGACAAGGAGGCAGGCGATGGCAGATCCGACCATCGCCGCCTGACCACCCGAGCGACGGAGATACGCGATGAAAGCAGTTGCCCTGACGCAGTACCTGCCGATTGAAGACCCAGAGTCATTTTTCGACGTCGATCTGCCGAAGCCGGAGCCGACCGGGCGCGACATCCTGGTCGCCGTGCAGGCGATCGCGGTCAATCCCGTCGATACCAAGATCCGTGCGGGCTGGGGCAGCGGTCAGGGTCAGATCGAAGATCCGCCGCGCGTCATCGGCTGGGACGCGAGCGGCCGGGTCGAAGCCGTTGGCGAGGACGTGACGCTTTTCAAGCCAGGCGACGAGGTCTGGTACGCGGGCGACATCACGCGCCCGGGCTGCAATGCGGAATCTCAGATCGTCGACGAGCGCATTGTCGGTCGCAAGCCCACAAGTCTCAGCCATGCCGAGGCCGCGGCATTGCCTCTGACCACGATCACGGCCTACGAGGCCTTCTTCGACCGCCTCCGCATCGACCGCGACGGTGCGGACAAAGGCCAGTCGATCCTGATCATCGGCGCCGGCGGCGGCGTCGGATCGATCGGCATCCAGCTTGCCAAGCACGCGGGGCTGGTTGTCATCGCGACCGCGTCGCGGCCCGAAACGGAAGCCTGGGTCAGGGAGCTTGGGGCTGATCACGTGGTCAACCATCGCGAAGACATGGTCGGCCAGGTGCGCGACCTCGGCTTCACCCATGTCGATCACATCGCGATCTTCAACGACATGCGCCACTGGGAAACCGCGGTCGAGCTCATTCGGCCGCAAGGCGGGATCGTGACGATTGACGACACCGATCAGCCGATGCCGATGGACGGGATGAAGATGAAGGCGGCCAGCCTTCACTGGGAGTTCATGTACGCCAGGTCCATGCACCAGACGCAGGACATGGTCGAACAGCACAATCTGCTGAGCTGGGTGGCGGACGAGATCGACGCCGGCCGTATCCGCACCACCGTCAGTCAGGTGCTGTCGCCGATCAATGCGGCCAATCTGCGCGAGGCGCATCGTTTGATCGAAACGGGCAAGGCCAAAGGGAAGATCGTTATCGAACGGTTCTGACGCATCATGTCCCGATGGTGCGGAAAGGCGGGAGCGCCGCAATCCCCAAATGCGCCGGGGGGACGGAGTTCAGGGCATTGAAGGGGCCTGACGTACGCCAATCAATACAACAGCGGACTGTTCGTTCTAGACTGCGCGCAATGATCGGACTCGGCCAACCGCGGCCGCCAAAGTCCGGGCCGTAACCAGGCCGGGGAAGCCTTGCATCCGGGGAGGGTCGAACGCGTGACCGAGATCGGCAAGTCATTCGCGCTTGATGAAGAAATCGACCGGCGCGCCGTGCCCGCCCTGAAGGTGCATCCGATGGTGCTTGGCGTCGAGCGCGCCGACCTGTTCGCCGCCGGCGTCGCGGACATGGACTTCAAGGCATCGCCTGCCGTGCTGGCGGCAATCCAGCGTCGGCTGGATCATGGCGTGTTCGGGTATGAGGCGGTTCCCGACGGGTTGATGCCGGCTCTGACCGGGTGGCTGCAGTCCCGACACGGCTGGCAGGTGGACGAAGACCATGTTCTGCGGGCGCCCAATATCCTGAATGCCCTGGCAATCGCCGCGTCGCTGTTCACGGACGAAGGGGACGGCGTGATCGTGCAGCCGCCCGTCTTTTTCGATTTCTTCGACATCCTGCGCAAGAACGGACGCGCGCTGATCTCCAATCCGCTGGTCCTGGAGGACGGCCGCTACCGGATGGATTTCGAAGATCTCGCGCGCAAGGCGGCCGATCCGAAGGCGAAGATGATCTTTCTGTGCAACCCCCACAATCCGGTGGGGCGTGTCTGGTCGGCCGAAGAGCTTCGAGCGCTGGGCGACATCTGCGCCCGGAACGGCGTTCTTGTCATAAGCGACGAGATCCACGGCGACATTGCCTATTCCGGTCATCGCTACACGCCGTTCGCCGCGTTGGGACCGGATTACGCCGATAACTGCATCAGCTGCGTGTCGCCCGCGAAGAGCTTCAACATCGCGTCGTGCTGTTCCGCCTTCACGATCGTCGCGAACGACGACCGCCGCCGTACGTTTCAAGTCGAGAACAGCCGTCTGACGGTCAACAAGAACAACGCGCTGGCCAATGCGGCCATGGAGGCCGCATACCGACAGGGGGGACCGTGGCTCGAAGCGGTGCTGGCCTATCTGGAGGAGAACCTCGCCCTGGTCCGCGAGCGCCTGAAGGATCTCCCCGAGGTCGGGCTGATCGAACCGGAGGGGACGTTCCTGCTCTGGGTCGATTTACGTGCGCTGGGGCTGTCGCCGGATGATCTGAGGTCCTTCCTCAGAGACCAGGCCAAGTGGTACGTGACGCGCGGGGAAGCCTTCGGCCCGGAAGGGGCGGGATTTGCCCGCGTGAACATTGCCTGCACGCGCAAAAAACTATCGACCGCCCTGGACGATCTCCGAGCGGCCGTTTCGGCGCGCTGCCTGTAAAGGACCGACACGTGTTCCGCTACTGCCTGTATTTCTTCGGCGGCTGCGGGTTGTTGGCTGGGTTCGTGTCGTGCTTGGACAGGTGGGTGACGATCTCGCCACCCACCAGCGGCAGCAGGTCGGCCTCCAGGGCCTCGGCCTTGTCGCGGGCATAGACCTCCGCTCCGCCGACACAGAGCGTGAAGGACTTGGTGTATTTGGCCTCTTTGACCGGGTCCTCGATGGTGGCCTTGGTCCAGGCATAAAGCGGATAGTTCTCGGTCCCATGGGCCTCGGCCTCCGCCACGTAGCCCGCGAATGCGTCGAACTGGCACTTGAGCCGCGCGTCGTGACTGTGCAAGACCGCGGCCAGTGGTGCCAGGGCGGGGTTGTCGGGATCGCGCCGCGCCACCGGGGCATAGGCGTCGTCCAGAGTGATTCGGATCTGATAGTCCCATTCCTCGCTCACCAGGAGCCTCCTTCGTGCAGATTTGCCCTGCGCGCCGCTGCGTTCGCGCCTATTTATGTGGGGTAAATGTCAGGGTTTGCCAGACCGGCTTCAAGCACCGGGTCTTGAGGTTGCGGGACGGCAGCGTGCCTGGGACACGATTCTACCGGAGTACGGGGCAATGGTTTCAGACAGAGACGACGCAGGCAGGGGAGAGGACGCACACCCAGGCTCGGGCAAGACCGGCGCGCCGACGACGGTCATGGAACGCGACGACTGGAACCGGCGGTACGAGGGGAAGGAATTCCTCTGGACGGTCGAGGCCAATCGCTTTGTGGCGGCGGAGGTGGCGGACCTCACGCCCGGCAGCGCCTTGGATCTTGCCGCCGGGGAAGGGCGCAATGCCGTCTGGCTTGCAGAGCAGGGCTGGAAGGTGCGCGCCGTCGACTTCTCCGATGTGGCCATCGAAAAAGGCAGACAGCTGGCCGACGCGCGGAACGTGAGCGACAGGGTCGACTTCGAGGTGGCGGACCTGCGCGGGTACGCGCCTGAGGCAAACAGGTACGATCTGGTTGCGCTGCTTTATCTGCAGCTGCCCCAGGCGGAACTTGTCCCGATACTCCAACGGGCGGCACGGGCGGTGGCGCCCGGCGGGACGTTCCTGGTGGTCGGGCACGATACGGCAAACCTGGCCGGCGGGTATGGCGGACCCCGCCATCCCGACGTGCTTTACACGGCCGAACAGGTCGTTGCCGCAGTGGGCCGGGAGCTTGAGGTCGAAAAGGCGGGCCCGGTTGAGCGCCCGGTGGAGACCGATGATGGCCCTAGCGTTGCGATCGATTGCCTGGTGCGGGCGAGGCGGGAAGCGACCCAGGA
>Ga0056115_1000161_pt1 | contig 33497 bp, 30 predicted proteins | sample WorMetOlspDAHAB1_FD_77007 | JGI IMG/M metagenome (GOLD analysis project Ga0056115, IMG submission 77007) | Marine gutless worms symbiont microbial communities from Max Planck institute for Marine Microbiology, Germany - Olavius sp. DAHAB.1 ...
AATGTAAGTTATATCTTCAGAAATTTTTCTATTTTATGCCAAATTGCTTTAACTTCCTGAATTACTTTTGATCCATTACCATATTCAAGCACCGTCCGGGCCTGTATCATGGCTTCGGTAAACATCGGGTCAAAAGGGATGCGGCCCAAACAGGTTATGCTTTTTTCTTCGGCATACTTCTCAATGTCCCGGGTTATTTCTAAATTAAGATCAAATTTGTTAATGCAGATCATAACCGGCACCTTAAAATGGTCGGCCAGTTGCATCGCGCGCGCCATATCGTGTTTACCGGAAACGGTGGGCTCGGTTACAATCACGACCGCACTGGCTCCGCCGATGGAGGCGATGACCGGACACCCGACCCCCGGCGGCCCGTCGGTAAGAATCAGATCCAGATTCTTTTTTTGGGCCAGCTTTTTGGCTTCCTGACGCACCGTGGTTACCAGTTTGCCTGAATTTTCCTCAGCAATTCCCAGCCGCGCATGCACCATGGGTCCGAAACGAGTATCCGAACAATACCACTCACCATAGGTATTCTCAGGAAACTCAACAGCGGACTCCGGGCAGAAATAGACACAAACGCCGCAACCTTCACAGCCTATGGAATCAACCTGGTATGATTCGCTGATGCAATTCCAACGGCACAGCCGGCGGCACAAGCCGCATTCCGTGCACAGATCTTGATTAATCCTGGCGGTGTGTCCCGACTGAAAATCGGTATGTCGCAATATCGTTGGATCCACGATTAGATGAAGATCGGCGGCATCCACATCTGCATCACACAGCACCTTATTTTTCGCCAAAGACGAAAAAGCCGCCATTAGGCTGGTCTTTCCCGTTCCGCCTTTGCCGCTGATAATAACAATTTCTTTCACGGGTATCAATTTACGAGATCCTTCATCTTTTCATATAGTTTTAAAAATTGCGCTTTATATTCCGGCATCATATCAACGAGCATTGTGCCCCTGGAATAGGCCTCGGCAATCCGTCGATCAAATGGAATTTCCATCAGGATCGGTAAATTTTCCCGGTTCGCATATTCTTTGACTTTTTTGTCACCCAGATCAGATCGATTGATAACCAGTCCGCATGGGATATCGAGAATTTTGACTGCACCGACCGCCAGTTGCAGGTCATGCAGACCGAAAGGTGTCGGTTCTGTCACCAGGAGGACGAAATCGGCCCCTTTCATGGTCTCGATCACCGGACATGATGTTCCCGGCGGAGCGTCCACAATCCTGATATGGTTCTGATCCGCGCAAGACATAACCTTTCTGATCAACGGTGGCGACATGGCCTCACCCACTTTTAATTTTCCATGGATAAAATCGATGCCGTTGTAACGGCCTTTTTGAATGACGCCCAGTGCCCGCCCTTTTTCGGCAATCGCAGTTTCAGGACAAATCTCCACGCAGCCGCCACAGCTGTGACAAAGTTCTTTAAAAGCCAGTACTGTTTCTCCGACGACGACGATTGCATTGAACTGACAAATTTCACTGCATTTCCCGCAAAGAGTGCATTTATCCATATCGATTGCAGGGACAGGGATAGTGATTGTTGTGGTCGATTCGAAAACCGGGTGAATAAATAAATGGGCATTGGGCTTCTCGACATCACAATCCAGCAGCTGAACCCCTGAGCCCAGCGACAGGGCAAGGTTCGTTGAAACGGTGGTTTTACCGGTTCCCCCTTTTCCACTGGCAATGCTGATAATCATTAGGACCTCAAATTAATGCAAATAAAATGAAACAGGTACAACCTTGTTAGTTGGCCAGCCGGTATTTGCGCTGGCTTTCATCCTGCCCGGCCTCAAACTCCTGGATGCTTTCAGCCACTTTTTTTTCTACGAAAGCCACCACGTCCACCAGTCTGTCTTGGGGAATCTTTTCAATATCCTCTGCCAGATATCGAACATCTTCCTCCTTCATATCGGTGGTCCGGTGAACCAGATAAGCATCGACCTGCCCCCGGCTTTTCAGCAAACCACACCCGCCGGCGGAGCCCAGAAATTCATCACCGGCAAATATCGGCACCACAAATTTCATGAGACCGGCATCGCATTCAGCAATGATTGTCTCGCCGGCTTTAGCGGCCCGGGCTGCGATATTTTGATGAGCCACCGCACAAATGAATTTCTGGCCTTTCTCGGTTGCCCTGAGGGACGGACATAGCCTGTTGGCCCACTTTTGAAAATCCGTTATGCGCAGACCATTTACATCATACACGGCGGCATTGAGACCTGACCGGCTTTGAATTTCTTTTTCGATTGCAATCCATTTTTCAATTGGCATAATGTCAACCAGTTTCATGATCAATCTCCTTATAATTATTTTATACGACCATTTATGAGTATATGCTCATAACAAAATAAGATTATCATGCAATATTGTCAAGAACAATTTGCAAAACCGGCTACTTTTTTTGAGAATATGCTCATTAATAAATAGATTACAGATAATATATTAGAAAGATTACAGAGAGTTTCATAAATGCCTGCTGCTTGAGACGAGATACATATCGGTGATGAACGATACCTGAATTAAAATTTTGATTTGCGGATTTTGGATCTAGCCCCAATAGTCAAGTTATCCATAGTCAGACTGATGATGCAGTTGACGCCTGTAGAAATTCCTGATTGCTTTAAAATAAATTATTCTGTAATTTGAATTCACGGGTCAATTTGGAAAGCAATACTATGGTCCCGCTTAAATGAGCGATCGATTTAAGCGAAAAGGATGGAAGCTTCGAGAATGGGTGACCGCTGGAATATAAATGATTTGAGAAGTTCGAATCCGTTGCCGGGAACTTTAGTTGCACCTACCGACGGTGCTGAGATGGTTCTGGTGCCGGCCAGTGAATTTATCATGGGCATGGATCAGGAAGATATCAATCAGATTTTTATGCTGGATGATCGTGAAAACCCGGTGTATGCCACCGAAACACCTGCCCGCAAGATTTACCTGAACTCTTATTACATCGATCGTTATCCGGTCAACAATTATCAGTATCGTAAATTTATTGAGAGTACCGGACACCGAGAACCCATGCTTTTAGATCACCCGGACTGGGGGCAGCCGATGCAGCCGGTTTCATTTGTCGGCTGGGATGATGCCAGAGCTTACGCAAACTGGGCCGGAAAAGCACTTCCGACAGAGGAACATTGGGAAAAAGCCGGACGCGGAACCGATGGTCGCTGGTGGTCATGGGGACCGGAATTTTTGCCGGACCGATGTAATTCAAGAGAATTCGGTTTGCAGCAATCGACGGAAATCGGCCTGTTTGACATGGGCATCAGTCCTTATGGATGCTATGACATGTGCGGCAATGTTTGGGAGATGTGCGAAGGCGAGTGGCTTGAAGGCACCTTGCCCATGCGGGGCGGTTGTTTTTTAGGCTCGGCAACTTTTGTCAGAGTGACGTGTCGCTGGACCCCCGAAGACACCATCAACGGAGCCCACTGGCTTGGATTTCGCTGCATGAAGGAAGTTCCCGTTTTCAATTGATATCATGTAACCGGAGACTCCCCGCCGATCCGTCAGGGAATGCTGTGGAGTAAGGTATAAAAAGATCGTAATACATAAAATGCCAATTAGCAAAAAAACCAGGACCCGGTTCCCAAGCACACTCCGGGAAGATGCTTAGTCACTGGTGTAGTTTTGGCGTTTTTCTTCAACCCGGTGGTCAAGAATTTTCAGCATATCAATTTTCATGGCCAATTCCTGATTATCCCTTTTAAGTTTCCCGTTGATGCTTCTCAACCTTGACTTGTCGGCCTTCAATTTTTTGTTTTCTTTATTTAAAGCACGAATTGCTTGCTTGGATATCTTGAGCTTTGCGGTCAGCTTTTCAATCTTTTTGTTTTGAGCCTTTAATTTTGGGCTCTGGTTTCCGATCTCCTTTAAAGCCGAAAGCCAATTTCGCAGATCATGGTCATCCACAGAGGTCGGATGGTGGGGATAATATAGTTTTAGGTTCTCCAGGGCTTTTTGATAATTACGCCACGGATTTTTATAGCTGATATACAGCTGCGCGAGTTGAAGATGCGCCTGCCATCTTCCTGAAGAATCCGGATTTTTTGAAATGACGGTCTCTAATCTGGTAATTTCCGCCGAGTAATTATCAGGACTCATTCCAGCCATATATTCTGGATATGTCCCGTCCTGTGTTTGTGCGCATCCGATCAGAAAAAAAAGAATTGCCCAAACAAACCCTATTTTCATTACGATCGATATTCTGCCCATTTATTTGCCCTTTGCTGCCTTTTTTCGAATTGCGGGTTTACGTTTTTCAATCGTTATCAGTTTACGATTTTTTCTGGAGCCTTTTTCTCCGCCCCGTCGATCCGCCAGATACAGACTGCCGGCCTTTGATTTGGCCAATTCTTTCATTTCGGCAGCCGCTTCACCAAACTGAATATGATTGAGGGACTTGCGTTTTTCGTTGGTCACCACGGCTATCGATATGGTGGCCAGCGGAAATGAAGTCTTTTCCCCCTGGCGGTCTTCCCCGGTGATATGTCCACGCTTTCGGTCTTTGGAATCGTAAAAATCGGCAATTGTTTTATCAAAAGTTTCAACGATTGCCGTGCAGATATTGCGGTACCTGTCGGGTACGGTAATGACCACGAAATCATCGCCCCCAATATGCCCGATAAAGTCATCTTCGCTGCCATGATCCGCCACGGCCTTGCTGATGGTAGTAGCGGTGGCTTGAATCAGTTCATTGCCTCTGGCGTAACCATAATGATCATTGTAAGCCTTGAAATTGTCAATATCCATTAAACAGAATCCGATTTGCGCCTTTGCCCTGATACGTTGCTTCATTTCGTTTTCAATGGTTGTACCACCCGGCAGTCTTGTCAGCGGACTGGTGTCCAGGTTCATCTCTTCTAAAAATTTTAGCTGCCCGGCCATGGAAACAAATGCTTTGGCAAGGTCTCCTAATTCATCTTTATTGCGAATGTCCGGCTTATGATTAAATTCTCCTTTTGAAATCATTTCGGTCGCCAATTTTAACTTCTTTATGGCTCCGGAAATATTGCGCGTGATGATCATGGCGGCAGCCAGAGAAAGGATCAAACCCAAAATGCATAATACCTTTGCGGCCTTGAAAGCAATCGTACCGATGTTGGCCGTCATAGCGGTCTTTTCATTTTGATCCAGCTGCGCGTCTGCCGCCATTGATTTAATAACCGCGATAAAATTGTCCTGATGGGATTTAATTTTTTCTTCAAACTCTTTAGACATTGAAGATGAAGGCGCTTTGGAAGATTTTGTACCTTCAATCAGGAGGTCGCCATATTGTTTATGCAACGTCTCTATTATAGCCACCGGAAAGTCTCTTTTTTCCGGAACCGATTTTATTCGATTGAGTTGGTGTTCAAATACCTGTTGCTTATGCAGGAATTTTTTTTGCATATCGGAAGTGCGAAAAACCATATAGCGCCGCGTATAGAGCTCCTGAGCAAAAATTACATCGATCATTTTTTCCGATGCAAGGATTACCGGAAGATCGGTCTTCAGAATGCTGTTGTTGATTGCATTTAATCGATTCAAGTTCATGAGGGCATATGCGGAAATAATTACCAGTAAAACCAGCAAAGAACTGAATCCAAGCATTAACTTATTGGCAATGTTTAGCCGCAGAAAATGCGCAATGATGAATCCCGCCAGTCGGCTGAAAATCTTTTTCTCACCTGCTTGCTGGCTTCGATCGTCCTCCATCCTCTTAGGGACCTCTAATTTGGGGTTTATGGTAATGATTAAAATTTTTTGGAACCGAATTTTGTCGGGCCAATGCATAAATCGGCATGCACCATATGAATAAATAGATGCCACTGGTATTGATGCAGTTAGGTCCTATATCGGCTAAAAAGACCAGAGACTTAAGCGGATATCGAGGCGGGATTGAAAAAAAGCTAAAAGGAAATCTTGCATCGGTCAAACCGCATCGATGCCTTTGCTACACCCTGAATTTATTATCGATATTTCCGATATTCAGAGGGAGGCACTGGTTGGACAAAAAATAAGAGCCGCAGCGACTCAAACGCTATATAAATCCATCTGCACCGTCAGTCGAAGGACCGGCAAAACACGGTCCGTGCCACCTACCGGCGCAGCAACATTGCCTACCTGAGTTGCGCCCAGGCCCTCGTAAAATTCCTGGCTTTGTGAATGCTAATATTCATTACTAAATAACTCCTTTACAGAAATTGCAAGATATAACCCGTCCATCTTCATGCCATTATGTCATACCATCAATATTTTCTAATATTTGCTGTAAGTGGTCCCTTAGATGTCTCAGATAATCAATCATGAGCTCACCAAGGGTAATAGATGTGTCTTCATTTACAACCCATATGTGATCGACGCATTTTTCATTCACGATTCGAATAACATGGGCAAGGTGAAGATTGAAATATCGCCACAGATCTAACAGGTCATCAAAGGGCGCACCCTGATAGCTCTGAATAGTCACCCAGGTATCGTTGTCTTGTGAATAATCCGGAAAAACCAGACCATCAGCCACCTGCAAACGGACAAAGCGCTGGTGATTATTAGATGCCGAGTCTATCAAGTGCCCAACTATCTCTTTTACCGACCATTCGCCAGGATTTGGCCGTGCTTCGATAATTTCATTTGAAATGCTTCTTAATCGTCGGCATGCCTCATTTACAGAAGTTTCGATATCTGAGGCCAGTCTATCCCAATTAATGGTATCGTTTTCTTTCATTTATTTTCCTCGCTGGACATAGCGGGCTGAGAGGTGAACTGCAGTCGGCTGAGGGCGGGAATTGCACTGGTTTTCAAAGCAATTTGCCGTGTCAGCCGACCAAGCGCAGCGAAGCCCGAAGGGGTCGGCTCGATTGAGTTTGATATATTGAAAATTCCATAGCAAAGTACAAACATCTCTGTCAATGACTGGATATTTGAAGTTCTTTTGCTATTCTTAGCAACCAAGAACTACACTGCTGCTGCCAATACCGATATGTTCATTCATCGTAATCTGTGTAATCTACCAAATCTGAAGATCAAGTATCAAAAGAGCTTGACAGGATAGTTCAACACTGAAAATATCCAAAACAAAAGCATTCTCCGTCTGTATTTTTGCAGGAAATGATATATTAGCGACCTTTTAATTGGGATTTCACCTTTATGTTTTGGCAGCAAATGGTCAATTCTATTAGCCTGGGCGCGATGTATTCTTTGCTGGCCATTGGTTACACCATGGTGTACGGTATCATTAAGTTGATCAATTTTGCGCATGGTGAGATCTTTATGTGCGGAGCCTTTTTTACCTGGTGGATCATGACCGATTGGGCGATCCCCTTCCCTATCGCCGCCCTGATGGGCGTCATGCTGAGCACCCTGCTGGGGATCGCTGTCGAAAGAATTGCTTATCGCCCGCTGCGAAATGCCCCCCGTTTTGCCGTCATCATCAGTGTTTTGGGCATGTCCATCTTTCTGCAGAATATGGCCCGTATTCTCTGGGGAGCCGAATTCCAGACCTTCGATGTCGACTTCGGCTTTTCTCCCATACTTATCGGGAATGTGGTGATCCCGATTAAAAAAGTCTTTATTCTGGCCATCTCTTTAATCCTGATGATCGCCTTGGGCCTCTATGTCAAAAAAACATACATCGGCAAGGCCATGCGTGCCACCGCGGCCGATCCTGAGGCTGCCGAAATGATGGGCATCAACATCAATGCCGTGATTGTACTGACCTTTGCCATCGGTTCGGCCATGGGGGCGGTAGCCGGAATTCTGTTTGCCATCAACTACAACAGCATCGATCCCTTTATGGGATTCAATGCCGGCTTAAAAGCATTTACCGCCGCAGTTTTGGGTGGTATCGGCAATATTTACGGAGCCATGATCGGTGGCATTCTGCTCGGTATTTTTGAAGGCATCGGGGCCGGATATGTTTCTTCCCTGTATCGCGATGCCTTTGCCTTCAGCGTACTGATTCTGGTTCTTATTTTCAGACCGGAAGGGCTCTTAGGTGAAATTGGAAAATCCAAAAAAAACCGAGATTAAACTCGATGACCTGGGCGGTGGATCCCAGGCGGGTATAAAGGAACCAAAGCGCAATCCGCTGATTCGTATGGCCGGGCTGTTTGAGCTGTCCCAATGGTACATAAAACTTCTGATCGTCCTGGTTTGTACGATGATACCCCTGGTGGTGTCGAGCAACTACGCCATGCGGGTTATTATTTATATCGGGCTTTATATCGTACTCGCCCTGGGACTAAATGTGGTCATGGGGTTTACGGGATTGCTGAACATCGGTCATGCCGCCTTCTATGCCGTGGGTGCCTATACAACGGCTATTCTGATGGTTCAGTACGGGATGTCTTTTTGGTTGACCATCCCGGTGGGAATGTTTATCGGCATCATCTTTGGAATTTTTCTCGGCTTTCCGACGCTGCGAGTACGGGATGACTATCTGGCGATTGTCACACTTGGATTCGGCCAGATTGTGTATATAGTCGCCAATAACTGGATGGGACTAACCAGAGGCCCGCGCGGAATACCGGGAATTCCCGCGCCGCGCATCGGGTTTTCCGAATGGCAATTCCTCATTGACAGTTATCCGGCCTATTACTATTTGATCCTATTTTTTGTATTTATCACCATCTACGCTTGTACACGCATAATAGATTCACGCGTCGGCCTGGCATGGATGGCCATTCGGGAAGACGAAGATGTCGCAGCGGTGATGGGCATCAATCTGGTGTATTACAAAACTCTGGCCTTTGGGTTTTCGGCCGCCCTGGGAGCGCTGGCTGGCAGTTTTTTCGCGGTCTTCCAAAGCTTTGTGAGTCCCAACAGCTTTACAATCCTGGAATCGGTCATCATCATTACCATCCCGATTTTAGGCGGTCTGGGAAACATCCCGGGTACCATTATCGGTGCGATCATCATGATCGGCGGACCTGAAATATTCAGATCGGCAAGCGAATACCGAATGGTGATTATGGGCGCCTTTATGGTAATAATGATGATTGTCAGACCGGAGGGGCTGTTCGGTAAAAAATTGTATCAGCAGACCTATAAAATGTAGGACTCGATCCTCAGATGAAACTGCTTGTGAAATGGACGGAATGCATTATTCGATGTTGGACGTTCAGCGTTCGGTGATCAATAGTTTCTATTTCGGTCAGATCGGACGCCGGCGACCAACGGCAACACTAATATAATCCAGGTGGCGCATGGCCCTTCTATCCGTAAAATTCCTTACCAAGAGCTTTGACGGGCTAATGGCGTTGAAAAATTTCAGCCTCGATGTGGAAGCGGGTGAAATTGTCGGCATCATCGGTCCCAACGGTTCCGGCAAAACCACTTTTTTCAATGTCTTATCCGGGATGTATAAAGCGGATAGCGGCGAAGTATTTTTCGATGATCGCTCGCAGAATCTGCTGGAATTGAAAACCCACCAGATCATCGGACGCGGTATCGCGCGAACGTTTCAAAACCAGCGCCCGTTTAATAACCTCTCTGTTCTCGAAAATTTAATGATTGGCGGTCACTGCCGTACCCGGGCAGGTGTTCTTTCGGCCTTACTCAGGTTGGCGGGCGCTCGCAAAGAACGTGAGCAATTGATAGTTCACGCCCGGGAGGTGATGACGCTTTTCGGCACGCGGCTGCGCAGCGTCGAAATGAATCCGGCTTGGACCCTTTCCTATGCCAATCGCCGTCGTCTGGAAATCGCCCGGGCCCTGTCATCTGACGGAAAACTGCTTCTGATTGACGAACCCACCGCCGGTATGAATCCAGCCGAATCGCTTCAACTGGCTGAAACCATTAATGCGATTAATTCAAAAGGCATGGCGGTTATCGTAATAGAACATGATATGAATTTTATCAAAAACCTTTGTACCCGCGTGGTTGCTATGGATTATGGTCAAAAAATCGTGGAAGGGACCTATGCTGAAGTCCGCCATCATCCAAAAGTCATCGAGGCTTATCTGGGATGCTGAAAATATCCGAAGTCACAACCCATTATGGTCCCATCCGGGCTTTGCACAATATTTCAATTCAAATCGGTGCAGAAGAAATCGTATGTCTGTTGGGCGGAAACGCTTCCGGTAAATCGACAACCATGAAAACCATTCTGGGGATCGTTAGGCCAACGCTGGGGCAGGTGGAATTCAACGGAGAAAGAATTGACGGACTCAGTACGCACAAAATCGTCCGTAAAGGCATCTCGCCGGTACCCGAAGCGCGCAGAGTCTTTGCCCGGCTGACTGTGAAGGAAAACCTCGAGATGGGCGCCTTTATCCACAGGGGCAATCAGGATTACGATTTTGAAGTACAGATGCAGAAAACATTTCATCTTTTCCCGCGTTTGGGTGAGCGATTATACCAGGAGGCCAGCACCCTGAGCGGCGGCGAGCAGCAAATGCTGGCCATCGGCCGGGCCCTGATGGCAAAACCCAAAATGATCATCATGGACGAGCCCTCCATGGGGCTGTCACCGAAACTGGTGGACGAGGTCTTTGGAATTATTCAACGGGTAAGCTAGGTTGGAATACCGATCTTTGTCGTCGAGCAAAATTTGAAAAAAGCGCTTTCAATAGCTGACAGGGGGTACATTTTAAACAGGGGGCAGATCGTTCTGCAGGATTCGGCCAAAAACCTGCTGCAAAACGAAAATGTGATCAAAGCGTACCTGGGCGAATAGCGGAGCCATATCGAAATAATTTTAGCGATTTTGAATAAGTTTATGTATTTTTCGGTGGTTCAGTTTGGACTTGATCCGAACCGATTAAACTTGAACCCTGAACCCCTGATCGGTTACAACTTATTAACCCAAAAAAGGAGGTATCATGAAGACAAAACTTTTTTTAATCGTCGCGTTGGTTATCGGTTTTATCGCAGGGATTACGGTGTCGGCCACTGCCGTCGACACCCTAGGTTTGGGTCTTTGCGCACCCATGAGCGGTGGGGCTGCATCCTGGGGTAAAAAATCCGAGGTCGGAACCAATTTTGCCATTGAAAGGATCAATGCCCGGGGCGGGATTGTGCCGAAAGGCAAAAGAAAAGCGAGAATGCTGGAACTGATAGAAGTGGCGGATGATAAAAACGACCCTCGCGAAGGCGCGTCTATCGCACAACGGTTCATCGATAATGAAAAAATTTTAATTATGATCGGCCCCCTGACAAGCACCGTTGCCCTGGCCCAGGCGCCAATTATGAACAAAAACGGATTGACTCAATTGGCCATCGGTGCCACGGCCCCGGCCTATACCAATGCCGGCCCCTACTCGTTTCGCCTGGTGCCGACCGATTCATTTCAGGGCCGATACATGGCCAAGTGGGCCAATGACCAGGGCAAATGGAAAACCTATGCCATTAACTACGTCAATGATGACTACGGCAGAGGTCTGGCAGAAGTCTTCCAGACCGGCTTAATGGAAATCGGGGTTGCTGAAAAAAATGTGGTTGCCTCGGAAGCGTTTTTACCAAACGATACTGATTTTTCAGCCCAGCTTACTAAAATCAGAGGATTGAATCCCGATGCCATGTTCATCGCCGGCCACTACAAAGAAGGCGCTCTGATTGCACGCCAGGCCAGGGAACTCGCCTTGAAGGCCCAGATACTCGGCACCGACGGTATCGGTCACCCGGAGTATATCAAGGTTGCCGGCAAAGCGGCTGAAGGAACCATTTATTCCGGCTATTTCTCACTGGAAGATAAACGGCCGTACATTCAACAGTGGGCCGCCGAGTTCAAAGAAAAGCTCGGTTATGACCCGGGATTGGTTGAAGCAATTGCCAACGATTGTGTCGAAATTGCGGCCAAGGCCATTGAGATTAGCGGTGAAACTCGTCTGGATATCGCTACCGGGTTGTCCGGAATCGGACCCTATTACCCACCGATGATGGGAGCTTTGGGAGAAAATAAATTCAATGTAAATGGTGACATGGTGCGGGATATGCTGATGTACGTTGTTAAAGGTGGTGTGGCAGTGTTTTACGAGTAAGCATAATCGACTACATCCCTAAAAGGGGGTATGTTAAAAATCATTTTCACCTCAGACGCTGAGCACGCCGAGAATTTGATATATTTTATTGCTTTCCGCTGAGAGGGCGGAAAGCAAAAATCAGCAACCCTAGCGGGTTGGTCAATTGCTACTGAATACTAAATCCCTATGTTGGTTTGACTGTGCGCCATGCTAACAATTTTTCCTCTGCGTTCTTTGGGGCGCGAGCGAAGCGGGCGGTGAACTCTCACCTACCTAAAATGGAGAAAATCATGAAGGACATTGTTGAACGATGGAATGTGGCTCCGGACCTGAGCATTTCGCGGGTCTTGACCGGTCTCTGGCAAATTGCCGACATGGAGCGTGAGGGCCGCGAACTTGACCTGACAGCAACTGCAAAGGCGATGGAGCCCTACGTCAATGCCGGTTTCACCACCTTTGACATGGCCGACCACTACGGATCGGCCGAGTTAATCGCCGGCATTTTTGCCCAAGAACAAGAACAGAATTCCGTGCAGCTGTTCACCAAGTGGGTACCGAAGCCGGGACCCGACAGCCGCGATGATGTGCGGACCGCCGTTCAAACAGCGCTTGACCGCCTGCGCAGCAATCGCATCGATCTGCTGCAATTCCACTCCTGGAACTATGCCGATCCGAGCTATCTGGATACCCTGACCTACCTCCAGGAGCTAAAGGCGGAAGGACTAATACGGCACCTGGGAATGACCAACACCGACACCGCCCACCTGGGAATGATCCTTCAAAGCGGTTTTGATATCGTCACCAACCAGATATGCTTCTCCCTGCTTGATCAGCGCGCACGCACCAACGGCATGCTCGAGCTGTGCGCGCAGCATGGTGTCACCGTGCTTGCATTCGGCACCCTGGCCGGAGGATTTCTGACTGAGCGCTGGCTCGCTCAGCCCGAACCGGACTGGAACATGCTCGACACCTGGTCCCAGATGAAGTACAGCCGCTTCATCCGTGAGGCCGGCGGTTGGGCCGCCCTGCAGGACCTGCTGCAGGTCGTACACCAGATCGCCCAGCGCCACAACGTGTCGATGGCCAACGTCGCCGGCCGCTACATCCTCGATCAACCGGCAGTAGGCGGAATCATTGTCGGCGCCCGCCTTGGCATCAGCGAACACTGTCAAGATAATTTGCAGTTATTCCGGTTTGCGCTGGCCGAGGCCGATCATACCGCGATCGACGCGGCTGTGGCGCAACTGCGCAAGATCCCGGGCGATTGCGGCGACGAATACCGCCGCCCGCCTTTCCTGACTGCTGCCGGGGATCTCAGCGATCATCTCGATTCGCTGCCTGCACCGTATGAGATCCGAACCGGCAATGACGGCCGCAAACGGGTTTTTAGCGCCACGATCTGGGAAGAAATGGCCAGTTACTGCCGCGCCGTTCAACGCGGCGACCGCATTCTGATTTCGGGTACGACCGCAACCCATGGTGACCGTACCATCGGCGGCGACGATCCCGGCGCCCAGACGCATTTTATCATCGACAAGATCGAAGGCGCCCTGCAAAGCCTCGGGGCCAGCCTCGCCGATGTGGTGCGCACCCGCATCTACCTCCCGAACAAGGATCATGTTAAACCGGTAGCCGAGGCCCACGGTCTGAGATTTCGGGGTATCCAGCCGGCCAACACGCTGATTTGCGCCGGACTTGTTGGCACCGACTACCTGGTGGAGATAGAAGCGGAGGCGCTTATCGGATAGCGAAATTCTTAAAAGATTCGGCTCAGTCACTATAACGGGTTCCCAAGAATTATCCAGTGTTTTGCTTCACAGGTTAAAGATTTTCTCGAACAGGAGGAAAATACGTGCAAAAGATCAGTGAGTCCAGCTGCTATTACTATTACGGAAAACAATGGGAAAGTTGGGATCAACTGCGGACTAATTTTAGCTGGGAAATCCCCGGTCAAATGAACACCGCTTTCTATGTCTGCGATTCCCATGCGAAAGATCGAGACGCCGTTTCGATTTACCATGAAAATTATTGCGGCACTAAAGGAAAAATTACGTTTTGGGAACTGAAAAACATAACCAATCAGCTTGCCAATTATCTGGTCCACAAAGGGTTGCGCAGGGGCGATCGTGTGGCGATCTGTTTAGCCCAAAGACCGGAGACGTTGATTTCGCACATATCTGCATGGAAAGCAGGCTGTGTATCCGTTCCGCTGACGGTCTTATTCGGAACCGATGCCCTGATGTACCGATTACAAAACGCTGATGCAAAAATAGCCATCGTTGAAGATACGGTATTGGATACCGTTAGGGGTCTGCGGGATAGGCTGGAGCATTTAGAGGAGGTCATCGTTGTCGGTGAAGCCGATTTGAAAGACGATGAGGTTGAATTTTGGAATGCGGCTGGAGACATGCCCACTTTCTTTGAGCCGCTGAGCTTAAATCCAGATGACCGTATGCTGCTTACCTACACCGGTGGAACCACGGGAGATCCCAAGGGCGTTGTTCAGCGTCATTGTTTTATCTTCCATGTGGCCGGACATTTCGGGGCATTGGGCAACGCCGAAATAAAATCCTCCGATGTATTCTGGAATCCCGCTGACTATGCCTGGATTGCACCGCTATTTGACCTGGCGTTTCCAGCCCTTTTTTTTGGCAAGCCGGTGTTAGCCTATCTCTCCGGTGGTAAATTTGATCCGGAAAAAGCCTTTAAGCTGATCGAAGATTATAAGATAAGCGTGGCCTATATCCCTCCAACCGGACTTCGGATGATGCGCCGGGTGGAAAATGCTGGCCGACGATTTGATTTGAGTTCGATGCGTGTGTTGGTCAGTGGTGGAGAATCCTTGGGAAAAGCCGTACCGGAATGGGCAATGAAAACCTTTAGTCCGGAAACAGTAGTTCATGAAATTTATGGTCAAAGTGAGGGAACCCTGCTCACCATGAATTGCCAGAGGTATTTTGAATACAAATATAACATCGGCAAAGCCGTTCCCGGCCTGGAACTCAAGGTGTTGGATGACCACGGTAATGAGATGCCGCCCGGGAAGGCCGGTGAACTGGCCGTCAAGGCCTCGGACGGCAACCCCATTGTTCTTAAAGAGTACTGGAAAAACCCCCAGGGAACAAAGGAAAAGTTTCGAAACGATTGGATGCTCACCGGAGATCTGGTGATTAAAGACGAAGGCGATTATTTTACGTTTATCAGCCGCAAAGATGATATCATCATATCTTCAGGCTATCGTATTGGACCGGTGGAGGTGGAGGATACCATCATTAAACATCAAGCGGTTTTAGAGGCAGGAGTTATCGGCGTGCCCGATGAGACCCGGGGCGAAATTGTAAAGGCCTTCATTGCGTTAAGGCCGGGTTACGAACCTGGTGAGAGCCTGAAAATAGAGCTGCAGGAATTTGTAAAGCAACGCCTGGCAAAACACGAGTATCCGCGAGAAATCGAGTTTGTTTCTGAAATTCCAAAGACCACCACCGGAAAAATACGCCGCAAAGATTTACGGAAACGAGAAGGTTTAGAATAAAACCCATAGATAAGCTCTTTTCGCTCTATTAGGGTAATATAAACACAAATACACCAGGATTTGACGATGCCGTTTGGAATAGCCGGCAAAGGACTTGAGATCGATCTCACCAGCGGTCGTGTTACGAAAAAGGACACTAATCCTGACCATGTTGAAAAGTTTTTAGGTGGCCGAGGCATCGCAACAAAAATTTTTGTAGACCGTGTTTCACCGGATACAGACCCCTTTTCTCCTGACAATCCATTGGTCTTTTCGACTGGACTGTTAACCGGAACCCTTGCCCCCGGTGCCAACAGAACTGCGCTGGTTACCCGGTCCCCGCAAACAGGTTTACTCACCTATTCCACCATTGGCGGATTTTGGGGCCCTGAATATAAACGGGCGGGCTATGACACCCTGTTCATTTCCGGTATTTCAAAAAATCCAGCTTACCTGTTTATCCAGGACGACCTCGTAGAACTGAGGGATGCTTCACACCTGTGTGGAAAAAATGTCCGTGAAACCGAGCAAATACTCAGAAAAGAAATTAAGCACAATAATATCCAGATCCTTGCCATTGGTCCGGCCGGTGAAAACAAGGTCTTTTCGTCAACCATTGAACATACTATGGGCGCAGGCGCACATCGTGCAGGTGTCGGTGCAGTAATGGGCCACAAAAAACTTAAAGCCATCGTTGTCCATGGTACCAAGGACATACAGATAGCCAATCCGGCAGAATTAAAAAAAACATGTGATTGTATCATTTCAAAAACCGGTCCAATCAGGGAATACTGGAACAACTGGCCGGCAAAAAACGGCGCCTGGCTTTTCAGCGAAGCCATGCATGGAAATTATGAAAAAGAGGTATTACTTGAAGACGATGAAAAAATTTTAACCGAGTTTTTAAACACCCATAAAACGAGATCTGCCAGCTGTTTTAATTGTGGTGTTGGATGCAAATCTGTCATTTCTTTACCTGATGGCCAATACGCCGCCATCAAATGCATGTCCTACTTTAATTTTATGTTTGCCATCAAGATCTGCGACATTCATTTCAGTGTACAATGTTTCAAACTTTGTGAAAAATATGGCCTTGATGTTGTCTCAACTGCCTATCTGACAGGATTTGCGATTGATCTATATCAAAAAGATATCATCACCCATGAAGACACCGGTGGACTTGAATTAAAGTGGCGGGACAGGCAAGCGGCTTTTAAAATAATAGAGAAGATTGCAAAACGGGAAGACATTGGAGATATCCTTGCATATGGCGTAGTCGAGGCATCTAAAAAAATTGGAAACGGTGCTGAAGAACACGCTTATCACATAAAAAAGCTTGAACCTATCCCCTATTCAATTGACCCGTATAGTGCCTTACTGTCATCTGTCGGCGATAAACCTGACCAGACAAGGAGTGAGGGGTTTATAGCATCCGAAGGACTCGAATACTATTCTACAGAATGGAGAAGAAAGTATGTCAAAGATGGTTACTTCTCCTACCCCGCGGCCTTAAAGCCGGAATTTGAAAAAAAATATAACGGAAAGGATAACGATTACGAAAAAATCGTGCCTTTTGCATCCTATGATATTGACAAAAACAACCTTGCAGACTGTACCGGTGTCTGTATTTTCTTGACGGGATTCTGGCAATATAATCCCATCATGGTGGAAGATCATTTAAGGCTGATCGAATATGCGGCAGGTATACCCATGGATGAAGAAAAAGCCATGAGTGCTGCCAAACGAACCGGGATTATGACCCGGGCATTTAATATCATGACCGGCATCAGCCGGAAGGATGATATGATCCATCAACGGTTTTTTGAAAAACCATCCGAGACGGAAGACCCTATAATTGACCGTGAACAGTTCGATGAGATGATATCCCGGTATTATAAATTACGTGCTTGGAACCAAGACGGTATACCATCCGCTAAAGAGCTCGATCGCCTGAGACTTCAGGATATCAGACTAAAGCTGGAGCAAAGCACGATTATTCCGGTCTTAATCGATCAATATTGATGCAAAAATTGATGAGCTTTCCCCTTTTTCATCTAGGGCCGTTAAGTAAAACATGCAGAAGATTGTCTTTGAATATGACCCATTAAGATCTAAGAGGAATCGTCAGTTCACTGTTCGTTTGAGTGAACGTCAACGGGTTGGGTACAAGTGGATCAAAAAGGGACCTAACTTAGTTTACTTTGGGTCTGATCTCCAGAAAATCATGGACGGGGTGACGGACTATTTCCTTTTTAAAAAAGCTCTTGAGAGTGAGATGGAGTTTCGAAAGGTTGAAGGCCGTTTCGCTTCTGAGCAAGATGAGTATACCATTCTGCGTGTCTCTCCCTATGACCTTAAAGAATTTGTTGATGAGACAAGAAGAAACAAGGCACTATGTGATGAAGAAGGAAATATCCTTGAGTTTCGTTATATTTCAAATGTCGAACCTGAAATAACATTCCGGCATGGAAATGATGGTTACTCCATTGACGTGTACCTGCAGGAAGTCGAATACTCGAAACTCGATTACACGTTAAGATCAAAACAGGTCATCGCCGTATATAAAGACAGAATACTTGCTCTTCACCCTGATATCCCACAAATCTTTTTCCAGTCCCTGCCATTAGATCGCAAAATCCCATTCAAAGACCTCGATAATATGCAGAAAAGCCTTTCAGTGTTTGGAGATAAGATATTCTTGCGGTTTAAGGGAAAGAAAATCTCTAAAAAAAACGATTTCTGGCCTGTTTTAAATTTTATTTCATCACTGAAATATGCCCACCTGAAGTTTCAGTACGGTGATAAGTTGTCTGTGAAGAGTGATGACGCCCGAAAGGTGTTCTTTGATCTGGCAAACGGATTCGAGATTCAAAGAAACAGTTCCTTAGAAGACAAGTATATTAACTTTCTGGAACAAGCCGGTGCCCAGTACCGCCCTTCCAAAAACGGTGACTGGTTCTTTCCCGCGTTAAATCTGGACCGCAGACTAAAGAAACTGAACGAAAAGGGATTCAAGCTCCAGATAGAACATAAACCTTTCAGAACTGAAACAAAACATGATTGGCAGGTCCGTGTCAAAGATCATCATATCCATATACAGGGGATTATCAGTTGCAAGGAACGAAAGGCTGATCTGACAAGTATCTTTATGGCCTTTGTAAACAATCAGCAGTACTTTCCCATCTCTGACGGTTCCTATGGTTATATATCATCACCCTTGAAAAAAGATTTACACTGTCTCTTTGAAAACGGGTTTATGAAAGAGGATGAGATAGTTATAAAGGATTTCTACTTCCAGGATATATCAGAAATATTTCAGGTCAAAAATGATATCTATGTTGATGAACGCTTTAAAAATTTGCTCACCTTTGAAAAGGAGATGGGAAAGCTAAAGGCATATCCTGTGCCGGAATCCCTAGAAGATATTTTACGCCCCTATCAGAAATATGGTTATTACTGGCTCTCATCATTGAATGAATTGGGATTCAGTGGAATACTGGCGGATGACATGGGGCTTGGAAAGACCTTACAGGTATTGACCCTGCTTTTAAGACTCAAACAAACTACCAAATCCAGAGCATCCCTTCTGGTTGTACCAAAAACGCTTATATACAATTGGGAATTAGAGATAAAAAAATTCACTCCGTCTCTTACTTATATCCTTCACACAGGAAAAGGCAGAAACTCGGACGAAGTAAATTTCAATGGCCATGATCTGGTTATAACATCCTATGCACTTATGCGCCTTGATTTTGATATCTTTGATAAGATCAGATGGAGCTATCTTATCCTCGATGAGGCTCAGGCAATAAAAAATCCGTCTGCTCAGGTAAGCCAGGTAATAAAGAAGATAAATGCAGAACACAGACTTTCACTCTCAGGCACTCCGGTTGAGAACAGCCCTGTTGACCTCTGGAGTCATTTTGATTTCCTTATGCCAGGTTTTCTTCAAGACATTAATCAGTTCAAGCAAAGATATAATGGAAGGGATCCAAAAGATCTTAAGCTGTTGAGGGAAAAAACAAAACCTTTCATACTCCGTCGATTAAAGAGTCAGGTGTGCACTGAGTTGCCCCCAAAAACTGAGATAACACTGTTCTGTGAATTTTCAGATGACCAGAAACATATATATGATAAGGTGGTTTTATCTGGAAAAAGAGAGATCGCTGATAAAAAAGCTGAACAAAAATCATTGTCCATACATATACTCACCTTGCTCTTACGTCTCAGGCAGATTGCCTGTCACCCTTCCCTTGCTCTGCCTGATAAATACAAATCTACCAAGACCAGTGGCAAGCATGAAATAATTCTGGAAACTGCGGAAAAGATCATCTCAGAAGGGCATAAAATACTTGTATTCTCACAGTTTACCGAGCATCTGAAGATCTTGAAAAACACTTTCATTTCCCAAGGCATTAAGTATTTTTATCTTGATGGTACTACAATTGACAGACAGGAAGTGATACAAACTTTTCAGGCATACAGATACCCTTGTGTATTCTTTATGTCACTCAAGGCGGGTGGCCTTGGATTGAATCTCACAGAGGCCAGTTATGTTTTCCTGCTTGATCCCTGGTGGAATCCAGCCGTCGAAAACCAGGCGATTGACCGGTGCTACAGGATAGGACAAGAAAATCCGGTAACTGTGTACCGTTTCATTACAAAGGATTCTATTGAGGAAAGAGTAAGTGAACTTCAGGAAATAAAGAATGTTATTGAAAAAGCAGTCATCAGTGAAACAGATATTGACCATATTCCCTTGAATGAAAAGAGGTTGGAAGCATTGCTGGATGTTTTATAATGCCCAGAAGGGGTGTCCTTCAATATTTCAATACCTCCAACAAAGTTGGAATTATCAGCCCCATAAAAAATTGTTGATATCATCAGCCCCAATTCTCAGGGCCGAGGTGACGCTGTCTAAAGGATATCTTATACGGAGCTATCGTTCTTAACCAGGCAACATCAGTTATTCACTCCCACCTCAAAATCCGGCCATAAACCGTGTTCAAAATTCAAAGCGATCTGAATATTTTTCGATCTATGAAGAAAATTATCGTGCAGATTTAGGCTTAGCTGAACAAATATAAAATAAAATCAATTGGTTCAAGGGATTCGATTGAGGGCACGATATGTCACACTTTTAGGCAAACCAAAATTGATTATCTTGCATGATGTTATATGCAGCCTGGATCCACGAACGCTTATGGTGCACCGATGATGCCCGAGTTGGTCAAAATTATAAATACCGGTTGATTCGCTGGTAGGTATCATGTATCCAGATTCTATTTGAAATATTCTCGGTAAATTTGATAGTTGTAATACCTGAGTTTTAAAAATCAACGTTTTATAAGAACGGAGTGCAAATGAGCGGAAATGACATTGTAGCCAATTTTATTAGAAATATATTATGGACAAATTTGCCGGCAGACGTTCGGGCAAAGGCAAAGGTTTGCTTGCTTGATGCGTTGGGGGCGATTATCGCAGGGAACCCGGCTGTCATTACTGGAATCTCTAAAAAATATGCTACCAGAATGTGGCCCGACGGAGATGATGCAACGATTGAGAAATGCATGGACCTGGTGGAAAACTTCGACACAATACATAATTCCCAATTTTAGATATTAATGAATGTTGCCAGCATTTCGCGGTTTTGATAGATGACTGAAGACAGTTGCCAATAGTTCCAGGTTGGCGTATGTTGATAACCGGTCTTGCAATGACAAACACGCTGTGCGATAGAGTTATAGTGATGGAAATTGTTTTGCGAGGGACACGCCTGGATTCCCATTTACGATAAATCCGACTTACCGGGCTTTTATCTAGCCATTGGAACATCAGGAAATCAATATAAAAATGCGCCTGAGGTCGGCAAGATGATGGCAGAGCTGATCACGCAATTTTTGTCGACAAAATCTGCACAACTGACGTAAAAGTTACCCTTAATCAAGAACACTTGAATTTTTGCACCCAACTTGTATCAGTTGCTATAGACAAAAAGTTCTCTATTCGATAGTGAGTGGGGTGTTTGGGGTGCCTTTGAAAAAAACAGTATTGAGAGGAAAAATGGCTTGTCTATGTGAAAAGATTGCCGGTAAAAACATTGATCTATCTCCAACCTGTATCGGAAACCTTTGGATATTCCAGAACATAGAACCAGCTGAGCTTGAAGCACTCAGCCGTGAGGCGTTGCGGAAAAAATCGACCACAGGCCAAGCATTGTTTTTGCAGGGAGACCCTACCGACGAAATGTTTCTCATCAAAGGCGGGCTGGTCAAGCTTTCCAAAGTTCTTGAAGACGGCACCGAACTGACGCTGGATATCCGTAAAGCCGGTGACTTTGTCGGTGAAAACATGTTTTCGGAAGAAGGCCAATACCCGGTCAGCGCCTACTGCCTGGAAGATACCTTGACCTGCGGTTTCAGCCGCAGCCAATTTGAAGAATTGGTCCTTCAACACCCCAAGGTCGGGTTGCAGATCATAAAAAACCTTAGCGAACGAATCACCTGGTTGACCATGCGGGTGGGAAGCCTGGCCGTCACCAATATTGAAGATCGGCTTTACCGTGTACTCACCAGCGTTGCCAAAGAGCATGGAGCGGTCAGCCCGCAAGGAACAGTTATCCAGTTCCCATTGACGCATGAAGACTTGAGTTTTTTAACCGGAGCCCATCGGGTCAGCGTTACCCGCGCCATGAAAGCACTTAAAGCGGCGGGGAAAATTATCCATGAGGACAGGCGGCTTATCCTACCTACCTTGAAAACAGCATAGCTACCTTTTCCATCCAAAAATCAGGACACTATTTGATTTTTTCCCCACCATGTAACAGTTGCTACAGACATATTCCGTTATGGCTCCTATAGTGCGGGTAAATTAAACCCCACAAACAAGGGGTTACGGTTATGCAACCCCAAATCAACCATGCCTTGCCCCTTGGAGGTATGCAGTCTTGGACCAACTAAAGGTAACCGGCAATCCTGAATGTATGGTGTGTGGATTCGGCGAGACCTGCCCGATGAGTGCCCTGCCGTGGAAATTCGGCGATGACACCAAGGTAACACCCGAAAAATTCTGTAAAGCGGAAGATCAGAAAGAAATCTGGGATCGGGCGAAAACCGTCGGCAAGGAAATCGGCGTCAGGATTCAAAAGCAAATGATGATGTAACTCCGTTCGAAAAGAGACGCATAGACCCAAATCGGAAGATCGAACTAATGAGCTATTTTCTGAAGGTCACGGAAATCGATTGATCCGGGACGCGATCAACCGGGATCGAAATGCACACCGATTTTCAGATGCAAACGCGTCCTTTTACCCTACAATGTTGCTTTGCAGCCAGCGAAAGGAGGACTTAATGCCTGAAAATAAAACCATCGAAGGAATAAAGGCTTGTGTGTTTGATGCCTACGGAACGCTCTTTGATGTTCATTCAGCAGTCGGAAAACATCGGCATCGATTGGGTGATATTGCCGATCAGGTGTCTAATCTGTGGCGTACCAAACAATTGGAATACACCTGGCTTCGCAGCCTGATGGGGCATCATGCTGATTTTTGGCAAGTCACACAGGATGCACTGGATTTTGCCTTTGATATGCATGGCATCAACAATCCTGACCTGCCCAAGGATCTCATGGAGGCTTACCTGAAACTGGATTGCTATCCGGAAGTGCCCGAGGTGCTTTCGATCCTAAAAAGCCGAGGTTTCAGGCTGGCCATCCTGTCAAACGGAACACCGGCCATGCTTGAGGCCGCTGTGAAAAACTCAGGAATCGAAGAATTGATCGAAAAGAACTTCTCGATTGAAACGGTGGGCATTTTCAAGCCCGATTTTCGAGTGTATCAGATTGCCGTTGATGGCTTGAAAGTCCGGTCTGAAGAAATCGTATTTCAGTCATCCAACGCGTGGGATGCCTCAGGTGCATCCGCTTTTGGATTTAATGTTGCCTGGGTTAATCGGTTTGGTCAGAGCCAAGAAAGACTCCCTGGCAAGCCGAATTTTGAAATTAAAAATCTTAGGGAATTGCCAGATCGAATTAATTGAAATTATATTGTGCAATAGCTGCTTATTAGCAATCTTGAATGGAAAATTTTATGGATTTAGTTAAAAATATTAAATTATGGCGGGGAATTGGTCAAATTCTTAATACCAAAATTGGTTCTTCAATCAGTCATGCTATTGGCCAACCCGTTAACTGGATGTTGAGCCAGGCAGTATCTACAAATAATGATGATATCCCCTGGACACCGTTTAAAAAACCCCTGACAGAAAGCTGTTTGGCTTTCTATAAACCGTCAAATATCAGAGAAACTTTTAGCACCACGAGCTGCTTTTGTTAAGTTTCCTTATGGAGCCTCTTTTGGGGAACCTCACAATCGCCTTCAGCAATTGACAATTTTGCGTGAACTACTATTGCTACTGCAAACGGCGCAGGAACCAGGAATTTTAACTGATTTGCCTTTTAAATGGAAACGTTCGATCTACGAAGAAGTGACTTGGGATTCTTTTATCGCCGGTCAGAAGGTGTAAATGTTTGTTACAGAGAAATCCATAAAAGGCATTTAAAACCATCATTTAAATTAAGGAGAACAAATGGCAAAGCACAATTGTGAAAACTGCGGCTTAAGAGCACGGTACGACCAAGACCCTAAATCCCTTATAGGTCGTTTGTGGAGGTGGCACGCAACCTGGTGTCCCGGTTGGAAAAGGTACATTACATCATTGCCGGATGAAGATCGAAACAGAATTTCACGAACATATAATATGAGAAAATACCAAAACTGATTTGAGATCAAATTTCAAACAATGTTTTGGTTTCGTTTGGAACTGTTTGGAAATATTTGACATCGACGGGTACAATTTGGACACGGTCAAACCAAAGGATGATAGGGGAAAAAAATAAAGGCAGATAGCTTGGCCCGACAAAAGACGGTTACCCTGAAAATCTCAATTTTGGGTGCTAATGGAGTCTTTGAAATCCTTCCGCCAGATCTGAAATCAAATCCTCCGAGTCCTCCAACCCGATATGATATCTGAGGAGATAGCCGGACGTTTCCCATGGCACAGACGTTCTATATGCCGCGGGATCTGCAGGAATAACCAGGCTCTCAAAACCGCCCCAACTGGCTCCGATTTTAAAATAGCGGTAGTTGTCCACCATCCGGGCAACAGCATTTTCCGATTCCGTATGCAACAGCACACCGAATAGGCTTGACGCACCGCTAAAATCCCGCTGCCAGAGGTGGTAGCCCGGGTCCCCTTTCAGCGCCGGGTACAGGACTCGCTTCACCTCGGCCCGAGCCTGAAGCCAGCGGGTCACATCGAGCGCCACAGCCTGCTGCTGGCGCAAACGGGCTCCCATGGATCGCATCCCCTTGAGAGTCTGGTAGCAATCGTCCGGTGCGGCGATCTCCCCAAACGCCAGGGTGGTATCCTTTAATTGCTGAAAATGGCTTTCTTTTGCTGCCGTAATAATTCCAATCACCAGATCCGAACCGCCGGATAAGTACTTGGTGCCGGCCTGGATTGAAATATCGACACCATGCTCGAAGGGTTTGAAAAAGAGGGGGGTGGCCCATGTATTGTCCAACAATATTAACGCATCCCTTTGATGAGCGGCCGCAGCAATAGCCGGGATATCCTGTACCTCGAAAGTAAGCGAGCCCGGAGACTCAGTAAACACCACCCGGGTGTTGGAACGAAATAAATCGGCAATATCCTCGCCGATGAGCGGATCGTAGTATGTAGTTTCCACGCCCAAACGCCCCAGAACCGAATCGCAGAAATCCCGGGTCGGGATGTATACCGAGTCAACCATCAGAAGATGATCTCCGCTATTTAAAAATGCGGTCAGCGCCATGGTTACCGCCGCCAGGCCGGATGAGGTAACCACCGCGCCTGCGCCACCCTCCAGTTCCGCCACGGCATCGGCCAGGGCAAAGGTTGTGGGGGTGCCGTAGGCACCGTAACGCACCCCGCGATATTTGCGGTCGCCGGCAGCGCGATTTTTAAACGCTGCAATGTTCGGATAGAGAATAGTGGACGCATGATATACTGGTAGATTGACGACACCGTGTTGCGACTTTGGGTCTCTACCCAGGTGAACCAGATCCGTATGTTTATTCATGGAATGCCTGCTTTTTCTAAGTAATTTTGGAATTATTGTTTTCGGATCAAAAAGCCTTAAATAGGGTCAGGTAACTCCTAACCAAGGGAAGTACCTCAGCCTTTAGCATCGCAACTCGCGGCGGATTCTTTCAAATTTTCCACATTTGATCCGAAGGGTTTTGAACAGTTTTGTTTTGCGGCCGCAGCCGATTGGACAACCATCCCATGCCGGTTTTTTTTTTGAGATAGCGCCGGGTTAACTCCTCGCCCTGAATTTTCTCCCATCCATCCATACATTATATTTTTCCTCGCTCTGTTTGGCGTTTGTGTACCGGATACCTGGCTGTCTTCTCAAAACCCTCGTATTAATCTAAGAGGCTCCAGGAGCAATCAAACGATTACGTTAGTGACGATTGGCTTGTTTTCCATGATTCTTTCAGTTCCGAAAATTGACAAATCCATGCTCGGTTCGGTATCCGTGATCAATTCAAATAAATGGCGCCCCACAGCCGCAGCCTGCTGAAAACCGTGGCCTGAAAATCCATTGGCCAGGTAAAAGCCCTTGAGTTCGGGCCATTCACCTAAAATAGCGTTTGCATCCAGCGTATTGACCGCATACAACCCGGCCCAGCCACGTATCAATTTCAGGGTGTCCATCTGTGGTATAAATTCTGCGAGTTCAGGCCAGATAATCTCCGTAAACCGTTTATCGTCCCAGGAGAAATCAAATCCGATTGGATCTTCGGCCATGGTTTTGCTAACCAGTATCAATCCTCCGGTTTCGCGCGCTATATAAAGCCCCGACGGAAGGACTGTCAGGCGTGCAAGATTATCCTGCTTAACTTTGGGATCCACCGCAAACACCTGCCGTTTAACGGGCGTAACCGGTATTTCAATACCAGCCGTTTTTGCGATTTCTCCGGCCCAGGGGCCTGCACAATTTATAACAATTTTCGCGTTAAGATCTTCTCCGGATGCTAGTTTAACACCCGTGACCGCTCCTTTATCCGTTTTAATTTTAACGACTTCATCTTTCAGGTATTCGGCACCTAGTGATCTCGCTTTGGTTCGGTAACCCATGAGAACTGCATAGGGATCCATGATGCCATCGTCAGGCCCATAGGTAGCACCGACATAACCGTTCAGATTGCATTGGGCCATCCGTTTTTCAATTTTATCCGTGGACCACCATTCGACATTGCACCCGAGTCCTTTCTGCAGTGCCATATCATTTTCAGCAGCAGCCCGGTTCTCCTTTTCAACAAGAAACAGATTGCCCTCCCGGTGCCACGAAATCTTAGGCCGAACGCCGTCAACCTCCATCTTTTCTTCGAAATCCTGCAGAAACTCTTGTGCATATTGAGAAATCTGTATATTTTCTTTGAGATTGAATTGGGTGCGGACATTGCCGATACTTAATGGCGTAGAGGCTTGGGCATAAGTAGGATCTTTTTCGATGACTGCAACGTTTATCCGCTCCGCTGCCATCAGATGGTAGGCGGTTGAGCTGCCCATTAGTCCACCGCCGACGATAAGGATGTCATACATTTGTTTTTGCATGCTTCACCTCCCGGGCTTGATGATACTAATTTTGCGTAAGCTTAAATTATGTACTAATTAAGTGAGTTGACACCACATACAAGACTTTGTAATTGGTTAACTTAAAAAAGCGATTTAACATCTACGAGGTATTCTTTGAGGTAACGTCGTCTAATCTGCCCTGCTTCCTCGACGTCTCCGCTGGCAAATACCTTCTGAAATTCTATCATCTCGTTCAGGAATAAGGGTGTCAGTCTGCTAAAATCCCCTTTGTTAAACGTCAGGAGATGATCTCTCAATGTCAGGTGATACAGAAAATCGGATATTTCTCTTAATATGGGATTTAGCGCCGCCTCGTATAGAATGTCCCGAAATAAAAAATCAATCTGGATAAATTTGATACCTGTCAGTCCTTTTTCAGCCCCAGGAATTCGATTCAGCTTGTCGATTAAATTGTCGATCCGGTCTATATGCTCCTGAGAAGCATTTTCACATGCCAATTTAGCGGCCAATGCTTCAATGTCAAACCGAATTTGAAAAACCTGAATAATTTTTTGAAAATCAATTTCGGTTACCTGGGTGCCCAAACGCGGCATTGACGTCACGAGTTTTTTCCACTCGAGCCGTTTTAGAACATCCCTCAATGGGCCTCTGCTCGTACCAAATTCTTCGGCCAGTGTCGTTTCGTTCAGAATCTCCCCCGGAGCGTATTGCATATAAAGGATACGTTCTAAAAGTGTCCCGTATATTTTTTCTTTTTTATTGATTTAGGGCCTCCAGTCAATTTTTCCATCCAGTTGCCGGTAATGATTTGTTATACGCACCTGGAATACCATGCCATGTATACTTATAGTTAACTTATTATTAACGATAGTTCTGAATTTCAGTCAATGATTATTTTTGGTTTTGAAGATCTCAATTACGTTAATAAATATTTAGGAGAATTTCCATGAAATCAACCAGCGCCGATGGCGTCAAAATGTTGCATTTGGCAGGAAATTGCCTTATTTTACTCTAAATGTGGAGCACATCTAAACTGAAGGCCAGGTTATTGGAAGGAAAAGGGACTCAAATCAACTAAACAAAAGGAAACTCATGTCATCAGCAAAACCATATTCCGCCGTAATCAGTGGCACGGGTCTGTATACACCTGAACACGTCATCACCAACGAAGAAATGGTAGACGCTTATAATCGCTGGGCAAATCAGTACAACGCGGAGCACTCGATGGAAATCGAAAAAGGCGAACTCGAGGCAAAACCTCTGTCCTCCGTGGATTTCATTGTCAAGGCATCAGGGATTCAGCAGCGTTTTGCCTACGTTAAGGAGGGAATTCTTGACATCGGGCGGATGCGTCCGCTCATACCAGAGCGCCCTGAAGAGGCACTTTCCGATCAGGCGGAAATGGCACTTCACGCGGCCCGGGACGCTATTAAAGCCGCGGGCAAAAGCGCTGCGGACATCGATGTGGTTGTTGTCTCATGTGCCTATACGCAGCGCTCCTATCCGGCAATTGCAATTGAAGTGCAAAACGAGCTGGGGATAAAAGGATTCGCCTTCGATATGCTGGTAGCCTGTTCGGCTGCCACCTTTGCCCTGCATCGGGCCTATGAAATGGTGACCGCCGGTACCGCCCGCTGCGTTCTGTTGATCAACCCGGAGTTGACCTCGCCCCAAGTCAACTACTGCGATCGCGACAGCCACTTTATCTTTGGCGATGTTGCCACCGCAACGATCGTCGAACGGGCAAAAACCAGCACGGCCCCCCACAGTTATGAAATCATCCATATCAAAGCGATGACCCAATTTTCCAGCAATGTTCGATCCAACATGGGGTATCTCAGCCGCGTCAACGATGTCGATCCTTTCGGTCCCGACAAACTCTTTCATCAGAATGGCCGCAGGGTGTTCAAGGAGGTCTGCCCCATGGCCGAACAGCATCTCCGCGACCAGGTGCAAAGCCTGAATTTTACCATCCCCGACATCAAGCGATGGTGGATACACCAAGCCAATATTAATATGAATAACATGATTACCCACCGGCTACTGGGACGGCCAGCTACCTTCGAAGAAGCACCCGTCGTACTGGACCGCTATGCCAACACGGCCACGGCAGGTTCACTGATCGCTTTTCACCTGCACAATCGGGATCTGGCGACCGACGATCTCGCAGTAATATGCTCCTTTGGTGCCGGATATTCCATTGGGAGTCTTGTTGTGCGAAAGAGATAGCCGTAACCCTAATCCGCAATCCATGATATTGAGCCACCTGCCTCTACGACAATTCGTCTGCGGCTGCCGGAACAAAGCTCGCCCTAGGAAATAATGTTAATTTTGCAAACTTGTTTGGCCAACTCGCATATATCTTTTCGCTGCCCCGAACGCTGCAGATTTTTTTTTTATACGTTATTTCCTATTTTTGTAAAAACGGCTTTACAGCAATATTTTTTGTGCGTAATTAGATTGCAATGGAGGTGAACGGAAATGGAAATCCTGCAAACAGGTCGGATTAAAATCGCATATGAAGCAGCAGGCAGAGGGGACGCCGGAGTCGTTATTCTTATTCGGGGGCAAGGGACACAGATGATTCATTGGCCGGAATCGTTCTACGAAACGTTTTCGAATCGGGGGTTTCTGACAATACGGTTCGACAACAGGGATACCGGCCTCTCCAGTAAATTTGATAACATTGCCGGCCAGGAACTTGAAGCTATTAAAAAGCGGCTTGCAGCAGGCGATGATATCGATCCGCCTTATACAATGGACGATATGGCACTGGATGTCGTTGCGCTAATGGATGAACTCGATATCGAAACGGCCCACATCGCCGGTATTTCCATGGGCGGTTTCATAGCCCAACTGCTGGCGGCGAAATATCCTACCCGGGTACTTTCTATGACGTCGATCATGTCCGGCAGCGCACATGTCGACCCTGCACTGATTGACTCTTTGTGGTCGAATCCAAGATCCCGCGAAGAGTATATCCAGGAGTGGGTCGAATATATCCGCCAATTTGGCAGTAAACAGTATTTCGAAGGTGATGATTACTCGCGCCGGATCGCGGCCGCGGCATTCGACCGCTGCTACTCGCCTGACGGCGCCAACCGTCAGTTGCTTGCCATTTTCTCCAGAAAAAATCCGAAAGAATGGGTCAAATCGATTTCAGTACCGACCCTTGTGGTTCATGGTTCCGACGATTTGCTGATCTCCCCCGCAAGGGGCCGGGAGACCGCCAGTCTAATTCCAGGCGCAACATTTCAATTGATCGACGGTATGGGGCACGATACCCCTCCCCGCCTCGGAAAATTGCTTGCTGAAATCGTTCTTGGGCATATCCTGCTGAACGCAAACCGTAAGGCTTAATCTTAACTGTTTGGTGACAAAGGAGGAGACATCATGTCAGAACTGATGAAACTTGAAAAACTGTTGCTTATAGGGCGGATAAGTCGCCGCCAATTTTTAAGACGTCTTTCCATTCTGGGATTGGCGGGGACAGTCTCCCCCGCACTATGGAAATCCATGGCGCATGCCGAGACCCCGAAAAAAGGGGGCAACTTCCGCATTGGTCTTACCGGTGGCAGCACCGCTGAATCGCTCGATCCGGCAACATACGGGACCGGGGTGATCAACCACTTCATGGTGAGCGCGATCGGCAACTGCCTGGCAGAGATCGACCATAACGGCGAGGCGATCCCGGAACTGGCCGAGTCCTGGGAAACAAGTTCGGGCGCCAAGGTCTGGACCTTTCACCTGCGCCGAGGCGTGACTTTTCACAACGGTAAAACACTGACGGCCGATGACGTGATTGAATCTATCAACCACCACCGCGGCGAGGACACCAAATCGGCAGGCAAGCCGCTTCTGAAGGCGGTGGCCGATATCCGCAAAGTTGATGACCGGACCGTCGTATTCGAGCTGGAGACGGGCAATGCAGATTTTCCTTATGTCTTGTCCGAGTATTTCTTTATCATCTTTCCTTCCAAAGATGGTCGGAGTGACTGGAAATCAGGGGTCGCCACCGGCGGCTACAAGCTGACCGAGTTCGAGCCGGGCGTGCGCTACGTGGGTGAGCGCAATCCGGACTACTGGAAAGAAGGGCGGGCCCATTTCGATAGGGTGGAAATAGTGCCGCTCGCCGACCAGGCGGCCCGGACGACCGCACTTATGACCGGTGAAGTCGATTGTATTGGCGGTGTCGATCTCAGCACCGTACATCTCCTGAAACGCAAGTCCGGGATCACCGTTAACGCCGTGACCGGAACACAGCATTTTACCATGCCGATGTTTACAGACGTTGCGCCTTTCGACGATGTTAACGTACACCTCGCCCTTAAATATGCGATCAACCGCGAACAGCTTGTCAAAATACTGCTCTCCGGATTCGGACGAGTGGGAAACGACAGCCCGATCACGCCGGCCAACCGTTATTTCAATACTGACATGGAGCAGCGCAAGTATGATCCGGAAAAGGCCCGTCACCACCTGAAACAAGCCGGTCTCGACCGCCTGTCGGTGAAACTTCACGCCGCCGACGCCGCGTTTCCAAAGGCCATCGATGCTGCGGTGCTTTTCAACGAATCGGCTGCCAAAGCCGGCATCGAAATCGAGGTCGTGCGCGAACCGAATGACGGCTACTGGTCAAATGTCTGGTTGAAAAAGCCGTTTGTCACCTGTTTCTGGAGTGGCCGACCCACCGAGGACCTGATGTTTACTACCGCCTACGCGGCAGATTCCCCCTGGAACGATGCGCACTGGAAGAACGAGCGTTTCAACCAACTGCTCGTTGAGGCCCGAACTGAGCTCGACTCCAATCGCCGTCGGGCGATGTACTGGGAGATGCAAGAGATCATGCGTGACGATGGCGGTACAATCATTCCGGTCTATGCGCAATATGTTTTCGCCGGCCGGAGCAACCTGGCTCACGGCTCCCTGGCTGCAAACCGGGACGTAGATGGCTGGAAGTCGATGGAGCGTTGGTGGTATACGTCCTAATGATATTTCCATTTTACTATATATTACAGGGCAGATTATCCCCGTAGATGGTGGCACCACGCTGGTGAGCTGAAAATCTGCGGATATGTTAGTGAGAATAATATCCTCTCGACCGCTTCGCTCGAGACCACGGAGGCACAGAGAATTATTTTTCTATATGGAAATTTTTCCGACTGGAAAAATTTATTTTCATTAGCCCCAATATATCGTGTCAGAATACAGAAACGACGGATTCATCATCGGTAATTGAGGCTCATATGCGATTAGTTCTCAGCAGGGTATCTTCTTACCGCTTTGCCATGACCAAGTATGAGTTTCTTATCCGCACTCAAAGCTTGTACTGTAATTTCATAGAATGAATGTGGCCCCTCCGGACAAGGGCCAAGGAATGGTAAAATAGCGCCCTCGCCTATTGTATTAGTGCCAGTATAAGGGACCTCACACCCACCATGATCCATTCTAAATAAATTGAGATCTACCATACTTACTCTGAGATATTTTGTCTCTTCAGGTATGTTAGTTACAGTGATGGGTGGCGAGAAGTTCGAACAATATGACTCCTTTGTCCATTCAAAATTAACATCAAGTGTGACCGCGTTATCTGGCACCTCTTCTGTACACCCGCTAACCAAAATGAAAACGCAAACAATAAAAAATAATCTTATCACAACTCAATCCTCCTTTTATTTTTGCGTTAAAACAATATTCTTTAGGAATTAGGGGCTTATTGCACATGATGCCGTAATTTATAACTATGAACATTCTATCATTTTTCCGGAAAGTATCTTTCCTTACTCCCAATGCCGATAACAACTTCATTTTCATCAATAGCCTTAATAGTAATTTTGTATCGACCGGGATGAGCGGGAGGACATGGGCCTTGGATTTCTTTTAATCTACCCCTTTCAATAATTCCGTTTTTAGTATAAGGCACTGTTGCTTTCCCATGATCGTAACTATATACATGATCATACATGTGGACTTTAATATATTTCGTCGGCTCAGGTACATCGCTGAAACGTATTTCCGGATTTCCCCAACCGCATGGTTCCATGCCTTCCCATGAGAAATCGACTGACAGCTCAACTGCATCTGGACTAACCTTTTCACAGCCTAAAACGCATAAAGTGAGTGCGACCATGAGCAGATTAATTATGAATTTCATAAGGATATCTCCTTTTTCTTTTCATTCTATCTCCTCTGAATCGACGATACCCTGCCATTTCCAGTCACCATTTTCTTTAACCATGTGTAGGCCATCAGGCAAACGGAGTCCACCCAGTGCGCTGCCCGCGATATAACCCTGCACCCGGTAAGCGGCACCATTTCCTTGCACTTCGGTCACATGCAGGTGCCCCCCGGAGCGTCTGCTCAGAAACGGTTTGAG
>Ga0056115_1000163_pt1 | contig 33153 bp, 28 predicted proteins | sample WorMetOlspDAHAB1_FD_77007 | JGI IMG/M metagenome (GOLD analysis project Ga0056115, IMG submission 77007) | Marine gutless worms symbiont microbial communities from Max Planck institute for Marine Microbiology, Germany - Olavius sp. DAHAB.1 ...
CCCTGTAAGCAAGCTGTAAGGTTCCCTGTTAATAAAACGCTCAACGCTCCACGGCTCGGTCCTGGTCGGCAGCTATACAAGATCCCCTTTCTTGAAGCGAAAAAACCCCAGCCAGGAAAAAAGCCAGCCCAATGACAACGGATATAGCAGGGTAAATGCCAAAAAGCCGCGATACCCCAGATGATCCAGAATGACGTAGGAAGCCGGGCCCATCGATGTCAGCTCGGGATCGAACAAAAGCACTGCCCCGGCCCGAAAGACCATGATCGGATTGAGAAGTGATATGGCCACAATCACGCTTTCCTTGATTTGCTGCTGAAGCATGAGGCCGATCAGAATGACGTCGATGAACAGCAGCAAAACCAGCCAGATCAGAATGGACAGCCCCAGGCCCCATTCCTGTTTTCTGACTAGAGATGAAATCACCATTCCCAATCCCAAAAAACACCAGGAAAGCGTCCCCAACAAAACGGCATAGTAGCCGCCGATCTGCCACGGAATGGCCAGGCTCTTGAACATCCCCCAGACGATCGCTCCCAGCAGCGCGGCAGTGATCGGAATAAAAATTAGAAAAAACCGGGATAAAATTTTGCCCCAGAAATAGGCGCCCAGTGAAATCGGCATTGAGAGAAAGTACTCCAGAATATTGGCTTCGCGGTCGCCCACCACACTGCGAACCGTTGAAATTAAAATCAAGATCGGCAGAATTGCAACACACAGCTGAATATAGGTTATCAGCAATCTGCTCAGCCCGGTAAATCCCATCACCCGGGCTTCGGTAACCCCCAGCACGAACAATAGAATAACCGCACCGCCGAAAACCAGACTGTAAATGAGAAACCATTTGGCACGCACGGACTCGCGAAAATCCGCCAGGGTAACGTGAAGAAAAGTTTTCATAAATTTAACCGTTGAAAGGTTCAGGGTTGAAGGAATTCTGTCTACTTTTAGACTGCTTCTTTAGGTTGATTCGATTTTTTCAGATTCTACCGCCGTTAAATCACATTTTCAGTAAGGTTAACTTTTTTTATAAATAGACTTCTTCATGCGAAGGCATTTTTTAACCTTTGAACCTTGAACGCTGAACCTTTACCTCAACTGATATTCAATTTCAGTATGTGATTGGCATAATGTGAGATCGACGTTAAGAATCTCAAACGTTCAGCACCAATAAAACTGCCCTGGAACTCACGCCCGCCGTTGACACTCTTAAAACCCCACTCTTCCAGCATCCGGATCGTCGCGTCGTGATGGTTGGTCAGGGTGACCCGGCAGTCCAGGTTCTGGCCGGCAAATTGCGATCGGTCGATCCGTTCATCCTGTACAACCTTGCCGTAATCCATTTCAACGATTCGATTGATCAGATTAATGATTTCGTCCACCCGGTGGCTGCTGAGCAGCATGGTCGTATTCTGCATGGACTGGATCAACTGCAACAAAAAAGCCTGCCGTCCCTGGGGATCCAGATTGGCGGCCGGCTCATCCATGATGAGTATATCCGGCTGCCGCCCCAGAGCCAAAGCAATCAATAATTTCTGTTTCATCCCCCCGCTGAGTTTTTGGAACGGTTTTTTTAGATTTTTTTCAATCTCCAGTCCCAATTCGTACGCTTTTTGGTAAATGGCCTCCATGCTCGATTTGCGGGAGATGTCGACCGAAAACTTTACCAGTTCCCCCACATTCATCTGAATTGGCGGTGGAAGTTGAGGAACATATCCGATTCGATCCAGAATCTCCACCCGGTGACGACGGGGGCTTTTATCGAAAACAGCCACCTCTCCGTCAAAAACATACTGGCCCAGAATCGTGCGGATCAAGGTCGTCTTGCCTGCGCCGTTGGGTCCGATTAAAGCAATGCGGTCGCCGCTTTTGACAGTTAAATCGATGCCGTCAAGAACCGGCGTTTTGCCGAATTTTTTTGTCAGTTTTTTTATTTTTATCATTGCTTCAGAAAGTATCTATTGTAATTTTCTTTTTGTTTCAGCTCGGCTTCGATATCCTCTTCTTCCGGATCGTCATCGGCATCCTCCGCAAATCGTGCCGGCATTTCGACATCTTCTTCATCTTCCTCATAAATATCGATCACCGGGGGGGCGTACCTGAGATTGGCTTTTGAAAACAAAACCGATGAGCTGGGGGAAAAAACGGGTTTGCGGTCGCTCATGAGGCGTCGGGGCTCGGAAATGGGTGCCAGTTTTGCCAGCAGGTTGAGCACACTGGCCACCGGCGAGCCGGAAAAAAAAAGTAGCCAGTCGTTATCCATCCAGAGTGCATCCAGAAAGATGTCATTATGGTGAACAAAGTCGCCGTATCCGTCCCGATCCCGGTCAAACCCCTCGTAGTCGCTGTAGTAATTGCCCTCCCAGAGGTTTCCGGAGGCTACACCCTGGCCGTGGACACGCACGGTTTCCAGATTGTCGATAAAGGCGTTGCCCTTTAAAATGTTGCGCGAAAGGGTCGAGTTAAAACCGGCGCCGACGACATTGTAGGCGACGATATTGGCTTTTACAAAATTGTACCGGTCCGGCTGAAAGGGAGAAAGGTCAAAATAAAGCCCGGTTGTGCAGTAGACGACCTTGTTGTTTCGAATCGTCAAATTGTCGGATTCCTTGAATCCGATCCCGACACCGGTACCTCCCAGAGAATATTTAACCGTATTGTGTTCGACGGTGACATCCCGGCTGTACATCAAAAAAATTCCCACCGTATTATGATGGTAAGTGTTTTTTCTCACCGTATTGCCGCCGGAGTACATGAAATGTAACGAGTAACGGTTGTTCCAGCCTTGATTCTCCTCGATGATGTTGTCGTTGGAGTACCAGATGACCATATCCCTGGAATCGTGGATTTTGTTTTGACGGAAAATATTGCGATGGCTGGCCCAGCCGCGAATGCCATCGCCGCGCAACCCCAGCGGGGCATTTTGGGATGAGATCTCGTTGCCGGCAATCAGGTTCTCGTGGGCTTCTTGAAGGTCAATTCCGAACAGCGTATTTTCAATTCGATTGTCGATAATCTGATTGCGTGAAGAACGGACCAAGATACCGGCATCCACCTGATCATGGCTGTCACCCGAATTGATGATCTTCATGTTTTTGACCACCACGCCCTCGGCCTCTATCAGCAGCACGGACCCTTTTCCCTGCCCGTCTATCGTAATGCGACCGCGGCCGTCCAGAATGACGGCTTTTTTGATAATGGCCGGCCCGGCATAAGCGCCGGGTTCGAGCCGCACGGATTCACCCTCCGGCGTTCGGTCGATTAGCGCCTGCAGAGGCGCAGTCGGCCCGGCTAGTGCCTGGGAGGCCGTAAAACTCATTATCAAAAGAAAGATGATTGGAATTGATTTCAAGTCTATGACCTTAGTTGCTCTTTTCTGACGTTATGTTTTAAAGAACTAAAGGTTTCAGGTGTCAGTGTTCAGGTGTCAGGATCTATCACCTCAATCCCCTGACACCCGAAACGCTGACATCTGAAACCAATTATTAATGGCCCACTCCCTAAACCAACCTGCGCCACTTCATCAAATCACGGTCTATGACTTAGTTTGCAGCAGCCTTATCTTTGAGCGCCTTACGTCGAATCAAAACCGACAGTACCAGCAGCACAAATACCCCCAACAAAAAATAAAAGCCCACAGTCGGGTATGAGTGTGTCGTAAACTGGGCGACTTTTCCGTCACCAAAGACCGTCGGCATGAAAGGCTTTATTTTAAACGCGCCCCAGGGATGCAGATTGTGCCCGAACCAGTATAGCCATTTGCTATAAAAACCCAGATAGTACCAGGGAATCAAAGCCGGAATGATCCCGAGCAGCCACCAGCCGGGTCCTTTATAAAATAAATAGACAACCAGCATGACAAAAAACAGGAGGTAAACAAAAGGCACAATTTGACGCACAAATACGGCGCCGACTTCCATCGGATCCATGCCGATGTAGTGATTGATGGTGTTCATTTCACTGACCTTGCCGCTCCAATCCGTAAGATTGAAAAAAACAGGAATACCGTCGGGAAATGACGCTTTGGGATACTGGGGTGCTTCCAGCGAAACCCGCCAGACCGGCATGGTTTTAAATCCGATCAGGTAGGCATAGAAGCCGGAAGGATAATATTCCCATATTTTTTCACCCATCATGGATCTCAAATGCTCGGAAGACGGCTTGTAGTATTCGGTGCCTTCCGGTACTAAAAAGGCGAATGGCTGAAATGACTCGTTTTCCTCGATTGCATCTTCCTCATCCATAGCCACCGGATCACGGTATTCAAACAGCGGCTTCAGCGTATATGTTCCCAAAAGCAGCAGTATGGCGACCAGCGCCATGATATTGCTTAATCTCAATCTTTTTTTAATACTGTCTTCCATTCACGGTCCTCTCGGTTTACCCTTATATATATAATTATGAAATCGATCTTTGGCCGCTTTAATGAAAATCATTGCCGGTGCTGACTGATCCTGGATTCTGGTTTCTCTGGATACTGGATGTTGTTGGAATTCACCGATAGTGCCTTGTCAGGCATCCAGCATCAAGTATCCTGCATCTGCCCGGCAAACAGCAACGCTCTTAAACATATAGGCCAAGTTAGATAACAAAAACTTACAGAACGTTAAGAACTGCTGTCAATCATCTCTCAAATGGGCCGGGATATCTTCATCATCTTCTTCCTCCTCGAGGAGATCCCACCCCTCTTCTTCCTCTCTGCCAACCTTCTGCCAATCCCCATCCTGCATTTCGAAACGACCGGCATAATCAACAACACTTTTCATATCGAGAAAAGAAAATTCTTTAATCTGCTTGACCATATCGGGATTGGCATTTCGCCTTTTTCCGATTTGGATCCAGCTGAATTGCCGGATTAAATAGAGATAGGTTTGGCCCGCCAGTACCGGAAAATATCCTGGTTCCAGTTTAGCTTTGCCATCTACGGTTTTCTGATCCTCCTCGATTTCGGCCGGCTGAGTCCAGTTGCCCTGACCGTGGTCACCGTGACACCGAACACAATTTTTTTCGTATAGTGACTTGCCCAGATCCAGGTCGGTTACCCAATCGGCGTTTTCAGTTATCACGGATTGATGCTTATCCAACTCCCCGGCCCCGATGAGATTCTTTATCGCATCGAGAAATTCCTGTTTGCTTTTAAATTTCTTTTCTTCAATTGACTTCAATTTCTTGAAATTTTCGTTTCCCACCGATTGTTGAATCTTATCCAGGGATATGGGCCACACTTCTTTGCGCAGGTTGGATAAAACCCAGGATTGGCCGCCCGGCCCGGTCCTGGGAATCGGATTCATTTTCAATGTTTGAATATAAGCGCAAACATCCCGAATATCCTGGGCGCCTTCGATTTGCATGGCAAAAGGATACATGGTCGGATTGTCACGATTGCCGGCCCGGATGTCTGCAATCTGCTTAATAAGCACATTGGTGTGCTGACCGGCAAGTTGCGGAAAGACTCCGAGAGGATCACCCCAGCCAGTGGGCTGATGACAGGCGGCACAAACAGTGTAAATTTCTTCGCCTTCCTCAATATCTCCGATAAGCGTCAGTGCTTCCAGAGCCTCTTCAGCCGTGGCGCGCCACTTGCCGCCGGCAGGCATCTTAAGAAGCTTGGCGGCCTTCTCGGCCTGAACTCTTCTCAATTCCTCGGCGCTCATGGGTTTGTCCCCTTCGGCGGCGACAATCGTATAAGAGATCGAAAAAAGTGCCAATGTCACTAAAATCAGGGATCTGTAGTATTTTACGAAAATGTTGCTTTTCAACGAATCTCCCTCCTTATTGGAATTTATCCTTAATCATTCCTTCTCTTTAATATTCGATAGATATTCGGCGATGCTCATAAAATCTTCGTCGGTAATTTTATTGCTTTCAATGTAAGGCTTGATACCTCGCATGGCTTCTGAGTTGCCGTTGGTTCTGCGGCCTTCGAGGATGGCTTTCATTTGTTGAAAAAGATATATCTTCTTGTTGCCGGCATGCCGGGGGTAATCTTCAAACCCGGGAATCAGGTCTCCTTTGTGGTAGTAGACCCTGCCGCCAATTTTAATAATGATATCCTGATACTTGGCGGTTTTTGCTTTTCCGATGAGCTTTTCAATGGCCTGGCTGAATTCCTCTTGAGTATCGTATTTTTTCTTGTACAGGGGTATCAGTTTCTTGACGGTAGCCGTGGGGATTCCATCCTTGACCATCTGCCGAAACATTTTTTTCTGTCTCAGATAATACCGTTCCTTATTTTCCATGCGTATCATGCCCCTTCCCTGGGGACCATGGCAGGTGTGGCAGGTCAGCTTCTCGAATAATACGGCTGGTTCTTCCGCCAAAACATCAATCGCCGGCAATAAAATCCCGACCATTAAAATTGCAGCTGTTAAAAAAGGAAGTGTTTTCATGATAAATCCCGTTTAGGTAACTTAGTAAAGTAGGTTGAAATTGCCCCTGATTGTAACAGGCTATTCAGACTATTGCGTTTGTCACAATCAGGGGATTTATCAAAATACAATATAAAATAAATATGCGCAGCAATAACTAATTAATACGCCGGCTTTTGGTTCTAATAATTAGTTTGTGGACTCAAGTGCAATTATTAAACCTTAGTGGTCTATTTTACAAGGCGGATTAATTATTCTCCATCCACAATTTTCTTGGCAAAAATTCCGCGGCTGGCGCATTTCACCAGATACTGCCAGGCCATTTCCTCATTGAGAAAGGCAGTGTACCAATCACCTTGCTCGGCGGCTTTGGCCGCCTTTTCGCGCCAGGGGTAATGCCCCTTGAACTGCTCCACGGCATCCCAGAACTGAAAAGCGGCTTTTTCGTTCAGCAACTCCGGCATCTCGGCGTCCTCGATGTCGTCCTCCTCCTTGTCCCAGTTCTGTTCCATATACTTTTGCACACCCACGGCCGATCCCACCGGGTCATCCGGATTGCAGATCTTGGTGGATGCCGGGACCAGTTTGGGGCAGACATAATTGATCACACCCGCAATCACCCCGATGGTTCCGTCATTCTGTTTGACTTTATCCTGATACTTCTGTTCCCAATTTTCCTCGGCGGACAGGCTCCCGGTCAGGCACAGGAACGCAATCAGCGTAATAAATGAAAAGACCAATGTTGTCGTTTTTAATTTCATGAGTCATCTCCCTTTTGTTCGCGGTCAATTCAAAAATAAACGGCGTAATTTGGTACCTTCAATAAACGTTGGCCAAGGCTTACGGTTTAACCAGGAAATATCCCATCATTTCAAGATGCAGGGCGGAACAAAATTCCGTGCAATAAAACGGGAATACGCCTTCCTTGTCAGCAACGAACTTGAAAGTATTGGTTTCACCGGGCTCCAGACTGCCGTTGACATTGTAGGTACTAATGGTAAAGCCATGGGTCTCATCCTGCGCTCTTTCCAGATTGGTCACGTGCCAGGTGACCTCGTCACCGACTTTCACCTCTACGATTTCAGGACTGTAATGACTCCTGATAATCGTTGATTTGATGGTGACCTTATTGCCTTCCCTGACCACTGATTCTCTACCCGGCTTGACACGATGTTTGAACCATTTCTGCTTGAAGCGTTTAAGCGTTTTCAGTTTGTCGGCTTTGATCATGACGGCGTAATGGGGTTCACCCAGCGGCAGCGGCATATCATAGATCACCGACATGGGGCGACCGGCGGTAATGTCAATCAATTGATGGTTCTGAGGATGCAGCGGTCCGACCTGCTGAAACCGGTCGATGGCCAGTTTATTCAGTGCCACCAGGTATTTGCCGTCCGGTGATACCGTGTCGCCTTCGGCCGAGACCAGATGGCCCACATTGTAATGGATGGGCACTTTTTCGATCAGCTGCAGCTTGTGGTAATCCCAACGGGCGATGGCCGAATCCACGAACAACGAGGTGTAGGCGATCCCCGCTTCACTGTCATACTGGGTGTGCAACGGACCCAATCCCAATTCAACCTGTCCGTGCAATGACTCCTGCATGCTGAGAATGGGTATATCGTAGGGATCTTTGCCTTCGTAGGTCTTGCTTTCGATCAGCTTCATCATCTTATTGAAATCGTAAACGGAGACATGGGTATCCAATTTGCCGGAAACCGTCAGGTACTGACCGGAAGGATCGATCATTACCCCGTGCGGGCTCTTGGGTTCCGGGATCAGGAACAGGGCATCGTTGGCAACCATGGTCTCCATGCTGATCACCGCATGACCGTTGATCTCGGTAAATTTTCCCTCTTTGAAAAGCTTTTCGGCCGTTTTCAGATTGATCATGTGCAGGTAGTCGGTGTCCTTGGAAGACATGCCGGCTTCGTGGGGCAGCCGGTCTTTCCACTTGGTATTGCCCGGTCCAAATCCTCCGATATAGCGTTCCGAATTGAAGGAGTTGGTGAAAACCCAGCCCTCGCTGACTTTCTTGCCGGCATCCGACAGGTCCTGGCTGTAGGGCGGCAATTCGACGGAAAACGAGTCGGCCGCAATTATTTTGCCCCTCTTGCGGTTGAATTTCCACATGGTCATGGCGCCGCGATATTTCTCATTGAATTCGTCCAGCGATACGTAATCGTTGGTAAAAGGCGCCGGGTACTGGGAGGCTTCGATGATATACTCCGTGTTGGGTGTCACGAATGCGGCCCCGTGTTCATTCTTCATAATCGGATTGGGCACCAACTGGATCGTACTGAAAGTCTTGAGGTCGATAACCGCCACCCGTGGATTGGCCTTGTCATTGATAAACAGGTATTGGCCGTCGTATTCGCCGTTGGTTTCGGATATGGCCGGATGATGGGTGTCGCCCCAGGTTATTTTCCGGCCTCTTATGCGGCCCTGGTCGAGGATTGCCATACTATCCACATCGCCGTAGCCATATCCCTGCCAGGGTTCCGGCGTAAAAACGGCGATGTATTTCAGTATTCTCATGGAGGGTACGCCATAAACAATCACTTGTCCGGATTGTCCCCCGGATGAGAAAACGATGTATTCATCAAGTTTGCCGGTCGGGTTATATGTTTTGGCCGCGGCCAGGATGTCGGCCTGGGAAAGCCCTCTTTCCTGCATGACCTGTTCCAGGGTTTGCGCACCTGCCGCCGCACTCAAACCCAGCACCAACATGCTGATGAGAACGAGCTGAAACGATTTTTTCAATTTTTTTAACATCTGATCCCCCTTTCCTATTTTTAAAGGTTTAGTAAGAATGCCTTCCACCTGATGCCAGAATCAAATATCTCAGGCGGATGATGCAAAAAGATGAGGCCGGCTGAAAAAAATTGATCTTCAGCCACCACCAAATAGAAAGATATGAACTTAGTCCCGTTCGACGCGCAGGGACGTTTTTCTGAACACAATCTGGCTCAGGTGACCCATCAGACCAAAGGCAAACACTGTAAACCAAAGCCCCGGCAGGGCCAAAAGCAGGATCACGACAGCCCACGCGATCAATGGGAAAACCCAATTTAAAAGATCCACGATTATCTCCTAACCTGGCTTGATCGGGATTGATTTATGTCAAAAATCAACCTCAATTTAGTTAAGAAGCCAAAATAACAATTAACTAACAACGCTAATCTAGTGCTCGACCGGGCTTCTGCAGAACAGCGCATCCGAAATCGGGACCGCCGGCACCCGTTGCAGAAACCACGAGCAACTCAATAAGAAAAGGCCCAGGACCCCCAGCGTGATCGAGACATCATAGAAATTCAGGGCAAATCCCGGCAGTCCGCTGCTGGCATCGATTACACCGGCGCGGGCGTTGTTCTCCTGGATGGACGGTACGATCAAAAAATATTTTTCCAACCAGGCCCCGAGCAGAACCACCACCGCAATCAGCCTGGAAAACCAAATGGAATTGCAGGCTGTGCGGCTCATCAATCCGAAAAACGGAATTATAAACATCAGGAAAAAAAGTACCCAAAACATCCATCCCCATTCCAGGGATTGCATTCTCAAGATCAAAAATGGGGTTTCCTCGGGCAGATCGCCATACCAGATAACCAGAACCTGGGAAAATATCAGATAGGTCCACAGGGCACATACGGCAAACGTCAGCTTCGCAAGGTCGTGATAGCGCTCGATCGTGATGTATTCTTCCAATTGAAAATCAGTGCGGGCAATTCCGGCGATTATCAGCAGGGCCGCAGCAGCGCCGATCAAATTGGCGATGGCGTATTGCGCGCCGAACATGGTGCTGAACCACTCCTGGTCGAGGGACATCATCCAATCAAAGGCCAGCAGTGTGCTCCAAACGAAGAAAAACAGCGCCAGTATGGGAGCGATGGTTTTGGCCTTTTTTTCGGCTGCCGTCTGCTCCTCTTCCTGGGAGCCGTAGTTTTTGATCATCCGGTCGGCAAACGCATTGCCGAAGCCGCTTAACCTTCCGGCCAGCCCGATATCCGGCCGGATCACGGTTTTCAGATAATAGATGCTGCCGGCAACGAACAGAACCGATACGACCAGATTGCGGATGACAAAAAACGGAAGATTGAGCCACCCGGCCTTGGTATGAATGACCTTGTCGTGATCGACCCATTCAAACAGTTGGCCGGCCCCGAAAAAAAGCAGGCACAGCAGCAGCGCGGCGATGGGGATAAAGGAACTCAGGGCCTCAGCCAGGCGTTTGATGGGCCGGCCCCATTGGGCCCCGGTGATGGTGAAAATCAGGGAAAATGCCAGACCGCCCATGGCAATCCCGCCGAAAAACATGGTATTGACCAGCAACGCCTGCCAGGCAAGATAGGAGCTGTTGCCAATCAATCCAACAATAAACCCGACAATGCCGATAACCACAAAGCCCAGCAGTATTTTTTGCAGCCGATCGTTTATGCTGAAATGCACCTGTTCCAGCAGGGCTTTCATTTCATTGTCTCTGCTCATTTCTGATTCTCCAATTTGCGAATATAATTGACAATATTCCATCTTTCTTCGTCAGGCACGGCATATCCCATTGCCGGCATAACTGCGCCGCCGTATTTGGCCTTATGGTATATATAGCCGTCACTGAAAAATGGGGTCAGCGTGACAACAGCCGGGGCGATCATTCCCAGCTCATTGATTTTAGTTTTGGCAAAGCCTTCGGCATTGATCTCCCGTGTGGATCCGTGACACACCGCGCAAAAGGTGTTGAATTTCAACTTGCCGTCGGCCAGTGAGGCAGCATCCGGATTTACGGGATTGATCGTTGCCCGCTCGGAAATGACATCTTTGATAATGCGACTGAAGCGGTCGTCCGGATCTTCGATCTCACTGCCGTCGATTGACACCGTGCCGATGACAAAGTCGTTCATACTGCCCATTTCCTGGGGTTTGATGCTGACCTGGTTGAACATGTCGTAAACCAGGGTAAACAGGGTTGATTTGGCCGGCAGATTGACTGCAATGAACAGGACCAGGGTAAATATGCCGGCAACCAGAAGGATTTTAGCTTTCAAGATAGACCTCCTCGGCCTGGTGCTTTTTAAAAATAGTTTCCAGTTTATCTAACTCGTCATTGCGGCAGGCGACCACGATGCCGAAGCGGTCGCGCATGAACCGGTCGTATTCCTTGTATTGGCGGCTTTTTGGAACCGGGTGTCTCCAGGTATCCCACAGAATCAACATGATGATGCCGCCTATGGTAAAATAGATGGCCATCAGCACCGAAAGTTCAAAAGCGATAGGTCCCATGATCGGCACGGAAACAATGGGCTTGCCCGAGACCGGCAGAATCCAGTCGAGCGCCATTTTCGTCACGATCAGCACAGCCAGGCCGAACCCGACAAAGGCTCCGGCCAGGGTTGCAAAGGGCACCCGGCTCTGGGGATTGCCCAGGGCATGATCGATTTCATGCCTTGGGCACGGCGTATGCGTGGTTATTTGATCGAATCCTTCACGTCTCAATTCCTTTATGGCAGCGCAGGTGTCATCCAGATACGCGAAGGTGGCCCAGATTCCTGAAAAATTTTTTCTCATTTTTTCTTCCTGAATGGGGGTATGAGTTTTTCTTTCATTTCAGCGATGGCGATGGACGGCGTAACTTTCACAAAGATGAAAAACCACATGAAAAAAAAGCCGAAACTTCCGATGGTGATCCAGATCTCGGCCCATTCGACCTGGTAACTGCCCCAGGCAAAGGGAGCGAACCCGTGGGCCAGGGAGGTACCGACGATCACAAAACGTTCCAGCCACATGCCGACGTTGACCAGCAGCGCAATGATAAAAAGCGCGGGAATATTAGTCCGAATCCTTTTGACAAAAAGCGTGAGCGGTACAATGCAATTGCAGGTGACCATCAGCCAGAAATAGGGGCTCATCTCACCGAAGGGGCGAAACCAGAACATGGCTCGCTCATATTGGGCGCCGCTGTAATAGGCGATAAAAAATTCGACCCCGTAAGCGTAGGTGACAATCAAACTGGTAAAGATGATCATCTTGGCCATGCCTTCCAGGTCCTTGACCTTTATGATCTCTTTGAAACCGGGAAAGGCCACGCGCAAGGGTATCATTATCGTCAACACCATCGCACAGCCGGAAAAGATGGCCCCGGCCACGAAATAGGGTGCAAAGATGGTTGAATGCCAGCCGGGCAGACTGGACATGGCAAAATCCCAGGACACGATGGAGTGAACCGAGAAGACCAGCGGAGTGGCAATGGCCGCAAAGAGCAGGTAGCCCCGCAGGTAATGCAGCCACTGGTGGTTGGTCCCCCGGAACCAGAGCGCCGGAATACCGTAGAGAAATCGTTTGATTCCCTTTGATTCATCACGCACCGCCGCCAGATCGGGGATCATTCCGAGCACAAAAAATGCGATGGAAACGGACATGTAGGTCGAGATGGCAAAGACATCCCAGAGCAGGGGCGATTTAAAATTTACCCACAACTCGCGCTGGTTGGGATACGGCAGCAGCCAGTAGGCAAACCAGATCCGCCCCAGATGAATAAGGGGAAACATGCCCGCCGTCATCACCGCGAAAACCGTCATGGCTTCCGATGCCCGGTAGATGGAATTCCGGAAAGGCGCCCGGACCAGGTAAAGCACGGCGGATATCAGGGTTCCGGCATGTCCGATTCCGATCCAGAAGACAAAATTGGTGATATAGACGCCCCAGGCGATCGGGTGGTTGATCCCGCTGTATTCCAGGCCGTGCCGGATCTGAACGGCCCAGGCAAAGAGGCCCATGCTCAGAGCCCCGAGAATCAGAACCATGCTGACCATCCAGGACCTTCCGGGCGGCTCCATGGAGTCTACAACTTTGTCATTGATGCTTCCATACGTTAACTGTTCCACTCAGCCTCCTACGACGCTAAATTGATATTTATGTTCTTTTTGTGCAAAAAAACCTAATTGGGGTATGTTTGCTTTAATGTAACGATTGAATACTTTCGATTGAATATTCAGTCTGCAATCTTCAATTTACAATCCTCCGCCTCCGGCTGACTTGGCTACGCTTTTCGGCTATTTAAAATCACCTTTTTCAAATAGGTGATCACCGGCTGAAAATTCAACTCGGACAATTGTGTATACTGCCGCCGGCTCTTATCCTTGATCTGCTTGATAATGCTTTTTTCATCGATAATATTTCCGAAACTGATCGCATCGGCCGGACAGGCCTGCTGGCAAGCTGTTTGAACTTCACCATCCTTTACGTTGCGCCCTTGATCTTTGGCCAGATCCTTCATCTCTCTGATCCGATGATGGCAAAATGTACATTTTTCCATCACCCCTTTGCTGCGGACCGAGACAGCCGGGTTAAGCTGAAGATGCAGCGGACTCGGGAATTGATAGCTTCGCCAGTTGAAACGTCTCTGTTTATAGATGCAGTTGTTCGAACAGTAGCGGGAGCCGACGCAGCGATTATAAACCATGCCGTTCAAGCCGTCAGGCGTCTGGTATGTAGCCAGTACGGGGCAGACCGGTTCGCAGCCGGCATTGTCGCATTGCTGGCACATCTGAGGAGAATAATAGGTTTCAAGCTGACCGGTTTGCCGGTTTTTTTCAAAATATCTTTCAATCCGAAGCCAGCTCATCTCCCTTCCGACATTGGCACGGTCTTTGCCCACCAGGGAGATATTGTTTTCAGCATAACAGGCTGCCACGCAGGCAGAACAGCCGGTGCATCGATCCAAGTCAATGATCATCTCCCATTTGTAGGGATCGTGATAAACCGGTGTCTCTCTACCTACCCTTTTGACAGCCTTGCTGACGTTTTCCGCAACAGGGTCATAAAAGCTCTTTTTGTTCTTGCGATCTACCGTATAAAAACGCTCAAGTCCGTGATGCTTATGATCAGTTTCGCCGTGCTGGATTTCAGCGCCCCCTGCTGATATCACCTGCACAAATCCCCGGCCTTTCTGACTGCGGTCGCCAAATCCCGTTTCATCATCAACATCGGGAGCGGCAATATCTCTGCGATATTGCCCGTCCATGGTCACCAGATAAGCCTGCTTTCCGGTGGGTTTGATTGAGACGAGTTCCCCCGCAAATACAAAATCTCCTGAAAGGCTGTCTTTGCGCCACGGCAGAAGATCCATGACGTTGATACCAACAGTTTGATACTCGACATTAACACCAAATTCGATGACGGGCAGCAGTTTGCTTTTGCCGTGGCTGGATTTGTATTTGGGAAAGAAAACCTTTCTGCCCATACCGGCCGGCATTGCAACGCACTCTTTATCGATACCATAAAAAACATATGCTGCCGCTTCCGCTTTACCGTATGGGCTTGATACCTCGACCAGATCGCCGTGACGTATCCCGAGCTTGACAGCCGTATCGGGGTGCAGCTCAATCCAGGAATCCCACACCACCTGGGTAACCGGGTGCGGAATTTCCAGCAGCCAGGACCGGTTGCCGCCCCTGGCGTTGGCATTGTGCAGATTCGAGTTGACGGCCAGCAGGCTCAAACCACCAGTTTTTTCAAGAGGAGCCGGCAGTGTAACTCCATAGACTTCCGGATTCAGGACAACAGTTGACGGTTCGTAGGTTTCATGGTGTCCGCCTTTCTGCAGTGACTGTTTCCAGAATTGGTCGAACGGCACCGGGATCTTGAGCTTTTTATGAAGGGTCTTCCAGGAGGCTTTAATATATTCGCGGTAATTCGGCGCTTCAAAACCATCGACACCGGCCGACCGAGCCAGTTCAATCATCAAGGTGCCGAGGTCGGTTGTATCATATCCCGGGACCCGAGCCATGACCGGCTGCTGTAGCGCATAAACATCCTTTCGCGGTCGAGCGTCACCCCAGCTCTCTAAAAAGTGAGAGGTCGGCAGATGCAGATCGGCGAGTTCGGAGGTTTCATCATTCTCCGTCGACATGGAAACCACAAACGGAACGGCCCGCAACGCGTCTTTAAATCCGGAATTTTTGGGAAGGGTAAATTCCGGATTGACATTTTCGATGATCACCAGCTGAAAGCGCCCGTTTTTCATCCCTTCAATCGCCGCTTCCAAATCGTGCATGCTATTGCCGCCCATGCGGTAATCAGCCCCGAAAACAACCGTTTTGCCGACATTATCTGCCACGTAATTTAGAATGTTAACAGCGATTTGCAGCCGGGTGGCATCTGTCCCGGCATTGCAGTTTCCTCCAGCCATTGCCAGGCTGCGCCCATTTTGGTCGAATTCATTGGCCAGCCGGTAGATTGTACCGGCTGCCAGTCCGCTTCTTTTCTCTATTTTCTCCTCTGAAAAACGGCTAAGAAGTTTCCGGAGTTTTTGTTTCTCTTCGCCGACGAGATGCCCGGCCCGCTCCAATAAAATACGACTGAGAGCAAGGGCGATCATGGTTTCATATCCCCTGGGGCAGGATATCCACTCATCAGCATTGGTACCTGTCAGGGACATGTGAGGCGCAACGTGAATATATCGCCCCTTTTTCCCTTCCTGGTAACGGTGCATCCGGGTATATGCTTTGGTCAGCTGAATCGGATTCAACCAGCTTTCCAGGAAATCAGCGCCAAAATTAATCAGCACCTCGGCATTATCGATCGCGAAATGGGGTATCTCGTCTTTGCCGAACACGATGCTGTTGGCTTTCCTTAGACTGTTTACCGGAGTCAGATCAAATGCGAGGTATGTTCCGCCGCCCATTCCTTCAAGCCATTTGTTCATCATTTGCATGAATGTACCGCTTCGAGGCGGGCCGATAAAAAGGATGCCGTCCCTTTGGCCTTGCAGCTCCTTCAGTTTCTCCGCCAGCTGTTTCTTGCCTTCCTTCCAGGTAATACCGCGGCGTTCTTCACCTTTGCCTTCAACCGGAGCAGCCGCCCGTGAAGGACTGTACAGTCCCTGGAGAGCGGACTGCCCCTGCAGGCAGATTCGCCCTTCATTGACCGGATGCCGGGGATTTCCTTCATCCTTAATCGCCCTGCCCTCACGGGTCCTTACGATCAGCCCGCAGGCGGCTGAGCATTCCCGGCAGGTGGTGGCGAAATGGGTTGAGGTGCCGGAGATATAGTCATAGGGAGGCTGCTGCAGCGGAACCAGTTTTTCGATCGGATCGGGGCATCCGGCAATTACCAATGATGCTCCGCCCAGAGCGGACACTTTCAGGAAATTTCTGCGGCTAATGTTAGTTTTCATCCCAGTTCCTTATTATTTATGGCAGATGTAGCAGTCTTTTGATCCCAGCAAGATTCCGTCCGGTTGAATCGCGCCGTCTTCCTTGACAATTTTACCGCCGCGGGTCGCTCGAACCGGCCCAGCAATTTTTCCGTTCACCGCTGGCCGGCCCTCCCTGTGGCATTTCATGCACCATCCCATGCTCAAATCCGTAATCATGGTATCGATCGACAATTCGTCGTGCTTGTCAACCTCCCCGTGGCACTCAGTGCAGTCAAAACCGGCCTGAACGTGACGCTTGTGGGAAAAATAAACAAAGTCAGGTAAATCGTGAATTTTTTTCCAGAGCACGGGCTCATTCCTGGGTTTGAATTCCATCAGTTTTTTGACGGCATCCTGATTTTTTTTGGCTTTCTGCGGATCCTCATCAGAGCCGGTAACTACGCTATGGCATCCAAAGCATACTGCCATGGGTGGTGCCCCTGAATTAATCGATCGGCGCGCGTAGATATGACAGAATTCACACGGAACCTCTCCTTTTTCGATATGGGTTTTGTGGCTGAATTCAATTGGCTGCGTGAATTCGCCCGACGGAGTCGCCACGGAGGTCTGATCGGATTTGGTCGCCAGGCCGACAAGTGAGAAAAAGAATACCGGCAAAATAACCAGTAAAATTAAAATGATGAGAAAAAATGGTTTGGAACGCCCTGACTGTGTTGCAGGTTTTATTTCAAGCTTTCGCTTTCGCCATGGAAAAATATAGTCTATCAACATATCCGCTCTCCCGGATTGGGGGAATATTGCTGCTATAGTTTCAGACCGCTGTCGACGGCCTCTTTTAATTCCTCGCCGTTTATTGGTTTGATAATAAAATAATAAATCCCCTGTTCAAGTACCTTGGCCAATTCCTCTTTTGATTTGCCGGAGGAAATTATAATCAATGGGATCCTGGGCCGACTTTTCTTAATGATTTGTATCAGTTTTAAGCCGGCCATGCCGGATAGATCCTCATCTATGATGGCCAGATCTATATCTTTATCCAGGATTTTGAGGAGCAAATCTCCGCTTTCGCCGACCCAGGTGAATGAGCAGCCGCCTATACCATTCAATAAATCGGACACCTGCGCTTTCACGCCCTCATCCGAACCGGCAAACAGTATGGATTTTGTCTCAGGCATTAATATAAATCCTGGTGGAAACACTCCGCATTGATTTTACAGGAAGGCACCTGTCAACCCCTCCGCCCGGCAGAAGGCCGGGCGCGATGCTATCAATGGCAGACGGTAAGCAATTCGAATCGGAGCCCGGTGAAGCTGGCCCCACATGTATTCTCCCACATTGTAGCAATGATCGTGCCGATAGATCCGTGGAAATTGAAAGACAGATTAAGCATAAAATTTTAAAATAATTTCATTTGGTTATCAGAGAAGTGGGGATTTCGGGGGTGAATGGTGGCATGCAGGCAAAACTAAAGGTAGGGACATATATGTCCCACATTAAAGAAGTATCCTATAATATATTGAAATAGTATATAATAATACAGTGGGAAAGAAAGGTCTCATCTGGGACATTTGTGTCACAACACTTATCCGCTCTGGTCTTCGTCAAGCCGATGCCGTTTGAGCATGCGATGGATTGTTTTGCGGTTGATCTGGGCCTCGAGGGCGGCTTTGGATATGTTTCCGTTGTGTCGTTTTAGAAGGTCGGATAGATATTGCCTTTCAAATACATCCAGCCAATCTTTTTTAGCTTCTTTATAATTTGATCCGGTCGAAGATATGGCCGGAGATATGCAGTTATCTGAAATTCCGTCCCGCCTGATGTGCTCAGGTAGATCATCCGGAGCGATTATTTTGGAGCCGGTAAGGGAGACCGCCCGTTCCATGACATTCTGAAGCTCCCGGACATTTCCCGGCCAACGATATCGCTCCAGGTGTTCCATGGCTTTTTGGGAAATCCCGTTTACCTCATTTACACTGCCCTTGCTGAAATGCTTCAGATAATGATGCGCTAAAAGGGGGACATCGTCTCGTCTTTCACTCAAAGGCGGAAGGGGTATCGTAATGACATTGATACGATATAGAAGATCTTCACGGAATCCGCCTTCTGATACAGCCTCTTGCAGGTTTTTGTTTGTGGCCGTAATGATCCGAACATCAACATCAATAAGCTTTCTGCCGCCCACCCGTCTGACTTGGTGCTCCTGCAGTGTTCGAAGCAGTTTGGACTGGAGGGTGATGCTGAGTTCTCCTATTTCATCTAAAAACAGGGTGCCGCCATCGGCATATTCAAATATTCCCGGACGTGTCACATGCGCATCGGTAAAAGCCCCTTTTTCGTGGCCAAAGAGTTCGCTTTCAAGCAGATTTTCGGGCAATGAAGCGCAGTCAACCGGCACGAAGGGTCTATGCGAACGGTTGCTGTGCAGGTGAATGTTCCTGGCGATCAGTTCCTTGCCCGTCCCGCTGCCACCCTGGATCAGAATATTCGCCTCTGTATTGGATACTTTTTTTACGAGCTTCAATACTTTTTGGAGTGCTGCGCTTTTCCCGATTATCCGATTTAAACCATAGGCTTCCTTGAGATGAGAACGCAGATACTTGTTTTCATCTGCAAGCCGCTTTTGTTTGAATCCCCGGTTAACCGCAATTCGCAGTTGTTCCGCTGAAAATGGCTTTAAGATGTAATCAAAAGCCCCTGATTTGCAGGCTTCCACGGCGGATTTGATGGTGCCGTAGGCCGTAAACAGCAATACAACAATATCCGGATTTATGGCCTTGGCCTCCTTGAGAACACTCATGCCGTTCTTTTTGGGCATGCGCAAATCCGTTAATATAAGGTCCGGGAGTTCCGTTTTCAGAACCTGAGTGAAATTTTCGCTTTCCTGCAACAGGACGCATTCGTAACCCGATCGCTTCAGGATTCGGCGGCAATTCTCCAAAATCTCCGCTTCATCATCGATGATCAGTATTTTATTTTTTGGGATAGTCATAACTGCAAAATATTATAGAATTTCCGGAAGGTTTTTGGATTCCGGGGCTTCCGGAAATGTTATGGTGAAAGTCGTGCCTTCATTGATCCGGCTTTCCACCCCGATGGAGGCGTTGAAATCCGCGATAATGGCTTGACTGATGGGCAGTCCCAGTCCGGTCCCTTTTCCGACCTCTTTGGTTGTAAAAAAAGGATCGTAGATTTTGTTAAGCTGCTCCTCCGGAATACCGGGCCCGGAATCAGTTATCCAGGTCTGGATACATTTTTTTTCAGCACCGGTAGTGACGGTTATCGACCCCTTGTCTGAAATGGCGTGAATGGCATTATCTATTATATTGATGAAAACCTGCTCCAGCCGGCCCGGGTCTCCCAATATGTAAAGCCTTTCAGGATAAAGCTTTTTTAGAAGCCTTATCTTCTTGCCCTTAATTTTTTGCTCGACCAGGAAAAATACATCTTCCAGGACATCGTTGATGTCGATTCTTATAGATTCAGACTCGCTAAAAGTGGTTCTGGAATATATGGACAGATCTTCTACTATTTTCGAAATCTTTTGGGCATACTTGCTGATAGTCCCTAAATCATTTATCAGATCGATTGAAAGGCCTTTCTCCGTTGCCTCAGACTGAAGACATTCTATTCGGTTTATGATAATACCGATGGGATTATTGACTTCGTGGGCAACACCGGCTGCAAGTCTTCCGGCCACTGCCAGCTTCTCTGTCTGAATAATCTGATCTTGGGCCGCCTTCAAATCTTCGATTTTCGTTTCTAATTCCGTGTTTAATTTGTTGATTTCCGCATTGGCATCTTCCAGGCGTCTCTTTTCCTCATCCAATTTATGGAACAGCTGGGCCCGTTGAATGACAGAGGCTGCCAAAGTGGCTACCGATAACATCATCTCCAGGTTCTCCTGATCGAAAGCCTGCTTGCTCAAACTGCAAATTGTCAGGATACCCATCAGTTTCTTGCCCGTTGAGATCGGCAGGCAGGCATAGGACTTCACCTTTTCGTCAAACTCGAATCCCCAGCATTTTTTATCTATCCGCTTGGTATCATTTCGAATAAAGGGAAATTCATCCCGGATAACAGTACATTCATTGCTCTTGCATGAATTGAGCAACAGCTTTGCCATATCGGATTGACCAGAATAGACCAGGTCAAAGTTCATACTCCTATTCAGTGGGAAGATTGCGCAGCCGTATGCATCAAAAAGCCTCCTGGTTTCTTCTACTAAAAACTGCAAAGAGGCTTTAAGCTCCATGGGCATAAAGCCGATGGCGGTGCTGATTTTGGTCAGAGCGGAGAGGGCTTGGATCTTGGCCTGATGCTGTAATTCAAGATCCAAGTCTTTCAACCTGGCCTTTGATATCCCTTTTGAGTTGAATTGTTTCTTCCCGGCAGATCTCATTTTATCATTGCTCTCCCTTAACGGCTTTCAGCATTGCCTCGATATTGCTAGCTTTGGATTCCAAAGGAATCTCACAGCCAGGGCTCAGGATGAAGCCTCCTCTGGAGTGGGTCTCCGTCAGAAGATCTATAGCCTCCCTGAAGATCGTCATCTTGTCACCGGAAATAAAGTTAAAAGGCTTGATATTTCCATTGATGCAATGATGCGGCAATTTTTCCATAGCGACAGAGATGGGAACAAGATAATCAATATTGAACAGATCCGCCCCTGTTTCCGGAAAAAGATCCAGAATCGGTTCGGTCTGCCCAGTGATGTTTAACCAGCAGATTGGGTCCGCACAATCTTTATATTCCTTGAACGCCTGTTTTAAATGCGGCAGGATGTAATTAATAAAAACTGACCTGTTTATGACCGAACAAGAGGCGGACGGGTCGAAAATATGAATGACATGTGCTCCGGCATCAATTAAGGCTTTGCCGAATATAACCGTTACCTGGGTGGTGAAATTCAACAGATTGCAAAACTCCGAGGGATGATCAACTACAAAATAGATAAGCTTTTCGATCCCCATTAGCTGTCCGGCTAAAGTCATCGGTCCCTGAACTGTTCCGACAATTGCCGCTTCATCACCCACCTGCTCTTTGAGAATCCTGCAGGCCTCTAAAATAACGGGCATTCTTCCATCTTCTTCAGGGTTGGGCAACGTAAGTTTTTTCCAATCACGAATACTATTGAGACAGTAATTATCAATCTGCGGGTAGGCACTATCCTGGTAGGATATCTTTGATCCAAGCGCTTCAGCTTCAAGGGAATTATCTGCAAATACGGCTACAGCGTCATAGCCAAATCGCTTCCATGCCTCTAATTGACAGGAGGCCAGCAGCTCTGCGCTGTTTAAATAGTCCTTCAAAGAGATATGATTCAGCCCGGACGCAAACCCGTAAATGTGCGAAATGACTGGCACCCTGTCTGTTTTCTCAAAATTGATAGTAGATTTTATCCGATCAATAGAATTCACGATTCAAAAGCTTTTTATATAGTGAAGGCCGTCAAAGGCCGTTTCTGCCACATGGTCCACATTGAGAAAATCGGCACTGGACTGTTGGAGTGCAGCCCCACCGGCAATAATTTTCACGGCACCCAACCCTTTATCCACTGTAAGCTTTCGGACCTCTCTCACATGCGGGATGGTTGTGGTGATCAGGCTCGATATGCCGATAAAATCGGCTTGATGGTCAATGGCTGCCGTGACGAGATCAGCAGGTTCAACGTCCTTGCCCATATCTATTATTTGATATCCATAGGAACGCATAATCATTGAAAAAATTTTTCTCCCAATTTCATGGATATCCCCTTTGATTGTCCCCAATATGATCTTTTTCCCCGGATATGGCCCAGTATCGAACAATTTATCGTCTGATGGCGTTCCTTCCTCATAAAGACAGTCAATGACGTCCATAGCAGCTCTTCCGGCTAACATCAGTTCCAAAAGGCAGAAATCCCGGATAGTGCATTTCTTGTCAAGATCTTCCATAGCTTTGGTCACGCCATGCACGATAATATCTTCAGGCTTAAACCCACTTTTGATAAGCTTCTTGGCCATTGTAACGGCATCTTCGTTTTCACCGTCAATGATCGCTTGCCGTATCTCCGTAACCGTCACCACTGTTTGTTTCGGGTATATTTGCAGCTTTTTCAAAACACGCCCCAATAAATTAAGGAACTCCCGCCTGGAATCGAAACTGCTATTTACAGTTTCAAATAAATCCATATCATATGAATTCAGTAGACTTTAAACCGGTTTTTGTGTAATATCAAGCCCCATTCTTCAGAGCTCCATAAAATCCGCAAGTTTTCGACGGTCACATAAGCGGAGTAATTGCCGATTATTGAACAGCGGGGACCTCAAACCATGGTGCGGCAAACCTTGACCGGTAAAACAATCCATCGCCTGATAGAAGATGACGGCATATTTCCCAACAACAGTCGCCTGCCGCTGCTGGCGTACCAGGGGGTGTTGGAGCTGCCGGCCGCAGATCCGGCCCGGGGCGTCGAGGAACTGTTCCATGCGAACGACTGGGGTGGATCATGGCGCGACGGCATTTTCGGTTATCACCACTATCACAGCACGGCCCATGAAGCACTGGGTGTGTACAACGGCAATGCGCGGGTTCAGCTGGGCGGACCCAAAGGGCCCGAATTTGAGGTGCGGCGGGGCGATGTCATCGTTATCCCGGCAGGTGTGGCCCACAAAAACCTGGGTTCCAGCCTCGATTTCCGGGTGGTGGGGGCCTACCCGGCCGGTCAGCGACCTGATATGAAATACGGCAAGGCCAGCGAGCGTCCGCAAGCGGACCGCAACATTTCCAGGGTTGCGCAGCCAAAAATGGACCCGGTGTTCGGGGACAGCGGGCCTCTGAACAGGCTGTGGCAGGATTAGGATTCTGAGCAGTATTTTACAAGCTCGAATCGAGCTGTTTGCGCTCAATTAGTTTCTGGGTTTCCGCGGCCGTATCTCCCACCCGGTAGGGAATGAACACCAGCAGTCCGATCAGACAGGATAAAGCGCACACCAGCCAGACGACTCTGACACCGAGAGGGTTTTCCAGACTGTAGCCGAAGGTGGAAAATACCCACGCCAGTATGAGTGAGCACAGGGCCCAGCCGGTTTTCCTGACAATGCCGTAAATGCCATAGTAAATCGCTTCACGCCGCTGACCATATTTCAATTGATCATAGTCGGTCAAATCGGCAATAAGCCCCAGTACGGCGGCAAACATGCCTCCGAGGGGGATGGCGGCGATGGGAAAAATCAGCATGGCCTGAACCAGCGGGGACAATGCCTCGGAAACACCGATAAAAAAATTCAAGACAAAGCCAAGGGTCATTAATCCAATAATCGCTCTGAAAACCTGTCTTTTCGGAAACCTTTTCAACAGCCAATACCACATGGGTGTCGAGGCGGCCATCAGGATGATAACTTCCGCCATAATCAGGGATGCATCGGCTTCCTGGCGCCCCAGAATCAGCGTGGTGGTATAGGGCACATTCATCAGCATCAGTTGATAGGTTAGCTGCACGAACATCACCATCGCCGAAAATGACAAGACCTGACGATCGGAAAAGACTTCCATGACAACCTTGAAAAAGCCGGCAGTTTCGATCGGGGGTTGACCGGGATGTCGCTCCTTGACGCCCAAAAGGGTCAGCTCTCCGGCTATAACGGCGGGAACTCCCAGAATCAGGGCCATTGGCAACGCCCCCAGTTTTTGAAAAAGCGGGCCGGACAGACCCCCGCCGATCAGGGCGCTGACAACCCCGATGGCAACGCCAATGGATGCAATCTTGACCCGCTCCTGGTTTTGATCGCTCATCTCCGGCAGCACTGCAAACCACGGTACCAGGGCGCCGGTGTAACTCCAGTAATAAAAGAACAGTACTACGGCTAAAAAGACAACATTGGTAATGCTGTTGCCGTTTACCGGCGGCAGCCAGACCAGAAGGAAGGTCAGAAAAAGAACCGGGTGGGAAATAAAAATATAAGGCTTTCTTCTGCCCCAGCGTGAGCGGGTGCGGTCGCTCAAATAACCAACCAGTGTATCGGTAACGGCATCTAAAATACGGCCGCCCGCTAAAATGATTCCGATTGCGGCCAGCGGAATATACTGCGACAGGCCGGAATCTTTTGGCGGTGAATAAAAATAGGGTAACCAGGCATACAACACGGTATCATAAACATTAAAAGCAAAACCCGCCATATTGTAAAAAATGATCGTTTTCAACGCTAGCGGGGCATGATCGTTTGAGGAAGAATTTCGCACGGTGGAATCGCTCGCACATTGCCAGCGCCGGGGCTGCCGGTGCTTAGGCCTATTTAAAATAGACAGAATTCATTCATTCGACATACCAGAGGGCGTCTTTAATGCTCGTGAAGTTTCACTTAAAGTTTTCTGCCGGAGGCGGACCGGAAAGTCAATCCTGGCAACTTCCAGCCCTCTCAGCCCTCCCATTCGGCCGCATAAAAATCATCCAGTGTCCGGGCGGCCGTTGATTTCACATAGGCATCCAGTTCCTGAAGCAGTTTCGGGTCGAGATCCATAGGCCGGTGTTCGGCCAGAATTTTACGGGCTTCTTCCCGGGCGTTTTCAAGCATTCCTTTTTCGCCTTTTTCCAGCCAGGCTTCTCTCATTTCCTGATTGACGACATCGGAAATGTACACATCGCGCCTGAAGTGGTCCAGGGTGTGGGACTCCATGATATAGGAGCCGCCCGGCCCGACTTTTTTAATCACATCCAGCGCCAGGGTTTCATCGGTTATCTCAATGCCACCCAGAGTTCGTTTGACCATCCCGATTAAATCATTGTCGATCACCGCCAGTTCATGCGCGCCCGCCAGGGTGGACTCCATTGTTCCGACGCAGGTGATATAATTTGCACCGGCCATGGCCGTCAGCATCATGGTCCGTACTCTTTCAAACCCGCATTGGATATCAAAGGTTTTGGCTTCCGTGCCGCCGGCTACGACCCGGCATGGAATACCGTAAGAATGTGCCAGTTGGGTGCAGGCCGCGCTGATCAGACCGGTTTCAACCGCACCCAGGGTGGTGGTGCCGCCTCTCATCTCGGCCACCGTCGAAACTGAGCCATATAGAACAGGTGTTCCCGGGTTGACCGCCTGGGCCATGAGGATGTGCGCCAGGACCTCAGCATTATGCTGAACCAGAAGCCCGGCCAGGGTAACCGGCGCAGTGGTGCCGGCCATGGCTTCCGGCGACATCAAAGCCGGTTGTCCATATTCCGCCAGAATCATCAAGCCCTCCAGTTGAGCCTGAATTGTTGCCAGCGGGCTCTGGATGCTGACAATGGTAGCAAACGGATGTTGTTCTTTAACCACTTCACGGCCGCCAGCCACCAGCAGCAACATTTCCATCATATCACGGGTCGCCATAACCCCGTATGCCCCCATCCCAAAAGATTTCCTGCAGTTCAGGGCCCATGAACGGATGGCCTCCACGTGAATGGTGTGCATGGGAATGTCATTCGGCCAGATATCCATCTGGTTGGATACGATATGATCCAGATGTTCGAATAGAATCAGGTGATTGGTCATGTCCTGCAGGGTCGTCGGCCGATATTCGCCGGTATCGAGATCGTAGATGTTGATCGGGGTTCCCAGTCCACCGAATATTTGAGTATCCGGATTGATTTTCCACTGCAACTTTGGATCTGCCCCGCGCAGCACGAACTCTCCGGGTACCTTTTTCAGGCAATCTTCGACAAAATCCGGACGGAATCGGACTATTTTATTGGTTTCATCGACCGGACACCTCAGATCTGCCAGCAAGTTGCGCATTTTTTTCAACTCGACCTTGATGCCGACTTCGGCCAGCAATTGGAGGCTGGATTGATGGATTGTCTTAATCTCCTGTTCGTCCAGAACTTTAAATTTTTCAAGTTTCATATTCCCTCCCCCGCAAGTTTCGCTATAAAGCAGGATACCGCAAGCACCGGCTCCGGTGTCCTCGATCGTCGAAAAATCATGTTTAGCGTTTGATCAAATGCGACAATTTCGATATGGATTTATTCTTTGGAGTAAGGCGCTTTGATCATTGTTATTTGAAGCTGAGTATAAGTCAATAGAAAGGAGTCTCTGGTGAATGAAAAACTAGATCCGAAATGGCGTTTCGATACGCTATGCGTTCATGCCGGCGAAGGTATCGATACCGATACCCGGGCCATCCGGCGCCCGATTCATATGGCCAATTCCTATGAATACCCGCCGGATCTGGAAAACTTGCTGCAAACCCTGTCATGGGAGCACCTGGATAAATTCCAGTATACCCGCGAGCACAGTCCAACCCCTAGACACCTGGAGGAACGCCTGGCAAAGCTCGAAGGCGGTGAAGATTGCATTGTGTCCGCCAGCGGAATGGGCGCCATCGCCGCCACTTTCTTTACCATGCTGAATACTGGCGATCACATAGTAGCATCCGAAGTCTGCTATACCGGAACCCAGAAACTGCTTGGGATCCACCTGCCGCGGTACGGTATTGATGTCAGCCTGGTGGACACAACGGATCTGACAGAGGTGCATGCCGCTATTAGGCCGGATACCAGGGTCGTTTATGTGGAAACACCCGGCAATCCGGTAGTTTCCATCAGCGACATCGAGCAAATATCCGCCATGGCGCATGCCGTCGGCGCCACCATGATTGTGGACAGCACCTGGTCCGGTCTGGTCAACCAGAGCCCGCTTTCTCTGGGAGCCGATGTCGTCATTCACAGCGCGACCAAGTATATTAATGGACACGGCGATGCCCTCGGCGGAGCCGTAATCGGGTCTCAGCATCTTTTGGCCGACATTCGGGAATACGGTGTTGTCCATCTGGGTGCCTGCATCAGCCCCTTTAACGCGTGGCTGATTCAAAGAGGCTCGGTAACCTTGCCGCTGCGCATGGAAAAGCATTCGCAAAATGCACAGAAAGTGGCGGAATTTTTGGCATCTCAGTCCAAATTGAAATCCGTCACCTTTCCGGGATTAAATAGCCACCCGGCTTATGAAACGGCCCGGCGCCAGATGAAAGCGCCCTGCGGCATGATGAATTTTAACCTGAATGCGGATATGATGTCTCACTTTGATTTTATAAACAATCTACAGCTCATCACCCATGCCGTATCACTGGGGCATGATCAGAGCCTGATAATTTATATCCCCACCGACTTCTTTTTCGACGACATGGTCGTGTTCACCGATGCGCAGAAATCAAAGTATCGGCGGCTGATGGGGGAAGGGATATTTCGCCTCAGTGTAGGTATTGAAAGTGCGGATGACATTATTGAAGATTTGCGCCAGGCGTTGGATAAATTACCATGACTCACAGGGCCGCAGAAATCAATCAGAGTTCACTTTAATTGGTAGCCTGATCCTGAATGAGCAATTGACCCAACCGATTTACTCTGTTTAGCAGGATGATATAATGCTCCGATATATCGTTCCTGCTGAGGGCGGGCATTTATCAATTTGAATATCGGCGGCAGCTTTCGAAGAGGCCATCGCCGACCTGGATCGTTATGGCAGTCGCTTGGAACTGAGCCGGGCCCACTATTATCGGCCGGAAATATTGCACGAAACCGGCCAGGTGGAGCTGGCACGTATTGAGGTCGAACGCGCCCTCTAAATACTGCCTGGCTGCGGTGCCAAATGAGATGCCCAGGAAGCGGAGAACCTGCGGGCGCAGCTAAATTTAAGGCTCTAAATCTTTATCACTTCAAAAGCCACCGCGTATTTGCATCCCAAATGTTCGCCGGTAGCAGCGGCATTCGATCTTAAGAATGAATCGGGTTTAAATTCGCCCGAGAGGTTATCGATGTATGCTCGATGTGCCTGCAGCGAGGCGATGCCCTGATCCAAAAAATCCGTTACATCTACTCCGTGGGTCGGATTAGCAGATCCGGCAACCAATACCTTTTTGACTCCATTCCAGGGCTGAAGCCCCTCTTCCATCAATTCCGGGAAAATCCAGCGATTGCCCGCATCGCGGGCGGCATCCAGCACTGCCAGTCCCAGCCAGCGGTGATCCGCCATATTAAGAATCGTGCCGCCCCAGGTGAGTTCGAAGTTCAAGGTGACCAGAATATCCGGGCGGTGTCTCCGAATGCTGCGGGCAATATCCCGCCGCAGCGGCAAGCTGTATTCGATAACACCATCTGTATAATCCAGAAACTCGACATCCCGGACGCCCACCAGCCCGGCACTGGCTATTTCTTCCTGTTCGCGCAGCGGCCCGACCTCTGCCGGCGGCATGCTGTCGATTCCGGCCTCCCCCCGGGTCGCCAGAAGGTAGCCGATATTTTTCCCCTGAGATGTCCAGCGTGCCACAGCACTGGCGGCACCGTATTCGAGGTCATCCGGGTGGGCCACAACCGCCAGGGCCCGCTCCCAGTTCTCATCTAGAAGTGTCAATTTTTTCTGTTCAGGCATATTCTCCCTCCGCTGTGTCTTTTTAATAATGTAAGGAAAGAATCGATGCTGTCCAGAAAATATTACGGGATCAAAAGGTTGTGATTCAATTCAAAACACGGCAAAAGCCGAAACCTTATAGAGGCCTGAAGGGGATATGTTCGCTGAAGCCACTGTCTGAGATGATATGAAAAAATGGATGCCCGTTGCCTGATCAACCGGGCGGAAGGATTGATTTGTCAATCGCAGAATTTTTCGTTATATAGGATCACTCAAACGCAACGACTCGTTTGCCATGCAATACTTGGTTCCGGGCTGGTGCTTTGACAACAAACAGCCCTGTCTGGTGCGGTAGCGGCAATTGCCAAACAAAGGAGCGCTTTATGCATTTTCTAAGAAAACAAGTTCTTGCCGGACAATTCTTGGCGGGCGCCTGGTGCAACCTGGCCTCCAGCCTCACCGTCGAAATGGCATCCATAGCGGGTTTTGACTGGGTTCTCATCGACCAGGAACATGGTCCGGGCGACAGCACGACCCTGCTGCAGCAGGTTCAGGCCATCGGGACCCGGCCGTGCGCACCCATCACGCGAATCGCCTGGAATGAAATGCCCCGTTTCAAGCAGGCCCTGGATCTGGGATCGGCGGGCATCATGATTCCATATGTCGAAACAGCCGAAGACGCCGCCCGGGCGGTGAGTTTTATGCACTACCCTCCGGCGGGAATGCGGGGGGTTGCGTCGAGCCCCAGGGCGACGGGATTCGCTACCAATTTCGACACCTATTTTGCGGAAGCCAATGATAACCTGCTTACGGTCACCCAGATCGAAACCGCCCGGGCGGTTCAGAACGCAGCAGAAATCGCTGCGGTAGAGGGCGTGGATGTCCTGTTCGTCGGGCCGATGGATCTGAGCATCAGCGTGGGCCTGCCGGGCAAATTCCAGGATAAGGAGTACCGGGCCCTTCTGACCAAGGTGGCCGCGGCTGCCAGGGAGCACGGCAAAGCAGCGGGCATCCTGCTGCCCGGCACTCAATTACTGGAATTGGTATATGATATGGGGTACCGCTTTGTTGCGGCAGGCAGCGACGGCGGAATGGTGATGAATGGCATGCAGGTCAACCGGAAAGCCATGACCGACCTCGACCGGCTTAAGCAAGTCAAGGATGCATGAATTGCCGCCCGGAAGCTGAATTACGCCAGGGTGGCGGCTGCCCCGTCAACCAGTCCCAGTACGCGCCGCACCACAAACTGGAATTCCTCCGGCGGCTTGATTGAGCTCCCCGATGTATCGACGCCATTCGCCGCGAAGTTTTCCCGCAGGCCGATCAAAAATTTGCGCAGGGATTTTTGTACTTGGGGAGACTCAACCGTAAGTTTTATCTTCATTGTGTAAAAAAGCTTATGGAGTGCGGCCGGAAGCCGGGCAGATAAGGAACGGCTGGCGGAGTCTTTGCGGGATGAATATAGCCAATTGCCCAAAAAATTGATAGCAGCCTCAGTCCCGGGGCGTCCGTGCCGTAATGTAACGAATAATCCGCCCAAATCCATATTTCATCGTCACCTGGATGAATTGGATCCCTCATCAGCATGACCGTCTGTCGGTAGGCTTCCATCTGTTTGATGCTCTGCATCATATCTTCATTAAGATCCGCACATTTGGTTCGCATCAATTTGATCCAGCGCAAGCAGTGATTGAAGATCAGATCTTCTTCAAATCCCGGCGGTGGATTCCTGAGATTTTTCCAGAACATTGCTTCATATCCATAAAACAAAGCCGAATCTATCAGGCAGCGGGGAAGAATGCTGTTGCGATATTTCAAGGTGTAATTTCCGACAAATTCGATAATAATGCGTGTCAGAATTCTACGGAATTCCGACTCGGGTTCAACAGCCAGATGGTCGAGATAACATAATAAGTAGGCAGAGTGCTCTTCTTTTAAAAAATGATAGGCCCTCGGCAGGGTAATCCAGGAGGAATCCGATTGGATTCCGGATTTCGATTTCATCTCATTGCGAACCGATTTAAGGTTTTTGATCAAAGCCGGATGCAACCGGATGCATTTATTCGGAAAGGGTCCCATGCGCTGCCAGCCGGATGCGGCTGTTTGAAAAAGCAGACGGGCAAATGACTCGTCAAAACCGATACGGGTTAACGCCGGAATGATTTGGCTGTCCAGTTGCCGGATAAACCAGTCTTCCATTTCAATATCCGGCAAACCTTCAATCGCCGCTAAATATTTTTCCCGGGCTGCCGCTTCAAAGCGTATCAGGTTCGATTCGAGTCCCTCGGATTGAAGTCCATACTTAAGATTGATGGTGTGACCGGGAGCCGGGTGGTGGAGAGTGGAATAAACAGGGTCAGGAATTCGCGAAGGCCCTTGCCCTGAATTTGTCGGCGGTCGGAATGGGTAGACAGTTGCCATGATCTTTCTCCGGATTGAAACGATTGCTGTTTAGTATATCCAGAAGCCCGCATGAATATTTATGCAAAGTTGAGATAATGCGAAGTAGCGGCAAGTTGAAAGAATCAGAGCAGTATAGCCAAATACCCAATCAGCGTGAAGGTTGATAAAATATATAATCTCAACTATATTCAACATACGGATGGACCTGAGATTTACACCGGTCCGAATCCGTAGGGTTCATGATAAATCAAGGTGTTTACATCACGGAGAATTATCCATTCTTTTGCAGAGATGCCACATTGTGTTATTTTTGTCAACTATTTTTTGTCACAATGTGGCATTATATTATTACGCCCTCACCGGCTGAACGATTAGTACCGGCTGTCTAATAGCATTTCCGGTTGACTCGGTTACCACAATGTGCAATATAGTAGACGTACTAGCTTGAACCCGGTTTCCTTCTTCGGTATATTAACCCGCTCATCAATGTATCTCTAAAACTAATCCTGTTTTTCGTGCTTCTCTATCTTGCCAAAAAGGACACTTTACCGTCCGCCACAAGGAGGTCAATTCATGGAATTGAACGCTAAAACAAAAATTGACGACTTATTGAAGCAATTTCCGTTTCTGGAAGATTTTTTGATCACCCTGTCCCCCAAGTTCAAGGGGCTGAAAAATCCGATCATGCGCAACACCATGGGCAAGATAGCCTCCCTGGAAATGGCGGCTTCTGTCAGCGGCCTAAAGCTTGATGCGTTAATCAATTCCCTGAAAGCCGAGATCGAGAAACAAAGCGGTCAGGATGCAGCCCCAGGCGACGCTGCTCCCGCTTCTCCGACGGAACCGCTGACCGACCCCGCAGAAAGGCAGGCCGCCCTCAAGGAAATAATTAAGGACCTGCACGACGGCAAAGATATGGCGATTCTCAAGCAACGATTCAGGGATTTGATTCAGGGTGTCGAGGCCCCTGAAATCGCCAAAATGGAGCAGGAATTGATGAACGAAGGGCTGCCCGCTGAAGAGATCAAACGTCTTTGCGACGTTCATGTGGAAATCTTCAAAGAGGCCCTTGAAGAGCAGGATCGCCCGGATCCGCCTGTGGGCCATCCGATTCACACCTACATGAAGGAGAACCGGGCTTCAGAAAAAATCATGAGCGACACCAGCATGCTTATGGGCCTGCTGGGTCAGCCTCCAACCTCCGGGGCTTTCGAAAAACATCATCAGGCGCTGGGTGAACTTATTGATCGCCTGTCGGAAATCAACACACACTATACCCGCAAGGAAAACCAGCTTTTCCCCATGCTGGAGGCCCACCACTTTACTGGACCATCCCAGGTGATGTGGTCCATTCATGATGACATCCGGGCCCAAATGAAGCAGGCCCGGAATGCGTTTGCCGCCAACGATCCAGCACAAACCCTGGCATCGCTGAAGGAAGCCATCCAGGCCATCCGGGATATGATATACAAGGAAGAACACATCCTGTTTCCCACCAGCATGGATATGCTCACCGACAGCGAGTGGATCAAGGTAAAAGCGGGCGAGGACGACATCGGTTTTGCCTGGGTGGTTCCCGACCCGGGCTGGCCCGACCGGGTTTTAAAAGAAACCGCCGCACCGGCCCCGGAGCCGGAAGAGGTTCTCCATGATGTGGCCGGAGCGCTGGGCCTGGACACGGGGCGCCTGACCCTGGAGCAGATCAATCTGATGTTGACCCATCTACCGGTGGACCTGACGTTTGTCGATGAAAACGATCGGGTGGCTTACTACTCCGAAGGCCCGGAACGAATATTCCCCCGCAGCCCCGCCATTATCGGCCGGGAAGTGCGCAACTGCCATCCGCCCAAAAGTGTCCACATGGTCAACA
>Ga0056115_1000164_pt1 | contig 33144 bp, 29 predicted proteins | sample WorMetOlspDAHAB1_FD_77007 | JGI IMG/M metagenome (GOLD analysis project Ga0056115, IMG submission 77007) | Marine gutless worms symbiont microbial communities from Max Planck institute for Marine Microbiology, Germany - Olavius sp. DAHAB.1 ...
GTTCGGCCACGCCGCCCGGGCAGCTGCGGTGATGCAGACCATCGCGGATATTGATGCCGCAGTTGTATTTGAAATATTTACGACCGTGCCTTCCTGGTTTTTTCAGGATTCAATGTCGGTTCCTTTTAACTATCATACGCAGTTAACCGATGTCGGTCTGGTGCAAAAAACAGCTTTTCAGGCCGATTTAAATAAAACTGTCGGCCGCTTAAACGATTTTTTGCCTTTCCCAGCATCGCTGATTGCCGAACTGGCCGCAACAATAACAAGATTAAACTGTGTTTTAATTATCTGCGATATCTCGCCGATGGGCATTTCGGTTGGATACGAAGCCGGAATTCCCACGGTGCTGGTTGAAAATTTCACATGGGATTGGATTTACGAACCATATGCCAGCGCCGATAGTGGTTTTACCCACCACATAAACTATTTACGGACCTTATTTCAGGCTGTCGATTATCATATAAAGACAGAACCCGTCTGTTGCCGCACTTCGGCAGACCTGACAACCCTGCCGGTCAGCCGGAAATTGACAACCCCGGTTTATCGGATCAGAAAACGGCTGGGGGTACCGGAAAATTCCAGGGTTGTATTGATCACTACCGGAGGCATACATCAAGGCTATGACTTTTTGAAAGAATTAAAAAAGTTTCCGGAGGTCCATTTTGTCCTGCCGGGTGCCGGTCCCGAAATGGAAATCCGGGAAAATTGTGTTATCATGCCTCATCGCTCAGGTTTTTATCATCCGGATCTGGTTAATGCATCCGATGCGGTTGTCGGAAAAGTCGGTTACAGCACATTGGCCGAAGTCTACCATGCAGGGGTACCGTTCGGATACGTGACGCGATCAGGTTTTCGCGAATCCAAGCCGCTGGCGGCGTTTATTGAAAAGGAAATGCAGGGTGTTTATCTGAAGGAATCGGATTTCAGTAGCGGACAGTGGACCGATAGACTCCAGGATTTGCTGAACTTAAACCGGGTGCAACGGCGGTTAACAAATGGAGCAGAACCAATCGGCCGTTTTATCCGGGATCGGATATTGAGGAATCCGAAAGAAAGGGTGCCGGCATGATACAAAAAATTATTTCAGGAGGACAGACAGGAGTTGATCGTGCCGCTCTTGATGCGGCCATCAGGCTGGCGATTCCTCACGGCGGCTGGATTCCCCAAGGACGACTGACCGAAGACGGTCCGCTACCATCAGGATATCAATTGCAGGAAACCCGCAGCAACAGCTACGCTGATCGAACCGAAAAAAATGTTATGGCTGCCGATGCAACCCTGATCATATCCCGGGGACCATTGAATGGTGGATCAGAATACACCCGTGAAATGGCTGTCAAGCACAATCGCTTCTGGCTTCACATTGACCTTACTAAGATTCCCGCTTTTCAGGCGGCCATTGCGATTAATGACTGGATCGCAAAAAAGGAAATCGCAATTTTAAATGTGGCCGGTCCGCGGGCCAGCAAAGATCCAAAAATATATAAAGATACGTTGAATATCCTGGAAAGCAGCTATTATCTCGGTTTGGTCCATAGCGGTAGGGCCGGTGGCAAACCAACATCTGAAACCGTAAATCTTTCGTCCCGACGACCTCAAAACATAGATGAGGCGGTTGAAATAATAATTTCCCAAATGCCTATCAAAGATAAAACGACGATCGCCAATATGTCGCCGGATGAGCTGCCCAGTCTGTCTTCAAGCCTGGGGGAATATATCATGAATAATTTCGATTTGCTGTCCGGCAACCATAAATTAATAGAATCCTGCCGGTTGGAAGCTGGTGACACATTCGAGCACGACGAAAATGCCGTGGCCATCATTATAACGGCCCTGTGGAAAAAGCTGCGGCAAACGCATAAGTTGAGGGTTATCAAGTGATTTCGGATTTGGCATTTGGGATTTGGGATTGCGGAATGTTTGAGCGTAGAGCAACAGGAGAGATTTAAAGCGTTTTGAGTGTTCAGGTGTCGGGTGTCAGTGGTATTGTAAAGAACGAATTTATTTCCCAAAATTCTGCAACCGGAAGCCTTTTTACCCCTGACACCTGAACACTGAAACCAATAATTTACCGGACTAATACCCATCCACCCACTAATTTCAAATACCCCGGAAAGAGACTGAAAAGGAGCCGCCAACATGCAAGACATCTACCTGCGCCTGGCCAAACATCTTGAAAACCTGATTATGGGATATCCGTTTAATGAAGCGCTCACCGACCTTCTCAAGGAAATGTATAGTCCGGTCGAGGCTGAAGTCGCTTTGGCGATTCCCAACAACCTGCAGCCGCTGGAAGTTGTCGACCGGCAACGTATCGTCGACTGCTGTGATCTACCGGAGTCAGTGGTGATCGAAGCGCTGCAATCTCTTTCCGACCGCCACATGGTGTTCACTCGGACGACCGCGACAGGCGACATGGGATATGCCCTGCTGCAGGTTGGATACGGGATACCCCAAACCTTTTTCTGGTCCGGCCGCAAAGATGAGCGGGCACGACGCATGGCCAAGCTGGTTCTTAATTACTTTAACGTGCCCACGACCCAAAAAGTTTATGGACCGGTGCCAACCAAAACTTATAAATACGCACCGGCTAATTTGAGTATAGACGCTGCCATGCAGGGGGTGATGCCCAATGAACAAATGGGACCCATTGTCGAAGCAGCCACTAAGGTTGCCGTTGCACACTGCCCATGTCGCATGTCCGCCAGCATTCTTGGCCGCACCGACTGCCGGCATAGCCTGGAGGTCTGCATCAAATACGACGAACTGGCGGATTTTGTAATATCTAAGGGGTTGGCACGTGAGATCTCTAAAGACGAAGCCCATCAAATCCTTGCTGATAGTGAAAAAGAGGGCCTGGTTCACATGGTGGACAATGCCCAGGGACAGATAAAGCATACCTGCAACTGCTGTGGTCATTACTGCTGGAATGTCGGAATTTTGCGGCGTCGCAAAATTCCGCGTGACATGTTGATGGCCGTCTATTTTATCCGCGAAACCGAGTTGTCTGAATGCGTAGGTTGCGGTGCCTGTGCCGAAATCTGCCCGGTAGATGCGGTTAATATGGTTGCAAATAAACCCGAAGTTGATCAAAATTGGTGCATTGGATGCGGCGTGTGTGCGGTTTCCTGTCCGGCTGATGTTATTACCATCAAACGTCGCATAGAGAACCGGGCTCCGGAGTCCTTTGCGGATTTGCACCAACAGATAAAACAGGAAAGAGGGCTATGATGTTTAGCATGCAATCAGGAAACACAATACCTCTTTTTCCCCTCGGGCTTGTGTTGATGCCTCAAATACCACTGCCGCTGCACATTTTTGAAGAACGCTATAAATTGATGATTGGAGAATGTCTGGCAGAAGGCACAGAATTCGGCATTGTATATTACAATGCGACCGACATTCAAACGGCCGGTTGTACGGCAAAAATATTAAAAGTCATCAAACGTTATGATGATGGCCGTCTGGATATACTAACACAGGGTCAAAGGCGCTTTTTAATCAAAGAAATATACGACAACAAGGCCTATCTGGAAGCCAGGATCACTTATTTCGATGATGATGAGCTATCAAACAGCAACTGTCAGGATTTGGCTGACAAAGGAATAGCTCTATTAAAACAATTCACCTCATTCCTGGAATCGCCGGCAGAATACGATTTTATCGCGGAAATGGATTTTAAATCCGTCTCGTTTTTAATCGCCGGCTGCGAAGGATTTAGCCACGACGAGAAACAAAGTTTTCTTGAAATGACTTCAACTGGCGAGCGCCTTAAAAAAAGCATTGAAGCGCTGGAAAAAAACATTGAAAGGATGAAAATCACTTCAGAAATTCACAAAATAATCGGCGGTAACGGCAATATAAAGCGGGGGAGTGCACCGGATTGATGCTCTATTGATCGGAAGGTTCAGTCGAACCCAGGCCGCCCCGGATGATCCGAAAATGGCTGGGCAAGTCCTTGTGTTTAATGGGGCGGCTAAATCTAATGCCGGTACCATAATTGAACAAAACAACGGCACCTATAATTTCTTCATTCCACCTGACTTCGGCCGAGTTAATCTCCGGCAAAGAATCCTCCGGAAAATCGGACAGCCACAAGTTCACCCGGGTTCCGGGAATAAGAAGAAGGTCCGACTCAAAATACATGCCTTGCAAACTGTAGTTATACATCCGGGCCTCATAGTAAAGATCCGTCCCACATTGCTCAATCACAACATGGGCTTCGTGATAAAAGCGCGCGCAATCTCTTTTTTCAAGATTGGAGCGCATAGGCGACCTCCTTTAATCTACTTTTCAGCGAAAAATTTCGGTATGAAAATTCACTATGATTTACAAAATTATGCCTATCTTGAATATTTTTCTTTAAAGATTCGCCGTCGTTCAGTTTTTTTTCTCATCTTGAGATTATGTAGAATTCGACGATCGCTACCACTGCGACGGTGCCTGAGATTTCTTCTTTCCGGAAAATGAACTGATGAGGAAAATTGACGCCGATCCGGCAAACGCCGCCGCCCTCCCCTATCCTTTAAACCGCTGGTGTCTTCAGACTTTGTCATTATTGCGCCCTGGCTATATTAAACCGACATTAGTCCCGTAATCAATAGACATAGATGTGAACAAATTAGTATATTCTATTATATTTACAGGCATTTACTCTAGATGTCAAGTGTGAAGGGGCGCCTGTTCTGAAAATGCTGAATTACCTGCGGTTCAGTCTGTTTCCGGTAGGTCAAAGTCGATTACTTTCTACTTAATCGGCTCGGAAAAAGTATTTCTCATTGCTTGCTTGATCCGATCTCTGATTTCAAGTGGCAGCGAAGGGGGTATGTCCGCACCTTCTCCGGATCGATCTGCCAACCGGAGGGCAGTTCTTATAATCAGCAATTGCTTCTTGAACCGTCTACAATATTTGCACATCCAAAGGTGTACGGATATCATCATCCGCTCCGGAAACGGAAGGGTTTCGTCCATCGATTTGGAAACCTTCTTTGAAACATCCTTACAGTTAAACATCCAGTGTGACATAGTCGAATCTCTAATTAATCCGCCTTGAAAAACATATTATCAGGCGAGATTAAATTGTATGTGCTCTTAGAAAACTTACAAACGTATTTCATTGTATCTTCGGGCGGATTAATTATCAAATCAATTTTTTTCGATACATTGTCGCAACCACATCCGTGCCCGGTAAAGCATAACCCAGCTATTCGTCGCAGAAATGTTCAAGGCCTTACAAATTTCCTCTGTGCTTAAACCATCAAGTTCGCGCATCATAAATGCCTCCGCCTGGCGTTCAGGCAATTCAGCCAGGCAAAGGTATAAAACGTCCATAAATTCTTTCTGCTCATAGATTTTCATGGGATTGACATCCCATTTGGCAGGACGGTTGAGCCATCCACCATCATCTTTGAAAGTGCCTTCAGTCGGGTCACTCGCCAAGGCATCGGACATTGACTCGACTTTATCGGAAGCCGGCTCCCGAACCCGCTTGCGGATATGGTCGACAATTTTGTGTTTTAAGATAGCGATAAGCCAGGTCTTGCCTGAGGAACGTCCCTGGAAATTAGCACGCGATTTGAGAGCCGCCAGAAATGTCTCCTGAACTAAATCTTCTGCAATGGTAGAATCTTTTATCCGGGACAGGGCAAAGCGGTAGAGAAAATCACCGTACTGATCCACCCAGCTGGCGGGATCATCTATGTGAGAGTTTATTGCAGGCCGTTTTCGGCTCATGATTAAGCTCCGCCGGAATTCGACTGCCGCCCGGATACTTATATAGTCTTCCAAATAAAGTTTTTGGACTGCGTTATCCGTCGCCCCCCTTCAACAACGTACTATTTGTATGCCCTACTCAGGGGGGGCTCCTTCTAGCCTTGCCAAAAACATTATCTGAATGCCTATAGATAAAATTAAGTTATTCCAGGATCGCTGGCGGTTGCATTAGACCGCCAGTTTGTTTGGGGTATCTGTCCAGGAATTATACCAATTTTTTAACGGCCTCTAACGCGGCACGATAATCCGGCTCTTCAGTAACTTCTTTTACCAGCTGATTGTATTGAATAATGCCTTCCGGATCGACCACGAGTACCGCCCGGGCCAGCAATCGCAGTTCTTTGATCAATAATCCAAAGGCCTCTCCGAAGGCCGCATCCCGGTGGTCGGAAAGAGTCTCTACTCTATCAACCCCGGCGGCACCGCACCAACGTGCTTGGGCAAATGGCAGATCCATGCTCATCGTAAGGATGGCCACATTTTCACCAATATTGCCGGCTTCCTCGTTAAATTTACGGGTTTGCATATCACAAACCGGGGTGTCCAGTGAAGGTACAACAGAAATTACACAGACTTTTCCTTTATAAGCGGAGAGTTGAACAGAGCTTAGATCATTTCCCAGCAGTACGACATCCGGCGCTGAGTCTCCGACATTAATTGCAGAACCAAGTAAAGTTAATGGATTCCCTTGAAATGTAATCTCCCCTTTGCGTTCTTGCATAATAGCCTCCTTTTTAATTAAACGGTTTTAACCAAAATAATAACAATTCCACTCAAATCAAGGTATCCATATGCTTGAATTTTGCATGTATTCTTGCCAGCTATGCAGGGAAAGGGACTATCTTGTTTATTTCCGGTTAGAATATAATAAAAAAAGATATGAGAAGCATATAGAAAGTGATCCGTCGGCACATAGGCCTGACAGGGGCCTACAATTTTAAAATTCATTGAAACCCTGGACGAGGAATTTATTTTGGGTGGATTAATTAGCAGCTTAATTATCCGACGACGCGGATAATTTGTTCTTTTTCTTGGAGGTAGCCGCGATAGGCAGCCAGCAGTTCTTTAAGTGACGCTTTCATCTGAAGCCTTTTCTTATTGAGTTTGGCAATATGATAAGCTCGGGCGTAAGAACGGAAGAGTTCTTTGAAAGCAAAAGGAAAACTGTGGCGATCATCATAAATATGAATCGGCTCCGACCAGCAGCCGTTGAGTTCAATAATTTTGATACCGTTTCCGCTTTTCAAGGCCTCTCGATTTTTAACCTTCATATCGAAGCGGCCAAAGTAAAATTCATCATCCACCGCGCAAAGTTCATTCAACCAGGATTCGAGCTGTTGGTCGATCCGGTCATTGCGATCCTTAAATATTGATCCGTAAGTGTGACTGCCCTGGACAATCACCTGGTGCCACGCGCCTTTTGGAGGAATATAATCGAGATTCCGGGCATGGGAAAGCAGTGCCTCTTTATTATATTTAAAATCCGGATTAATCTGCACCAGCTGCTGCACATTACGGCGGCCGTCACCGAAAACACAAGGAGCAATTTTTTCAGTCAGCGATACCACGGTGCCCCGGGTTTCATGGGGAAATTTGAAAAAAAAAGATGCCGTATTCCAGCGGAAAATCACAGTATTGCTGAAGCATGTAATCAGACGGCATAATATTGAGGATATCATTTAATTCATTTTCGGAGTCAATCTTGCGCACACCGATACCAACGACACCGCGATCGGGTTTGGCGATTATCGGAAAAGAGTTTGTCTCAAGAAATGTAACCGCCAGAGCTTTTCGCTGGCCGAAGTTCATATTTTTGAGGATCAGTTGCTGGTGTAAAAATTGCTTGCGTGCCTGGAAGCGTTCCAAAATTTTGGTTTTGGAGGCGATCGATAAGCCACCGTAGGGCAAGGACGGGTTGGCACAGATAATCTGCGAGGGCGTCAGCCCTTTTGATATCGCCAGCGCCGTACTCATCAATTGAATACCAATGTACATGTACTTACTGTTAATGTAGTGCCATCTAAACATTGCGGTTGCCTTTCATGCAGATTGCTCCCGAATACATCCTGCAGTCTCCAACCACCGATTGCTCCAGGGTGGCTTTCGCTTCGGTCCTTAAACACCGCGAAAAAAAAATTACTTCGGAAGTTTGGCAATTGAAGAACGGGCCTGAATATCCTGAAGCTGTGGTGCGAATCCGCTTAGTTTCTTTTTAAGCGATTGCCCAAATCGCCGCAGTGCGCTTATCGAGTAATGGGAAAAAATTTTCGTCAACTCCCATGGAGATATCGTTTCATGGCGCCGGTGGATTTCAGACAGCATGCAGAAATTGAAAAGGGCCAGTCCAAATATGGTACCGGCCGTCATAAAAATGTTGGGTGTGCCTGAAAACAGATGGATGGATGTTCCAACAGTGGTTGTCAGAATACTCGGCAGTATGATGGAAAGTTTGCGGCTGCGGAAGTAAAGAAATTCAAAGAAACTGGTATTAAATCCGACCATCAGAAAAGAGATAAATGATTGTCGCATGCCGGCACCCAAACCTGCTGCGAACCCTGCGCTGGCATTCGCCAGAAATACATAAAATCCCATGCGCACGGATCCCAAAATAGCGTGCGAGAAATTAAAAGCGTAAATTACCTGCCGCAGAATTGGAAAAAACTTCTTCAGTTTCTCCTGCCGTTCAATCTTGGTGATCTCGAACGCTTTTAGCTGCCTTTGGAATACGATGTCCCATTTTAATCCCAGTCCAGTTTGACGGGCTTCAGCTGACATTTTTGCCCGCAGGGGTGAACATTTTAAATTTAACACCGCCTTTTCAAAAGCGTCGCTGTCCTTCACCAAAAATCCATTGATACCGTCTTTTACCCGGTCTTCCACTCCCGCCGCATCAAAGGCAACCACCGGCAGCCCGGAACAAAGCGCCTCCGACACTACATTGGCATAAGCATCGGTTTTGGATGGAAAAACAAATATATCTGCATGGCGGTATTCACGCGCAAGTTCCCGCCCTTGCAAACGCCCTTTAAAATTGGCAAAGGGTAGTTTTTGCCGAATATCGCCAACATCTTTGCCATCCCCCACGATCTTGAGTTCAACGTCATTGTGGCGCCGGAAAAAGGCAAGTTTCGCAAGATCTTTTTCTACTGAAACTCTGCCCACATATAAGGCGGATAATTTCGGCCCGGTAGTTTTTTGCGGTTTAAAAATATCGCCGTCCACCCCCCTTCCAATAACTTCAATGCGTTTACTGCGATAGATGCGTTTAAGAGATTGCTTTACCGTTGAAGTCGGCACCAGGATAATATCAGCAGCTCCGTAGACAAGTCTGGTCCATCCACTTACAAATGCCGTCAGTGCCAGAGCGGCGACTTTTCCACCAAACAGCCGCTCGAATTTCCGCTTTGACCAATATCTGGCATATTCCGGCAGCAGGGTATGATAAGAACCAACCACTGGAATACCAAGCCTTTTGGCAGCGGCTATCGCCGACAGGCTCATGGGGTGAGCCGACGCGACTTGTAGACAGTCGTATTTTTCTTTTTTGAAAATCCCGTGAAAATACCAGGCAAGCTTGATATAGTAGAAAGGATTGAATGATAGGTAGGCTTCCGGCAGGACCTGAAAAGAAGTCTTAACCCGGACTAAGAAAAACCGGGTTGATTTAGTTTGCAGCGTTTTACCATGGTCGGGATCCTGCATGAAAACATCCAGCTGATGGTTCACCCCCGCGGTGCCTTGGCACAGCCTTTTGTAAAAAGCAGTCATACCATCAACTTTTTTTAAGATGTTGCTGTGGATTACCAGTGCGACCTTCAATTGATTACCTCTCATGGAGAAGTCTTCTACCAGATTCTACCGAAGCCCCTTATTAAAAAAGAACTACAGGCTTCACCGCAGCACTCATATGAGCCGCTCAGAATATAGTTTCATGTCGTTCGAAATTCTGGTTCCTTACAAAAATATTGCGGCCGGCTTGACTGTTTTCATTCCAACCATAAGTTTAGTTAATCACAAATTTATATTCTGTCAAAATAAAGATGCTCGAATTTCAAAAGGATGTAAGTTTTAATTGAAACGCCCGACAAAAGTTTGATTAATTGAAAGGTCGGGGAACTTTGTAAGCCGACCCGCTGACCTGAATGAGAAGAATTCGTATATATTTAATTGGCTATGCCAAACGGAGTTAAAAAAATGAAAACCCAACAATTGCTTGCAGCCGCAGTTTTGGCTTTCCTGATTACGGCGGGGTTTGTCGGTATTCCGATTTTGGCTTGGACCGCTTCCAGCGTAAACCACAGCCTTTTCGGAGACCTGTTGCATAAATACGTTTCGGACGGAAATGTCAATTATGCGGGTTTTAAATCCGAGGAAGATAAACTGGACCAATATCTCACTCTACTTCAACGCGTCGACCCGAAAGCACTTGCGCGCAAAGAGCAGTTTGCTTTCTATACCAACGTCTACAACGCCTGGACCATAAAACAAATTTTGACGAAATACCCGGACATCGAATCTATTAAAGAGCTTGGGATTTTTAACACCGGTCCCTGGAAGAAAAAGGTCGTACGGCTCAGCGGGGAAACCGTATCTTTGGATCATGTTGAACATGACATTCTCAGACCCCGTTTCAAGGATCCCCGGGTACATTTTGCCATCAACTGCGCGGCCAAAAGTTGCCCGCCTTTGCGTTCCGAGCCTTTTCTTGCGGATAAACTGGATCAACAGCTGGACGACGCCACCCGGTCATTTATCAATCACCCTAAAAGCTATCGCCTGGAGGGCCGCAATCTCCATGTCAGCCGGATTTTCAAATGGTTTTCTGAGGATTTTGACGAAGACGCGCTCGGTTTTTACCTAAAGTACGCAAATGAAGAGTTAAAAAAGAAACTGGAAACCAATCCGAAAAAAATCAACATCAAGTACCTGGCATACGATTGGTCACTGAACGGAAAATAAGAGGACTGAATTTTTCAGGTGTCAGGCAGAAAAAGCCAAAAGTTTATCAACCTATTATACGGAGCTAAATATGGCAAATTATGACTATGATATTGGTGTCATCGGTGGGGGGGCGGCCGGTTTAACGGTTGCATCCGGCGCGTCCCAACTCGGGGCCAAAACGCTTCTGATAGAAAAGGAAAAGGAACTGGGGGGTGATTGTCTTCATTTTGGCTGCGTGCCCAGCAAAACACTCTTAAAATCAGCCCATGTTTACCACTTAATGAAAAATTCCCGCAAATTCGGTCTGCCGCCGCTGGAATTACCGCCGGTGGAGTTTCAAGAAGTTTCCAACCGAATTCGATCCGTAATCGCAACCATCCAGCATCATGATTCAGAGGAACGCTTTTGCAAGCTTGGCGTGCAGGTTGAATTCGGGCAACCTCGGTTTACGGATGAACACAGCATCCAAATGAATGGGCAAGCCTATACGGCCAAAACCTGGGTTCTTGCCACCGGATCTTCTCCCAGTGCCCCCCCCATTAAAGGGTTGGATAAAACGCCTTATATTACCAATCGGGAAATCTTCTACCTTGACAGGCTGCCGAAGTCCATGATTATTCTGGGAGGTGGACCTATCGGCTGCGAAATGTCTCAGGCGTTTTGTCGCCTGGGAACCAAGGTTACTGTTGTCGATATGGCTCCGCAGATTCTGATCAAAGAAGACTCGGATCTGGCAGACACTGTCAAAGAGGTTCTCAATTTTGAAGGCGTGGAATTTTATCTCAATTCCTCAATCGAGGAAGTCAACGAGTTCGGCAGTCAAAAAGAGGTTAAAATCAAAACCCGGCAAGGCAGCACCATTAACCTGAAGGCTGAATCGATTCTGGTCTCCCTGGGAAGGGGACCCAACACCAATGGTCTCGGCCTGGAAGAAATAGGCGTAAATCACAATCGCCAGGGAATAATCGTCGACAACCGTCTCAGAACAAACCTCAAGCACATTTATGCCGCCGGCGATGTCAACGGCGGCTTTCAGTTTACCCATGCTGCCGGGTATGAAGGCGGCATTGTGGTCAGCAATGCCATCTTTCGCCTTCCCCGCAAGGTTAACTATACGTTTTTGCCCTGGTGCACCTATACCGATCCGCCCCTTGGCAGCATTGGCCTCAATGAAAAAAGTGCCGGGGAAGCAGGAATCAACTATAAAGTTTGGACGGAAGAATTCAAAGATAACGACCGCAGCCTGGCTGAAGGTGAAACTGTCGGCAAAATCAAAATGATTCTGGACGACAAAGAAAAACCGATCGGCATTCAGATCCTGGGCCCCCATGCCGAAGATTTGTTGAATGAGTGGGTGGCCATTTTAAACGGAAAGGTTAAGCTTTCCACTCTCGCAGCAGCCATACATCCTTATCCGAGCATCGGAGAGATAAACAAGAAAGTGGCCGGTTCCTATTTTTCACCCAAAATTTTTTCAGAAAAAGTGCAAAAGGGCTTGAAGTTTTTCTTCCACCTAAAAGGCCGGGCCTGTGCCGAGGATACTTGTGGTGATTAGTGGTTGGCCAATTTATACTCAGGATTATATATTATTGAGCCTGCAGGTAAGAAATAGAAGTTACCAGGTGTCAGGTGTCAGGATCAGAAAGCCTATGATCAGTAGAAATGCAACAGTGAATAGCAAAGATCCGGGCCCAGAGTACCCGGCTTTGAATTCACCCCAGAGGGGTGTTGAACGTGGCAACTTTTACCAACAGGTTACGGGTGTCAGCAACTCAAGTCGATCCGCTGGATGTGAGTCGCTCATGAATTGGACTTTCTTTAACTGCTGGTGACATCCAGCCTTAACCCAAGCAGGGTACAGGACTCAGCTTGGTTTTTTACTGACACCTGAAACCTGACACCTTCTCGCTCCTGGCACTAATTTCGTTTCCTAATCAAAACCAAAACTGAAGTCTAATTACAGAGAAATGTTCGCTAATCTGAGGAACGAGCCACTATGGATGAAACTGAAAATGGGGTTCCAGGCAATCGCGGCAAAGCCATTTTAAAGGCCGCAATTTTAGTGATTTTCGTCGCGATGGCCATATTTTTGGTGCGTTATACTCCGATTAAAGACTATTTGAGTGTCGAGGCCCTGGGGCGATTTTTGGATGTTGTCGGCATTTGGGCGCCGGTAGTTTTCATGGTTATTTATGCCGGCGGGGTATGTCTGTTTTTGCCGGGCACCTTGCTTACCGGGCTGGGCGCAGCAATTTTTGGAGCCTATTGGGGTTTCGTGTATGTGTGGTTTGGCGCCATGGCGGGCGCAAGTATTGCATTTTGGATCGGGCGCACGCTGGGCCGGGAATTTGCGTCCTCACTTATTGGAGACAAGCTAAGAAAATATGACGACGCCATTGAACGCAATGGTTTTGCAACCGTACTATATCTGCGTCTGGTTTATTTTCCTTTCACGCCAATGAATTTCGGCATGGGGCTGACCAAGGTGCATTTCCGGGATTATTTTTTGGGAACCGGACTGGGAATTATTGTCGGAACGTTCATTTTCACATTTTTCATTGGAAATTTAAAAGAAGTCTGGACATCCGGCAACTGGAAGGAATTAATCTCCTTTAAAGTTTTTTTCTCAATCGGCCTGTTTATCTTCTCCTTTTTTATTCCCAAAATCATAAAAAAAGTAAAAAAGGAATAAACTTACCCGCGGATTATATATGGACGCCCATCAATATTGATGCTATGACAAGCATGGTTGCCAAACCGAATTGAGCAAAATTAAATTCATCCCCCTCCTCTAAACAAGCGTAAAGTTTATCACCGGCAGATTGATGGAAAGATCACGGAGGACAATTCAATGTCAATACTAAATGAACCTATAAACAGGGAAGTAAATACGTGGCATCCCAGAAGGAATTAAAACAAAAAGCCGCCAACCGTGCGGCAGAATTTGTCAAATCCGGTATGGTTGTGGGCCTCGGCAGTGGCAGCACAGCCGATTTAGCAACCCGACGAATTGGAGAACGGCTAAAATCCGGCGAAATAAAAGACATCGTCGGAATTCCCAGTTCAGCTAGAACCGAACAACTGGCAGCCGAACTGCACATACCGCTGGTCGGCTTCGATGAAAAGCAACAGATTGACCTTACAATCGATGGTGCGGATGAGGTCGATCCGGATCTGAACCTGATTAAAGGCGGTGGCGGCGCATTGCTGCGTGAAAAAGTAGTGGCCCAGGCCAGCCGGCAAAATATTATTATCGTAGATGACAGCAAGCTTTCCGCCCGCCTGGGCTCAAAATGGGCGCTACCGGTCGAAGTTATCCCCTTTGCCGCCAAAACAGAAATGTCATTTTTAAAATCTTTAGGTGCATCGGTGTCCCTTCGCCGCCAGGGCGACGGCAGTACTTTTAAAACCGATCAAAACAACCTGATTCTGGATGCCGATTTCGGTCCGATATCCGATCTCGCAAAATTAGCGGCACAGCTGAATGGAAGGGCCGGAATTGTTGAACACGGGCTTTTTCTGGAGTTGGCCAGCGACGTGATCGTCGCCGAATCAAACGGCATCCGGCATCTCAAGCGAAATGAAAAATGAAGGTGCAGCCATGGAGAAAACCGATTTCGTCAACCATGTCAACGTTCGGGGCAAAGAATATCAGATATTTGATATTAACAGACTGGAAGTAAAGGGAATTGCATCGGTTCGCAAACTGCCCTATTCCATTAAAATTCTGGTTGAAAACCTGTTACGCCATTTAGACGACCGGGTGGTTAGAGAAGAGGACCTGCTAAATATTGCCAGGTGGCAGAAACGCTACGCTGCACCGCTGGAGATACCGCATCATCCCACCCGGGTATTGATGCAAGATTTTACCGGGGTGCCGGCGGTGGTGGATCTGGCAGCCATGCGCGATGCGGTCAATGATCTGGGGGGCGATCCAACTAAAATCAACCCGCTGGTGCCGGTGGATTTAGTCGTTGATCATTCCGTGCAGGTGGATTACTTTGGCACCTCCGATGCCCTGACCAAAAATGTCGCCAAGGAATACGAAAGAAATTCGGAAAGATATGAGCTGCTTAAATGGGCTCAGAAAAGTTTTGATAATTTCAGCGTCGTCCCGCCCAATTCCGGAATCTGCCACCAGGTCAACCTTGAATATCTAGGACAGATTATTATCTCGCAAGACGATGGCAACGGTGCCGCGGCCTACCCGGACACCCTGGTCGGTACGGACTCACATACCACCATGATCAACGGCGTTGGCGTCATGGGCTGGGGAGTCGGCGGCATCGAGGCCGAAGCAGTCATGCTGGGCCAGCCATATTACATGTCGATACCCGAAGTAATCGGTGTCCGGCTGGTGGGTGATTTGCAGGAAGGCGTAACGGCCACGGATCTGGTGCTGAAAGCCACAGAAATGCTCAGAAACCACGGTGTTGTTGAAAAATTTGTCGAATACTTTGGACCCGGCATGAAAAAACTGACCGTACCGGACCGGGCCACCCTGTCGAATATGACTCCGGAATATGGTGCCACAATGGGATTCTTCCCGGTTGATGAAAAGACCATCGATTATCTTAAAATGACTAATCGTAGGCAACAGGCTGAAATTGTTGAGCATTGCGCTAAGGCTCTGGGGCTTTTTTATACTGGATCGGAAGATCCCGAATACACCGAGGTGCTGGAACTGGATCTGTCACAGGTGACTCCGGCTGTTGCCGGACCTGCCAGACCCCAGGACAGAATCAGTTTACCTGATCTAAAGGAAAACTTCGCCACTATTCTGGGATGTGAATATGAAAGAGATACGGATGTCAAACATATTTCAAAATACCATGACGAATCCGGCAGCCGGACGACTCGGGCAGAAGCATGCACGCCTAAAAAAAAGGTTTGCGAAATTGTTTATAACGGGCAGCAAGTGCAGATTTGTGACGGCAACATTGTGATTGCCGCCATCACTTCCTGCACAAATACTTCGAATCCGTTTGTCTTGCTGGGAGCCGGACTGGTTGCCAAAAAAGCGGTCGAAAAGGGATTGCAGGTGCCGATTTTTGTAAAAACCTCTCTGGCGCCCGGGTCGAAGGTCGTGGTTGACTACCTGAAAGACGCCGGCCTTCTATCCTACCTTGAAACCCTGGGCTTTAATCTGGCAGCCTTTGGCTGCACCACCTGCATCGGCAACAGCGGGCCATTGCCGCCCGAAATTGATGACGCCGTCACCCAAAACGATCTGACAGTGGCAGCAGTTCTTTCCGGTAACCGCAATTTCGAAGCCCGTATCCACCAGCGTGTGAAAGCAAATTTTCTGGCTTCCCCCATGCTGGTAGTCGCATTTGCTCTGGCCGGCAGAGTCGATATTGATTTAACCAGCGAACCGCTGGCGATGGGGTCCAATGGCGACCCGGTATACCTTAAAGATATCTGGCCCGGCACGGAGGAAATTGAAAAACTGGCCAATGCCCATGTCAAGAAACAGTTTTACCAAAGCGAGTATGAAAAAATATTTGAAGGCGATGAATTCTGGCGCAATCTTCAGGTTACGGAAAGCACCACTTTTGAATGGGATGAAAATTCCACCTACATTAAGAAACCGCCCTATTTTGACGGTTTCAAACTGCAATTGGAAAGGACGCAAAACATTAAAAATGCCCGGGCACTGCTGCTGCTGGGCGACTCGGTCACCACCGATCATATCTCTCCGGCCGGTGCCATTCCCCAGAAATATCCGGCCGGAAAGTACTTGATCGGTAAAAATGTTGCCCAGCAGAATTTTAACTCCTACGGATCCAGAAGAGGCAACCATGAGGTCATGATGCGCGGAACGTTCGGCAACATTAGAATTAAAAATCAGATGACGGGGCAAAAAGAAGGCAGCTATACGCTTAAATATCCGGCCGGCGAGGAAATGTTCATCTACGATGCCGCCATGGATTACCTGGCGGAATCTGTGCCGCTGGTGGTGTTGGGAGGCAAGGAGTACGGCACCGGATCTTCGCGGGATTGGGCGGCCAAGGGGACCAATCTGCTGGGCATTAAAGCCGTTATCACCGAATCCTACGAACGGATCCATCGCAGCAATCTGGTCGGCATGGGGGCTCTGCCGCTCGTATTTAAAGCAGGTGAAAGCTGGAAGAGTCTGGGACTGGACGGCTCCGAAACATATTCCATCAGCGGCATCGAGGAGATGAAGCCGCGCAAAACGCTGCAGATCAAAGCCGTCAAGGATGATGGCCGCCAGATAGATTTTGAGGCAATTGCACGGTTGGACACCGAAGTGGATGTCGCTTACTTTGAAAACAATGGTATTCTGCCTTATGTTTTGCGAAAAGTGATGGGGGAAAACTGAGTTGCGCGGTACGGGTTATGGGGTGCGAATTGCGGGTTTCTGGATGCCGGATACGAGCTCAAAACGCAATGCTCAGTGCTGAAAAGAAGATGGCAGAAAATGTAATTTTACATATACGAATATTTGATCACAAATTTTAGAGGAATATAAACAATGACAACCGGTGGAATAATAACAAAAAATAGTGATGGTTCCCTGGATGTACCTGATAACCCGACCGTCCCGTTTATCGAAGGGGACGGCATTGGACCGGACATTTGGCAGGCCGCCCAAATGGTGATGGACAGGGCCGTTGAAAAGGCCTATGGCGGGGGGCGAAAAATAAACTGGCTCGAGGTGATGGCCGGGGAAAAGAGTTTCCAACAGACAGGCACCTGGCTACCGGATGAAACGCTGACGACAATTGAAAAACACGTGGTGGCGATTAAAGGGCCCATGACCACTCCGATAGGCAAAGGAATCCGTAGCCTCAATGTTGCAATTCGCCAAAAATTAGACCTGTATGCCTGTGTGCGGCCGGTAAAATATATCGATACGGTGCCAAGCCCCATGAAAAATCCTGAAAAAATCGATATGGTGGTTTTTCGGGAAAACACGGAAGATCTGTATGCCGGTATCGAATTTCAGGCCGGCAGCACGGAAGCCGAAAAGGTCAGAGGCTTTTTAAATGACCAGATGGGCACCGAACTGACTGATGATACCGGTCTGGGAATTAAACCCATCAGTGCCCGCAACACCAAACGCCTGGTGGTAAGCGCCATAAACCATGCAATCGACAACGGATATAATAGCGTCACTTTAATGCATAAAGGTAATATTATGAAGTTTACCGAGGGCGCTTTCGCCAAGTGGGGCTATGAGGTGGCCCGGGAAAAATTCCGCAATGAAACGATTACGGAAAAAGAACTGTATGACGACTATCGCGGGAAATTCCCCGAGGGCAAAGTGTTGATCAAGGACCGCATCGCGGATATGCTATTCCAGCAGGTCCTGCTGCGACCCGGTGAGTTCGGTGTAATTGCAACACCTAATTTAAACGGCGACTATATTTCAGACGCCCTGGCTGCCCAGGTCGGTGGCTTGGGGATGGCACCGGGTGCCAATATCGGCGACCGTTGCGCTGTATTTGAAGCCACCCACGGAACTGCACCCAAGTATGCCGGACTCGACAAAGTCAACCCGAGTTCAGTTATCCTGTCGGGTGCCATGATGCTGGATTATATGGGATGGCGCGAAGCAGCCGATGCCATTCGACAGGCAATGCAGGTCACGATTAAAGCACGTATTGTAACCTATGACCTGGCGCGCCAGATCGACGGGGCCACGGAGGTCAAATGCTCCGAATTCGCCCGGGGTATTGTGGATCATTTGTAAGGCCTGCGCCCATCAAACGACCGGTAATAGAACATCTCGGAAATTATAGAAGTGAATGAACACACAGGGTGACTATTGAGGCCTGGGTTTTTTGCCTCATTTATGGAATATTGGAATGGTGGAACGATGGAATGGTGGGATATCAAAGGATATCATTCATTAAAAGAATATACCAAACGTCTGCTGATATTCGGTGTACTTATCGTGGCAACTGGTTTAATCTGCGCATCCCGGGCCGATGCGCTTGCCTGGCCGCAAATTGAAAAACAAGCCCGGGGACAAACAGTCGACTGGTATATGTATGGTGGATTCTCCTCTACCAATGAGTATGTCAATGGTTATCTGGCCCCGCGGCTTAATGAGCTTTACGGTATCAAGCTGCGGCAGGTGCCGATTAAAGATATCGCTGAGATCGTCAGTAAAATCCTGGTTGAAAAGCAGGCCGGTAAAGTTGCGGGTGGCGAAGTTGATTTAATGTGGATCAATGGAGAAAACTTTCGAACCTGCAAAAAAAATGATTTGCTGTATGGACCGTTTGCCGACGGATTGCCCAATCAAAAACTGGTGGATTGGAATCGGTCATCGGTTTCCAACGATTTCGGTGAACCCGTGGAGGGATTGGAGTCGCCCTGGGGAAGTGCTCAGGTGGTAATGATATACGATTCCAAACGTATCCCCGATCCGCCCCGCACCGTTGGCAATCTGCTGGCCTGGATTCAGAAAAACCCGGGCCGATTTACTTACCCGGCACCACCGGATTTTACCGGGTCTGTGTTCGTACGCCATGTGTTTTACCACGTGGCAGGCGATGTGAATACCTGGCAGGGCAACTTCAGCGAGCAAGATTTTAAAACAGCGGCCGCTAAAACCTATCAGACCCTGCTTGATCTGGCTCCGAGTTTGTGGCGGCAGGGCACGACCTACCCGCAAAGTCCCGTCCAACTTCATCAGCTCCTGGCTGATGGGGAGGTGGATTTCGCCATCAGCTATCACCCGGGAAAAGCATCTGAAATGATCCACGACGGCCTCTATCCTGACTCGGTGCGCACATTTGTATTCAAGGAAGGCACCATCAGCAACACCCACTTTGTTGCCATTCCGTTTAACGCCTCGGACAAAGAAGGGGCGATGGTCGTCGCAAATTTTCTGCTTTCACCGGAAGCACAGCTTAAAAAAGCCGACATTGAAGTCTGGGGAGACATGCCGGCAATCGATATCCTTCGCCTGGAATCAGACTGGCAGGCAAAATTTAAAAACCTGCCCCGGGGTATCGCTACTCTCCCGGATAGAGAGCTGCAAAGCCATCAACTCCCGGAACCGCCGTCAAAAATTTTAATCCGCCTGGAAAAGGGCTGGGACGAACATGTGTTGAAAGGCAGATAACCGTTCAAGGTTCTGGGTTCTGGGTTCAAAGGTTACAACCGATGGATACTGTTTATTTTATTGATCAAGATCCGGAAAACCCGACATGCTCCATTGGGTGAACCGGCTTTGTAAACAAGATGAAGACAGGATCCTCATAGATATGATCGGCTTGGGGGATTTTCAACCCGGAACGTTGAAAGCTGAACCGCTCAACCTAGGTTAGACACTTGTCCGCCGGAGGATTTGCTTTTTCAAAGTTACGTTATCGATTTGACCGGCCGCCCTCCTGAGGCGGGTAAACTTTCAAGCCAGCGACGGCGCTGAACCTTGAACCTCTGAACCTTTGAACCCAGAACCTTCGAACTTTTAAATCTATGAACCAAGAATTCACAGCCTCCAATCCTGTGTACGCTGAACCCAGGCGTCTGCCACAGGATACCAATGCTCGGACGCGCACCTCACCCGGATTTTCAACAATCACCAAAATGCTGGCACCGGCCCTGGTGGTGGTGGTGGTTTTATTCGGCGGCGGGTTGGTGCTGGGCTTGGTTCAAAGCCTGGGGCATTTGCCGGCGGCCGGGCTAAAATCACTGACATTTAAACATTTTGTCAACGTAATCGGAGATCCGGATTTTGTCCGAAGTCTGATATTGACCCTGTATGTCGCGTTGTCATCTACGGCCGTCGCAACGGTCATCAGCGTGGTCATGGCAATATTTCTGCTTTCACTGTCTGAAAAAAGCCGTCTGATACATTTTATATTTCAGATTCCGCTAACGGTGCCGCATCTGGTGATCGCCGTGGCCATGGTATTTATGCTGACGCCAACCGGCCTGCTATCAAGAGTGATTGTTAAACTGGGTTTGATCGATTCTTCGGCCGCCTTCCCGCTGCTGATAAACGACCGCTGGGGAATCGGTATTATACTGACCTATGTCTGGAAAGAAATTCCATTTATCACCCTGATGATTTTGTCGGTACTGCGCCGTAGCGGGGTCGAGTTGCTGGAGGTTGGCCGGACGCTGAAAGCGGATCGATGGCAGCGGTTCCGCTATATCACTCTGCCCGTCATTTCGCCCAGCCTGGGCGCGGCCTGTCTGATTGTCTTTGCTTATACTTTCGGCGCATTCGAGGTGCCGTTTCTGCTGGGACAAACTTACCCGATGATGCTGCCGGTGTGGGCTTACAAGAATTACAGTGATGTGGACCTGCTGGCCCGTCCCGAAGGTATCGCCACCGGGTTGATTATCGCGGGAATAATTGTGGTGGCCATTGTATTTTCCCAACTTCTGACCCAGACCGCCAGACGCCGCGGGGTGGTCCTGTGAAGACGGCCAATCGAAAAGTTGCCTGTGCAGCGCTGGCCACCTCGGTTCTACTACCGTTTATGGTGTTGATCGTATGGTCTTTCAGCACCCGCTGGTTCTATCCACAATTGTGGCCGGCCCAGTGGGGGGTGAGAGCCTGGCAATACGTCTTCGGCACTGCCGGCGCTCAAATTATAGCGGGCTTGATTCAGAGCCTGGCGGTGGCCTTGAGCACTGCCGTGGTTTCTCTGGCGATCGGCGTTCCGGCCGGCAGGGCCCTGGGGTTGTATGAATTCAGGGGCAAAGACTTTATCTCGGTTATGCTGATGCTGCCGGTGATCGTTCCGCTGTTGTGTGTTGCCATGGGGCTGCATCTGTGGTTTATCAAACTGGGTTTGGCTGAAACATTTATCGGGGTGGTATTGGTTCATCTGACGTTTTGTCTGCCTTATTCGATTTTTGTCATGTGGGGTGTGTTTTCAAATTACAATCCGGATTACGAAAGCCAGGCGCGCTCTTTAGGTGCAAATCCGTGGAAAATTATTATGCGGGTGATGCTGCCCTTGACCTTACCCGGCATCATGGTGGCCGGTCTGTTTTCCTTCCTGCTTTCCTGGAGCCAGTACCTGAGCACTTTAATCATCGGGGGCGGACGGATTACCACCCTGCCGATATTGCTGTTTGCCCTCATGGGCAGCGGCGATCGGCCGGTGGCCGCAGCGGTCAGCATTGTATTTGTGGCACCGGCATTTCTGGCGCTGCTTTTCAGCGCCAGGTATTTGGGCGGCAGAAGTATTGCGGGAATACGCTGATGGGGGAGCTGCAATTAAAAAATTTAACCATCCGGTATGGCAGGGCACCGGTCGTTCGAGATTTCAATCTCGCGGTTCACGACGGGGAGATGGTTGCATTGCTGGGACCCAGTGGAGCCGGTAAAACGACGGTCCTCAAGGCCGTCGCCGGTCTGATCCATCCGCATGATGGTGAAATCATAATAGACGGACAACCGGTTAAGAATCTGCCTCCGGAAAAGCGCAATGCGGTCATGGTATTCCAGAAGTCCCTTTTGTTCCCGTTTATGAATGTGGCCCAAAATATCGCTTTCGGAATGCGTATGCAGGGGTTTCAGGGCCGGGAGACCCGACTTAAAATCAGGGAAATCATGCAGCTGACGGAACTTGAAGGCCTGGAACAACGCAAAATCCACGAGTTGTCCGGTGGCCAGCAGCAGCGCGTAAGCCTGGCCCGGGCCCTGGTACTGAAGCCGGCCATTTTGCTGCTGGATGAGCCGTTGAGCAACCTCGATGCCAACTTGCGCCAGCAGATGCGCGAGTTGATACAGGATATTCAGACTGAAACACGCATCACAACCCTGTTTGTAACCCACGATCAGGCCGAAGCCCTCATGATTTCTCACCGGGTGGGTCTTCTACTGGGTGGACGGCTGCGTCAGGTCGGCGAACCGCGTGATCTTTTTTACCGGCCGGCCGACACCGATGTAGCCCGTTTTTTTGGCGGCTGCAATTTTATCCGGGGCCGAATAAAAGGCGCTAATTTTCATTCAGAATTTGCAACCGTTCCGACAACCCAAACAAACGGCAACGGAAATTTGACAACGGCCACCATCCGTCCGGAAGATATCGTGATTGCGGCGGATTCCAAATACGCCCTGCAGGGTCAGGTTCAGAAAACTAATTTCGAAGGCAGCGCCACCCGCATCTGGGTGCAGTGCAGGGATAACCGTTTTGTCGTTCTCAGTTCGGATGCTGATTTCTCACCCGGTCAAAACGTCGGTCTGTACCTGCCACCCGAAAAAATTCGCATATTCCCTGCCCCAGAGTAAAAAATGACAAAAAATTTGATGACCGAAATGCTGCCTGAAGTGGCGGAATACCTCAACAGTCGTGACTGGAACAATGTCCATGCCATGCAGGGCTGCAAATTTACCGTCACATCCCTGGCCCAGGGGGAGTATAACCTGAATTATCTGATTGCCTCGGGTTCCCGCCGGCTCGTTTTTCGCGTCAATATCGGCACCCAGATCGATCGCGATGACCAGATCGTCTACGAATACCGGGCCCTGGATTTGCTAAAGCAAAGCGGGGTGACGCCTTGCCCCTATTTTGTAGATGATACCCGGACTTTTTTCGACCAGGGCATCCTGATCATGGATTACCTGCCGGGGCAAGCTCTGGATTACAACCAGGATCTGGAGAAGGCCGCCAAACTCTTCGCAACCATCCATGAGGTAGGAGTAGCGGAAGGGAATAATCATCTGATTCGCGAAGATGCGCCCTTATCTTTGATTCATGAAGAGTGCGCTGGGCTGCTCCGACAATATTTTTCTTCGGATTTGGCGGATCCGGATATTAAAAATTATCTGATGAATGTTTTAAATTGGGCGGAAACGGCTCGGACCGAAGAAAAATACTATCAGCAGGATCCTTGGCCCTGCATCGTAAATACGGAAGTCAACTCCGGCAATTTCATCGTGAATCGGGGAAATGATACGATGCACCTGGTGGACTGGGAAATGCCGCGCTGGGGTGATCCTTCCCAGGACCTGTCGCATTTCTGTTCGCCGCTGACTACCCTCTGGAAAACCGATTGGCGCATCTCGCCGGCTCAGAAAAAGGATTTTTTAGACACCTATTCGCACCACATCAATGACCGCCACCTGAGGGATACATTAGCAGAACGTGTGCGCCTGCGCGATCCGTTTGTTTACCTACGCGGCATTTCCTGGTCGGCCATGGGCTGGGTGGCCTACCAGACCGAATTTTCCGGCATGAAAAATCCGGACACATGGGCCAAGCTGCAGCAGTACCTGAATCTGAAATTGATACGCTCGCTGTTTGATCCGATAATCGGCAAATCATAAATAAAGTTGTTCAATTCCTCTATTATACCAGCTTGATATTCTTGTGGTGAAACCGTTTGGGAACCGAACTCTCGGCATCTGTCCCTCTGATTACGTATACCGGCTCTTCTCTGTCTTTCAGTGGTTTGACAACTGATGCGACATAATCCTTTTTATCTTCAAGGTATGAGCCAATAACCTCTTCTCCGGCCGGGCAGATGCTCATGCAATAGCCGCAGCGATATCCGCCGCCGTGGGTAAGGCTTTGCCAGACGGCCATGGTTTCGCTGTCATCACGTTTCGCTCGATACTCGTCCATGGTTGGGTTGGCAACAATTTCCTCCACCCAATTTAAAAAGCCTCCCAATCGATCCCTGTAAGCGTGTACCAGGCATGAAAAGAATTCGAACTCACCGGTCTTTGATATCGCACCGGTGGGACATACACTGACACAAAGTTTACATTCCAGACAAGGATTGAATTCAATCGGGTAATCATATCGGGTAACGGTAGCATCGATTAACATTGTGCCGATACAGATATAGCTGCCAAAGACCGGGTGAATCAATAAGCGATGGTGTCCAATCTGCCCGAGTCCGGCTGCCGCTGCAATCGGTTTATGAGAAACCGTCCACATTTTACCCGGCCACTTCAACATATCCATGGGAAAGTTCTCCGCCGGCACAACGGTTCCGATACCCTTTTCTCTAAGGGCTTTAACTACATTGCGCGAAACCCTTTTCATCTCAGATTCAAGGGCGATGAACTCAATATCTGATAGAGATCGATCTGCTGACCGGAGCTGGGGTGGATTGAGACGGCAAACGTAGCTGATTATGGATCTAGTTTTCCGAAAAGCATGCAGAAAGTCATCTTTCTGATCGCCAAGACCCTCACGGTCAATCTCAACGAAGCCGACATCATCAGCGCCCGCATCGAGTATGACTTCACGAAGCCATTGATAGTCAAGGGCTTCTACCGCTGTTTTCTTTTTGGTCTCAAAATATTTTTTTACTGTGGGGTGATCGTTTAGCTTCATCTTATCGCCTCCTAAAGTTTGCCCGTCAGCGCTGCTATTGAATTAATTATCAATCCGCCAAACCCAACATTCCATTACTTCACTACTCCATTTCATAAAAATATGGTTCCGCTCCGGCGATATTTCTATGACTTGATCCTGAGATTCAGATTAGAAATATCGCAATTAATAGACCGGTCTATTTTCTCTGAATATTAACTAAACCCCCGGCTGTCATCACAGATCATAAGTCAGGACTTCAAAATATAGTCAAATATAAACTGCTTGTGGTTTCGCAATGGTTCCAGGCTTCTGGACACTTTCATGCGAATTAAAGCCCCATGCCAGCTGGCAACGATGAAATCGGCCGCCTCTTTGGCGTTTAAGTCCTTTGAAATCTCGCCTGCCGTCTGGGCTTCAGCGAGCATTGAGGTATAGTGATCCACCATTGTATCAATAGCATGGGACAATTTTTCTTGGAAAACAGGACTTAAATCACCCATTTCCTGAGCTAAATTACCTAACGGACATCCGCAGGTGTAATCCTTTGATTCAAAAAGTTCCATGAACTGGTCCAAAACCAATTCCAGTTTTTCAAGTGGCTCACGGTTGGAATCTCCAAGGATGTCCTTATAAATTTGATCAATAAATTCTGTAAACAAATCAACAACCTGGAGACCAAAATCCTCTTTGCTTTTGAAATGGTTGTAAAATGAGCCTTTCGGCACATTTGCAGCGCTGAGGATTTCCTGCAAACCGGTGGCATTATATCCTTTAAGATGAATGATTTCGGCGCCGGTTTGCAGTATTTTCTGTTTTGTATTCGTTCCCATTAGATTTTTCGTTAAAGAATAATAACAAATAAATAGACCGGTCGTCTTGATTTGTCAAGAAAATAGTTTTGCAAGTCATGATCCGAAATAATCTGTTTCAACTTCCGAATCTATGATTCGATAAATGCCATAGTATTGATTAAGGCGATTCGGGTGAATATCATAATACATGGATTTTGTAATTTTCAATTATCGCTGGCATTATCGAATGAGACGGAAGCGGAGATTTCATCTAACGTATTGTGTCTTGATCGTGTTTCTGTGTCTCGCGAGCTGTGATCCGGCTGACCGCAATATATCCGACACCGAAAAAAAAGAAGTTGTCTACCGTATGTACGCCGGTTATAAAAAAGACTTCCCGGAAGTTAGGGATATATCACCTCAGCAGGCAATGGAATTACTCGATCAGGAAAAAGTTGTATTTGTCGATACCCGTATGCCATCGGAAATGGCGGTTTCGATGATTCCGGGTGCTGTCACAAAACAGGATTTGCTGAGTCATACTGACCGATACAAAGATATAACCATAATCGGCTACTGTACCATCAGCTATCGCAGCGGTGTTTTTGCGCGTGATCTGGCCAAAGATGAGATAACGGTATTGAATCTCCAGGCGGGCATTTTGGCCTGGATCCTGGAAGGCGGCAAGGTTTATGACAAGAGCGGCAAAGAAGTGAAACGCGTTCACGTCTATGGAGACAAATGGGACTATGTGCCTGCCGGATACGAAGCCGTCAAGTTCAGCCTGTGGGAGAGAGTTATTAACTCGAAGTAATGTGTTGGCACCTAATTGAGCATTTTCGCCCAATTTGGGGTAAGAACCCTGCTTTGCGTTTCGAAACCCCAAACCTTGAACCTTTGAACCCTGAACCTTGCAACCAATTACCTGGAGCCCATTATGATTAGACCGATATACCTGGATTATAACGGCACCACTCCTCATGATCCGGAAGTCATCGAAGCCATGCGGCCTTTTCTGGAAACCGAATTCGGCAACCCATCCAGTTCCCACTGGTACGGGATCAAACCGCAAAAGGCCGTGGAGGCCGCCCGCAAACAGGTGGCCGGCGTCCTGAACTGCCGTCCAGCCGAGGTGATTTTTACCAGCGGCGGCACGGAATCAAACAACCATGCAATTTTCGGAGTAGTGCGGCAGCTCAGGGAAAAGGGGAATCATATCATCACCAGCTGCTTCGAACATCCGGCCGTGTACGAAGTCTGCCGCTGCCTTGAATCAGATGGATTCGAAACCACCTACCTACCGGTCAGCGAAGACGGCCTGGTGGATCCGGCCGATGTCGCAAAAGCTGTCCGTCCCACAACGGTTCTGATCACCATTATGCACGCCAATAACGAAGTCGGGACCGTGCAGCCGATTACCGAAATCTGCCGCCTTGCCAAACAACAGGGCATTGTCGTGCATACCGATGCCGCCCAGTCGGTGGGTAAAATTTCAACCGATATCGAGCAGTTGGGGGTGGATCTGCTCTCGGTGGCCGGTCACAAAATTTATGCACCCAAAGGCATCGGGGCCTTATACATTCGTCCGCCGCTGGTGCCCGAAAAATTCTGCTACGGTGCCGGTCAGGAATTGGGCCGGCGGGCCGGAACCGAGAATGTATTGGAGATCGTCGGACTGGGAAAAGCCTGTGAAATTGCACAGCGGGATCTGGAAAAAAATATGGCTCACATGAAAACCCTGCGCGACCGGCTGCACAATGGATTGATGAACCGAAATTTGAATATTCGCCTCAACGGCCATCCGGAACAGCGCCTTCCGAATACGCTGAGTATTTCCTTTAAGGGACGGGAAGCCAACCGAATTCTGGAAGATATCGGACTCGAGGTCGCGGCCTCCGCCGGTGCTGCCTGTCACTCCGATTCCGTACAGATTTCGCATGTGCTTGAAGCCATGGATGTCCCGCTTGAATGGGCCAAAGGAACCGTGCGGTTCAGTGTCGACCGCATGACGACTGAGGAGGATATCGATAGGACGATTGAGGTGGTGGCTGAGGCGCTCTCAAAGACTTAAAACTTAGTGGCGATTTTGTGACAATATGTTTTCGAAAAACTAAGGTGTCAGGTTTCAGTGGTCAGGTGTCAGTTTTGAAGCTTCAGGGGTTCAAGGTTAAAGATTGAGCAAAGCGAAACCATCATTCTTCATTCGACATTTCTTTTGTTATCTCGAAATCGACGCCACCCTGCAATTCAGCGCTGCAACAACATCCTCCGGGTCCATCTTCAGCATCACACCGCGCTGTCCGGCATTGATCAGGATCTGCGGGTTTTCCAGGATACTGCTTTCCATGACAGTCTCGAGCCGCTGCCGGGTGCCAAATGGACTGATTCCACCAACCAGATATCCCGTCAGCCGCTCCGCGGTTTTGAAGTCAACCATGGCAGTCCGCTTGCACCCTAAAGATGATGCCAGTTTTTTGAGATTCAGTTCTCGATGCCCTGGTAAAAGCGCCAGGCAGTAACTTTTGCGGGCCAGTTCCGCCACCAGTGTCTTCACCGTAATCTCGAGCGGATTGCCGGTGGCTCTGGCAGCAAATTCAGCACCTTTCTCCTGATGGTCGTATTTCACAATCTCGTAAAGGATTTTGTTCTTCTTTATATACGCAATCGCGCGGGTGGACACAGTGCCTCGTTGGTCAATCGTGAATAGTTATACCTAACCCGGATAAACCGGAAAGATTGGCCACCAGGCACAAAGATAAAATGATTATTAATAAACTTCGCGCCTTGATGACTGGGTGGCGAAAATTGTTAGTTAGATAAATCTTTCACAAACATGATGTGATTTCAATACATAAATAGGCACTATATGGCGGAGGTTGTAGATCAATAACCCTTGCTGAAAGATTGAACGGACCGCCTGCTCACTGAATCCTGCATCAGATGAACAGCGTCAACACCCCTTGACAAACCATATGGTTCGACCGCCTTTCAAAAACTGTCAATCTCGGGAAATTTGAAAACAATGTTCAGCATTTTGAATATTTTCCTTGATAATCTTCAGTTGACATTACGATTTTCAAGGATTAATTGGAAACGATATTGCAGACCTTGAAGAAACTTTCAGTAGTTTAAACGATCGATGAAGTTGTGGAATTTTACGTTGAAGTAGATTTATTTATCCAGCATCGAGTATCAAGCATCCAGCATCTGTCCCTAAAAGACAACAGCCTTTCGCATATAGTAGAAGATAAATGACGAGAAATTATGCACCACCAGGGCCTATTTAACTTTGCCGCCGCGCAGGGTGTGGCGTTTCTGAGCCGACAACGCGGCCTTGCGCATGCGCACGGATAGGGGCGTGATCTCCACCAGTTCGTCCTCGCGAATAAAGCTGATGGTCTGTTCTAATGTGAGCGGTTTGATGGGGGACAGGATGACATTATCGTCTTTGCCGGAGGCCCGCATGTTGGTCAGTTTTTTTTCCTTGCTGGGGTTGACGTCGATATCCTGGCTGCGATTGTGTTCGCCGACGATCATGCCCTCATAAAACGGATCACCCGGCACCACAAAAAGCCGTCCGCGAGGCTCCAGGTTAAATAAGGCATAGGCAACGGCCTTGCCGGTGCGGTCGGCCACGATGGAGCCGGTAAACCGGCTGGGACATTCTCCCCGGAATGGACCGTAGCCGTCGAACAGGGAGCACATGATACCGGTACCCCGGGTATCGGTCAGAAACTCGTCGCGATAACCGATCAGGGTGCGGGCCGGAACCGAAAACTCGATGCGCACCCGACCCTTACCGTTATTGGTCAGATTTGTCATTTTACCCTTGCGCAGAGAAAGCTTTTCCGTCACGATCCCCAGAAAACTTTCTTCGCAATCAACCTGCAGCCGCTCCATGGGCTCCTGTTTTTCGCCGCCTTCATAGCGAAAAATTACCTGGGGTCTTCCAACGCAAAATTCATACCCTTCCCGGCGCATGGTCTCTATCAGGATAGCCAGTTGAAACTCCCCCCGGCCCTTGACCAAGATGCTGTCCTGCTCTTCCGTGCTGTCAACTTCAATGGCCACATTGACCAGAGTCTCTTTTTGCAGGCGCTCCCGAATGCGGCTGAACTGAATGAATTTTCCCTCCCGGCCTCCAAAAGGCGAATTATTGAAGCTAAACTTCATGGACACCGTGGGTTTATCCACACTGATGCGCGGCAATGCCAGCGGCGCCTGCTGGTTGCAGATCGTATCGCCGATCTTGACATCGTCAATGCCGGCCAGCACCACGATATCCCCCGCCTGGACCTCATCCGCGTCCTTGAGCTGCATGCCCTCATAAACCTGGAGTTTAGAGACCTTGAGTGGCAGGCTGTGTCCATTCTCACCCAGGCACACCAGATTATCATTGGAGCGGGCCGTGCCGTTGGAAATTTTCCCCACGACCAGACGGCCCAGATAATCCGAATAGCCAAGGTCCGAAACGAGCATCTGAAATGGTGCACCGGGGTCATAGGTTGGACCGGGAATAACATCAATTATGGTATCAAAAAGCACATGCAGATCCCGGCCTTCCTCATCCAGGGTTTTAGCGGCGATACCATCCCGACCGATTGCGTAGAGCATGGGAAATTCAAGCTGCTCCTCGGTGGCATCCATATCAATCAGCAGGTCGTAAATCTCATCGAGAACCTTCTCCTGTCTGGCATCTTTGCGGTCGATCTTATTGATGATCACCATAATCTTGAGACCGGCTTCCAGGGCTTTTTTAAGGACGAAGCGGGTTTGGGGCAATGGACCTTCCGAAGCATCCACCAGCAAAATTGCACCATCGGCCATGGACAGGGCCCGCTCCACTTCACCGCCAAAATCCGCGTGCCCGGGCGTGTCGATTATATTGATCCGGACACCGTTCCACAGGACCGAGCAATTTTTGGCTGCAATGGTGATGCCACGCTCTTTTTCCAGATCGAGGGTATCCATCAACCGTTCGTCGACCTCCTGGTCAGCCCTGAACAGACCGCTTTGCCGGAACATGGCATCCACCAGCGTGGTTTTGCCGTGGTCAACATGGGCGATGATGGCAATGTTTCTCAAGTATTCATTTGTCAATAAATTCGGCACTGTAAATATATCCCCTCTAATTAGTTTTTCCGGCGAACCGGAAGGAGCAATATAACCATCGCAGTCCGGATTACAAGAAACTATCTCAAAAACAGCCATGATGGATCGCTTATCCCATCAATCGCCATATTTTCCAGTGGGTTGGGATACAGAAAAACTCAATATGCCATCATCCCCATATCCCATGATTCCAATGATGAGTGCAGCGAACTAAATCCTGGCTCTTGTTCGCCTCCAATTTTCCTGTTATAGGCATTCAACTACAACCTGGATCTGGCATATGGCAGCCTCCGACTCGTGCAAAATACAGGTAGCAACCCAATTCTGAAATCATCCAATGCCTGAGATTTTTCAAATACGCATAATTATTTTCACTCGCTACCCGGAAGCCGGTAGGACCAAAACCCGTATGATACTCGAGCTGGGAGCAAAGGGTGCTGCCGAACTCCAGCGGCAAATGACCGAACATATCCTGTCAAGGGTAGACGAACTGCGCAAATTAAAACATTTAACGGTCGAAGTCCGCTATGAGGGCGGCAACGAAAAACGAATGATGGAGTGGCTCGGACCCTGGTTTTCTTATTGTCAACAGGGCAGCGGTGATATAGGCCGTCGGATGGAACGTGCACTGATGGCTGCCTTTGAACAGGGATGCGAAACTGCGGTGATTATCGGATCTGATATCCCTGATATCACCACAGACATCATGCAAAAAGCGTTTGAGGCACTGAATCGAAATGATTTGGTTCTGGGACCCGCAGATGATGGGGGCTACTATCTAATCGGAGTGCACCGGAAAACTTTCAGGCATTTGAATCCACAGTTATTTAAAAATATCAGTTGGGGCACAGATAAGGTGCTGCCGCAAACACTTAACATCGCCCATAAACAAGGGCTGCAGTATAACCTTCTCGATACACTCCGGGATGTGGATCGTCCCGAAGATTTAAGCGTATGGTATCAGGCAGCAAATTTGGAACCGCCATCAAGTGCATCAAAACTCATCTCCGTGATCATACCGACCCTAAACGAAGCCAATGCAATCGAAGCAACTATTTCAAAACTAAAAAATTGCCGGCAGACGGAAATTATTATCGTGGATGGGGGCAGTCAGGACCAAACAGTGGCCATAGCAAGATCGATGGGTGTCAGCGTCCTGACATCAGCAGCTTCCAAAGCAACCCAAATGAATACCGGTGCTGCTGAAGCGCTCGGCGACATACTCTTGTTTCTGCATGCCGATACGTGCCTGCCGGAAAATTTCGAAACTAGCGTACCAGCAGTGCTGGCCCGTGAGGAGGTTTGTGCCGGCGCATTTTCACTGGGCATCGATTCGGATGCGATTGGGCTGCGTTTCATTGAACGGGTTGCCAATTGGCGTTCACGCTTTTTTCAAATGCCGTACGGTGATCAGGCACTATTTGTCTCCCGCAATCTTTTCCATGAAATCGGCGGATATCCGGGATATCCGATTATGGAAGACTTCGAATTGGTCCGCCGACTCAAACAAAAAGGTAAAATTGTTATTTTGCCGGAGTCTGTGAAAACCTCAGCCCGCCGATGGTTAAATTTTGGCATCTTAAAAACCTGGCTGCTTAATCAAATCATTGTCCTCGCATACTATCTCGGTATCTCTCCCCAGCGCCTATCTCGGTGGTATCGTCGCGAGAAAGGAAAGCCCTAATTAATCCGCCCTTAGAAACGCCATATTTCCTGTTTTAGATTGATCTTCGTATCATGAAAATAGCTGATTAGATCGATCCTCCGGCGGATTAATTGTTTTATGCTGCGCATAATTATTATAATTTCTATATTTGACAATCCCGTAGAAAGTCCCGAATACGTCATACCGGTCCCGGATCAGATTCGGGATGACGGATCCGGCAACCAGAACATGCGGAGAAATTGTAACTAAAGTTTTAACAAATTTTCCCGATAATAGATGAGGCCAAAAAATTCTATAACAGCTTTTGGAATGGCCTGGCGCTTACGCTACTGAAAGAAATTTTAATTCATTTTATATACTCATATTAGGAATCGAATTCTTCAGCAACATCAGGTGCCAAACATCCCTATTAATCCCTAAAATAAAAAGCGGTTTCAGTGCGTATATATTGAAGCTGCTTTTAAATATTTAGAGCCTGTCCGACAACCTAAGGGTTGTTTTTTAGGCAACAATTTTTGTGAAACGGGCTAAAATCTTCTTAAATTACTTCTTAATTATATAATAACCATTTGATATTACATTATAA
>Ga0056115_1000165_pt1 | contig 32912 bp, 22 predicted proteins | sample WorMetOlspDAHAB1_FD_77007 | JGI IMG/M metagenome (GOLD analysis project Ga0056115, IMG submission 77007) | Marine gutless worms symbiont microbial communities from Max Planck institute for Marine Microbiology, Germany - Olavius sp. DAHAB.1 ...
GCCTGGGCCTGAACATGATCCCGCTGATTGCCGGTCTCGGCGTCGGCGGCCTTGCGGTCGCCCTGGCCGCGCAGCGGACTTTCGCCAACATCATCGGCAGCGTCATCCTTTATGTGAACAAGCCGGTGAAGGTCGGCGACTTCTGCCGCTACGGCGATGAGATCGGCACCGTGGAGTCGATCGGCCTGATATCGACCCGGATCCGCTCGCTGGAGCGGACCGTTGTGACCGTGCCCAATGCGGAGTTTTCCGAGATGCAACTGGACAACTTCGCGTTACGCGATCGGCGCCTCATGAAAACCGTGCTGCAGCTTCGCTACGAAACGACGCCGGATCAGTTGCGGCAGATCCTCATCAAGCTCCGCGAGCTTCTGCTTGCCCATCCGAAGGTGTTGCCCGATCCGGCGCGCGTCCGCTTTGTCGGGTTCGGCGCCTTTTCGAAGGACGTGGAGATCTTCTGCTATCTCATCTGCCAGGACCAGAACACGTTCCTCGCGATTCAGGAGGATCTCCTGCTGCGTATGGAGAACATCGTCCTGGAGGCCGGAAGCGGGTTCGCCTTCCCCTCCCAGACCGCCTATATCGCCCGTGACACCGGCGTTGACGCGGAGCGGCAGGCGGAGGCGGAATCGGAGATAGAAGACCTGCGGGCCCGCGACAAGCTGCCGTTTCCCGAGTTCGCGCACGAGGACCGCGCGCGGCTGGAGGACACCATCGCCTACCCGCCGCAAGGCGCCATCGGCTACCAGCGTCCCAAGGGACAGACAACGCAACCGAACGAGGATCTGCCCGAGGAAGACGGGGCAGGCGCCGCCGGAACTTCGCGCTGATCCGTCGCCTTGAGGGATACGCCGGGCGGGTCCGATGATGACGTCGCAGCCGTTCGCGAAATGGCTTGCGGGACTCTGGGAGACGTTCGTTGGCCGTGAAAGACTATGCGCGTTCGATTTGGCAGGCGGTCACCGTCGTCGCACCGGGCATCGGCACGCTGATCCACTACGACCGTGCGTGGATCCGCGGCGATGTCCTGGCAGGCATTTCGGTCGCCGCGGTTACCCTTCCGGTTGGTGTCGCCCTTGCCGAGTTGATCGGCGTTCCGCCGGAAATCGGCATCTATTCGGCGCTTTTTCCATTGCTCGCCTATGCGGTTTTCGGCCGGTCACGCCACGTCAGTGTCGGTCCGGATGCCGCGATCTGCCTTCTGGTCGCAGCCAGCCTTGCCCCGCTTTCTGCCGGAGATCCGCAGCGTCACCTTGCGTTGATGGTGCTGCTGACCCTGATGACAGGCGTCTGGCTGATGGTCGGCGGCCTCCTTCGGCTGGGCTTTTTATCGGCATTTCTGTCTCGGCCCATCCTGACCGGATTCCTCAATGGAACCGCCCTGATCATCCTGGTGAATCAGCTCAGCGCGCTGTTGGGCTACACCGGTGAAGCCAGGAGCTTCTTTCCAAGATTGGTCGAAGTCGTGCGCAACCTCGATCAGTCCCACCTGCCTACCGCCGCTCTGGGCCTGGGCCTTTTGGTTTTTATTCTGTTGTGCCGTCGGTTCGTGCCGCGGCTGCCGTCGGCCCTGCTGGCCAGTGTCCTGGGGATCGTGCTTGTGCTTACGCTCGGGCTCGACGCGCAGGGCGTTCGTGTGCTGGGCCAGGTGCCTGCCGGCCTGCCGACCCCCGATGTCATGCTGCCGACCTTTCGGGAGTTTCGGCGGCTCCTTGCCGACAGCGCCGCGATCGCGCTGTTGGTCTTCGTCAGCGGTATTTTGACCGTCACGGTCTTCGCCCGCCGCAACCGCGAGAATGTCGACGGCAACCGGGAACTGATCGGCTTGGGCGCCTGCAACATCGTGTCGGGACTTGCCCAGGGATATCCCGTGACCGGCTCGACCTCTCGGACCTCGCTCAACATTTCCAGCGGCGCTCGCTCCCAGATGGCGGGCGTTATTGCCGCGGGCGTCATGCTGCTGGTCCTGTTTTTCGTCACCGGTCCGATCGCGGCCACACCCAAGACGGGTCTTGCCGCCATCATCATCGTCGGCGCGATCAGGCTGTTCGACCATGCTGCGCTGCGCGAGCTCTATCGGACAAGTCGGCTGGAGTTCGGGATATCGGTCGCTGCCATGCTTGGCGTGCTGACGATGGGCGTTCTGCCCGGCGTGGCATTGGCCATCGGTCTTTCCCTGGCCTGGCTCATCTATCTGGATTCGCGGCCGCCGGACGCGGTTTTGGGCCGCGTTGCCGGCATGCGTGGATTTCACAACACGAAGGAGCATGCCGCGGCGGAAACGATCCCGGGCATTTTGATCTACCGGTTTGCGGCAAGTGTCGTCTTCTACAACGCCGATTACGCAAAGCGTCGGATCCTGCAGGCGATTGCAAGTGCGAAGACGCCGGTGGAATGGGTCGTGCTGGACGCCAGCAGCATCGGTCAAATAGACGTCACAGGCCTGCGGACGCTGGACGAGCTGAGTGCCGAGCTGGCGTCCCGGGACATCCGGTTTGTGCTTGCGAACTACCGGAGGCACATGACGCGCTCGTTCGAGCCTGCCTGGGTGAAGGCCCGCGATGCCGCCGACGCCGCCGACCGGTTCCCGACCATCGGGGCCGCGGTTGCGGCTTACGAAGCGTCTAAGGGCGAGACGCCGGCGCCTGAACGGGGGGAGGCGACCTGACCGGCGACTGGGCGCGCGACACCATCCATGTTGTCGCGGCAATGCGAAAGGACGCTGGCAAGAAGACCAAGGTGCAGAGCCCGCCCTGGGTCATGGGCGGATGGCAGCATTGAGCGAGCCGAAGGTCCGTTCTGAGCCGGGCCCTGCAATCGAGATTGATGCCAATCAATGCTCTTCTGGCCTGATCTGGCTGCGATGGTCCAAGCCGTGCGCACTGGGGAGACGCGAAATGACGAGATCCGTCGCTGGAATTGCTCTGTCAACACTCATTCTGGCGCTGCCCGCGCAAGCGGACGTCAGCAATGAGGTGCAGGAATCAATTATGACACCAGACAGGGTCGACACGTCGATCGGCCCTCTGACGTTCACCGACGGCGTGCCGACCGCCGAAACGGCCGAAAACATCTACGATTATCTCGACACCATGCGCGGGGTGGACGCATTCCTCAAGGGAATGCCGGGGGCCTCGGTCCAGGCGTTGATCAAGGGCAGTCGCGCGCTTGGCGCCAAACAGGCCCATCAGGTCCTGATCATGGACAGGCTGATGGATTCCCGGCCACTGTTTCTCACCGGCAATACGTCTACGCTGTATGTTCTGCCAACACTGGATCTGAAACGGGACGGTCCCACGGTGTTGGAAGCCCCTCCTGGCATGCTGGGCGCTTTCAACGATGCCTGGTTTCGTTACCTGCAAGACATCGGCCCTGCTGGACCGGACAAGGGCAGGGGCGGCAAATACCTCGTGCTTCCCCCCGGGTACCAGGGCGACATCCCGGACGGGTACTTCGTGGTCTATTCAAAAAGCTACGACGTCTGGGTGTTCATGCGTGCCTCGATCGCAGAGGGCCTGGAGGCAGCGGCAAAAAACGTGAAGGACAGGCTTCGCATCTATCCGCTGTCCAGAAAGGACAATCCGCCGAAGATGGAATTTGTCAGCGGATCCGGCGTGGCCTTCAACACGATCCACGCGAACGACTTCAATTTCTACGAGCATCTCAACGAGATCATCCAAAAAGAGCCGCTGGAGATGCTGGACCCCGAGACGCGTGGTCTCCTGGCCTCGATCGGCATCGAAAAAGGCAAACCGTTCGCGCCCGATGCCCGCATGAAGAAGATCCTGACCGATGCGGTTGCCATCGCGAATGCCGCCGCCCGGTCGATCGTCTGGTATCCCCGCACGACGGGCAACATGAAGGGTATTCAGCACTATCCGGATACGGACAGCGCGTGGCTCATGGGCTGGGTGGACAAGAACGTCTTTTTCAATGGCAGAGACGGCATGACCATGAACTCCGACGCGCGCGTCATGTTCCACTATCCCTATACCGCGGTCACGCCGGCGATGGCCGTCACCAGGGCCGGTGCCGGTTCCGACTACGGGATCGCATATGTCGACGACAAGAAACAGCCATTCGATGGCGCCAGGACCTACAGGCTTCGCATTCCAGCCAATCCACCGGCCAAGGATTTCTGGGCGCTGACACTGTATGACACCCAGACGCGGTCCATGCTGCAAACCAGCCAGAGCTTTCCGACCGTCGGTGGGCAGACGAGGGGCCTCAAACAGAACGAGGACGGTTCATACGATATCTATTTCGGGCCCGAACCGCCTGAGGGTTTTGAGAATAACTGGCTGGAGACGATTCCGGGGAAGGGTTGGTTCGTGGCCTTGCGGATCTACGGACCGCTCGAGCCCTGGATCGAAAAGACCTGGAGACCCGGTGAGATTGAGCCCGCATTTCTCAGGTGAAGTCGCGAACTGATGCTCGTCGAGCCTGAATCTGATCAAAACATCAGAAGGTTATCTCTAGCGATGCGGGCCCCGGATGCTGGACCCGACGGGTGAATCGGATCGGTGGCCTCTGCGGCTGGCCTTCGATCGCCGGCGGCGGCGTGCGCCCTTCCGGACTAAGGGCGACTTTCACTTCGGGTGACGAAGGAGATGCTCTTGACCCCGTAGCTGCCGACAATCACCGCCTCCACGATCGGCGGTTCGACGGATCGCTCAGCCGCCCATTGCACGGCAATTGAGGCGACCGGGCCACCATCGCCTAGGGACTGATCGAGATAAAACTCCGCGGCCGCCATGGGGGCCAGGGTGTGGGGCGCGTCAACGCGGTTCGCCACGGCTTCGCCCGATTTGTTGAAGTAGGTGACGGCCGTCACAATGATTGGCTGCTCTCCCGAAGCATTCCGCAGGCTCACAGTGGCGGAGAGGTTCTCAAGGGCTCTCTGTCCGCCGACGTACAGACTCTCGTAAATGGGAAGGTACTCGGTGCCGGTGACGGCAATCGGAGGGAGGTTTCCTGGCAATGGCTGTAAAGGGGTGGAGGCTGGTCCGTCGGGCTCGGCGATTGCCGTGTCAGCCCTTTCGAGTTCGGCGAGTTCGGTCATCAAGTCCACATCCGGAATCCAAGCTCTCATGAACAGCACCAGGACGGCGACGGTCACAATCCAGCCACCGAGAAACAAGATCGATACGAACGAACGCGACGCCCCGCTCACTGCGCCAGAATTCTCTTCCATTCCGCACCTTCCATTGATTCATGACCCGCTCCGGTCAAGCGCAAGTCCCTGCGTCAGTCCGGTGTGGCAAGTGTCGTCCCTGCCGCTTCGATCTCGCGCAGGATCAGCATGAGGAGGTCCTCGCGGATCTCCTGGAACTCGTTCCAGTCGGTCGTCGTGATGTAGGCGTGGATCCTTACGTCAAGCGCGTCGGGTCCGGCTGCGGTCAGCCGAACCAGCGACGGGTCGTCGAGAACCTTCTCGTGGTCGTCGACGACCTGCCGAAGCCGGTCCAGGACCCGCTCTAGCTGAACTGGCGTCGTCTCCAGGCTGAGGCCCAGGGTCGAGCGCCATAGGATCCGGTCGCGCCGCCCGACAACGTCGAGCTGACCCGCGGAAAGCTCGGAGTTGGGGATCATCAACAGCGTGCGCTCGGGCGTGCGGATCTGTGTGGATCTGAGGCCGATCGACTCCACCGTTCCCACCTTGTCGCCGAAGCGACAGCTGTCCCCGATGCGAAGCGGACGCGCGAGAAGCGTGAGCGCCCCGAACATGTCCTGCAGCGGTCCCTGTGCGGCCAACGCGACCGCGAGCCCGCCGATGCCGAGGCCGGTCACCACCGAGTATGCCGGCAGACCGATCAGGTTCGCGGCAACGACCAGGATGGCGGGCACGGTGACAAGCGCCAAAGCTCTGGCGCCCAGGCGAATAAACTGCGCCTTCGTGTCGTTCGCGTCCAACGTTAAGGAACGGAGGTAAACCTCTGAGATCTCGATCACAAGCAGCGGGGCGGCCCAGCTCGCGAGTCCGACCGCCACTACGATCAGGACCAGCCGCAAAACCGAAAAGACGGAGACCGCGACGTTGACGATGTCCGCCAGAAGCCAGTCCGCGGCAAAGATCAGCCCCACCGATAGCAGCAGCGAGAGCAAGGTCCACCACCGTGCATTGGCGGGCTCGGGCAACGTTCGCTCGGGCGCCGCTTTCTGCCGTGCGTCCCGGCGCCGCTTTCGGCGTGCGTACAAACGCAAGTCCCAACGCCGTCCAACCAGGATAAGCACGATGACCGACACGGCCCCGGCTACGAGCACGGCTGCCGCGGCAATCCACTGCCAGATCATCTGCGCGCCGACCGTACGCTTTGTCCATTCCGGCAAACGCTCGCCGCGTCCCAAGTCCAGGCCGCGCCCAGCCGTCAGCACGAAGGCCTCGTAGATGCCGGGCGTCGCGTTTGCCCGGTAAGGCAGATCCCTGACCAGTTGGAAGAACTCCGGAATGCGTTCCACGGTATCGGTCGTGAACAGAAACTCGCCACTTCGCGGGCCCTCGGTCATCAATGCGATGGCGATCGAGGTATTCGGGATGAGCCACCGCTCTATGGCGGCGGCGTCGGCCATGTCGCTGGACCACGAGTGCTCGACCTCCTCTCGATCCGGAATGTCCTCGAAGGGGGGCAGTTCGATCCGGTCCAAGATCTCCTTCAGCATGATCGCGGCTTCAGGGCCCAAGGTCGGGGCGAGATAGGGCGGCACTTCACTCAGGTCCAGGGTCATGACCGCGCGGTTCAACGGTTCAACCGTATCGCGCTGTCGGTCGGACTCGCCGGCGATCTGGTACACCTCCTCCAAGGCCGCAAAGAACGTTCTCAGCGTTGCTTGCGGGCTTGAGGTATCGATTTGCATCAGCGGATGCTCGAACGCCGGAGTGGCGACGGTCGCGTGGCCGGCAAGCGTCAGGACGCAAAGCAGACCGAGGGAAAGACGCACGACACGGGACGCAGGCACGACCATCAGCACATCCGTTTTCGAGGCGATGGACAATTAAGCTCCATATACCCGAAGCGGCAATTGCGCTAGGTCAACTCCTTGGCCACTCTTCGGACCGACAATCCTGCCTTCGAACCTTTACACTGGTGCGGCTGCCCGTTTCTCTTGGGCTGCGCCTTGGGAATGGGGGGGACACAACATGAAAGCGGGACAAGAGAAACGCGGCTCGATTCCCGGCCTCGTGCGGGTCCCGCTGGTTCTGCTGTTTTTCTTCGCGCTCTGGGCCTCCGTGGCGACAGCACAGAATACGGGGCAGGGGCCTGACCCCAATCCGCTTCGGCCCGCAGACACCTCCAGCCCGCGGGACACGCTGCGCACCTTCCAGGACGAATTCGGCTCGGCCGTCCGTGACTGGCAGCAAGGCAAGCTGTCGTCGGCGACCTATCGCGGCTTCGAGCGGGCGACGAACGCGCTCGACTTCAGGTCGACCCCGAACGGCGATTCCTGGGCGGTGCGGATGATCCGCGCAATGATGCTGCAGGAGATCCTGGACCGGGTCGCGTTGCCGCCGGATGAGGAGATCCCTGGCGTCGAGGAGATCGCGCGAGACGACATCACCAGCTGGACCATTCCCGACACCCGGATCACGCTGAGCCGGATCGAAGAAGGTCCGCGAGAGGGCGCGTTCGTCTTCTCCGCGCGCACGGTCGAGCAGTTGGGCAAGTACTACCGACAGGTCGCCAATTTGCCCTACAAGCCGGGCGCGATCGAAGGCCTGTTGGAGAACTATCTGGCGGCCGATCTGAGCTATTCCGCCGCGACGAAGCGCGTCCGCAATCGCCTGAAGCCCATCAGCACGTCGAGCCCGCGATGGCTGTTGCAGGGGTTTCTCGACAGCATGAACCGCGCGTTTGCCCTGATCCAGGAGACCGAAGCGGCGCTGCAGGCCACGCCGCCGACGATGAGCCCGGAAGAGGCCCGCGAGGCCGAGGAGAGGGCGGCACTCTATCTGCAGCGCGCGGCCGGCGGGCTCGACCTGAGCGAGGTGCCGCCGGCGCAGCGCGAGGCCGTGGGGCTGGAGACCGTTCTGAAGATCAAGGAGATCCTGGACCGGATTCCGCTGCCGCCGCTGACGTCGATTCCCAGCGAGCTGACCGTGGCGGCGGCACGGGAGGGGTCGCGCCTGGCGTTTGTGGGAAACGACCTGCCGCTCAGATGGAAGATTCCGGACACCGAGATCGAAATCGCGGAGGTCACGGAAGGCGACCGGAACGGCGAGTTTCTGTTCAGCGCGCGGACGGTTCGCGAGATCGGGGCCTATTTCGAAGATGTCAGAGATCTGCCGTACCGTCCCGGTCTCTACAGTTTCACGGCCTCCGCCGACTACATCTCGCCCGCGAAATCGGAGAACTTCTACGAGCTTGTCACGGCGACGCCGGGCTATCTGATTCCCAGCGCCCATTTCCTCGGCGCGTTCGTCAACGAACTGCCGGACCCGTTCAAGTCTCTCTACGGCGAGCAGACGGTCTGGCAATGGATCGGTCTGCTGCTTGCTGTCCTGATCCTGGCGGTTGCGGCCTATGCCATCCTCCGCGTTTTCGGGTTGATGAAGAAGCGGTTTCGGCACCCCTGGAACCACATGGCCGTGGTTCTCGCCCCCCTTGCCGCTGCACTGAGCGTGAGGCTGGTCGAACTGTTCCTCGACCGGGATCTGAACGTCACGGGCGATTTGTTTTTTGTCGTCGTCGCAGCCAGCGATATCGCGATTTTCGCGTTTATCGCCTGGGCCGCTTACCTCGTTTCGATCGCCATTGCCGAGACCATCATCCATTCGCCGAAGATCCCGGAGAAGGGGATCGATGCGAGTCTGCTGCGGATCGCCGGACGCGTTACCGGGATCGTCCTCGCCGTCTGGATCTTCATCGACGGCATCAGCGATCTTGGCCTGGACGTTCTGCCGCTGGTGGCGGGCCTCGGTGTCGGTGGACTGGCTGTGGCGCTGGCGGCGCAGACCACGATCGCGAACTTCATTGGCAGCGTGATTCTCTACACCAACCGTCCGGTTCGGGTGGGCGATTTCTGCATCTATGACGGCGATATGGGCACCGTCGAGGAGATCGGGCTTCACTCGACCCGGATCCGCTCGCTGGAACGAAGCGTGGTCACGGTGCCCAATGCCGAGTTCGCGCAGATGAAGCTCAATAATCTGGCGCTGCGCGACGAGCGCTTGCTCCGCACCACCCTGCAGCTTCGTTATGAGACCACGCCCGAGCAGCTGCGCTACATCCTTGCCAAGTTGCGCGAACTGCTGCTCGGCCATCCCATGGTCTCCCCGGTGCCGGCGCGGGTCCGCTTCATCGGCTACGCCGCCTATTCGCTGGACGTCGAGATTTTCGCCTATCTGCGTTGCCAGGATCAGAACACTTTCCTCGCGATTCAGGAGGACATCCTGCTGCGCATGGCCAACATCGTCAGGGATGGCGGCTCGGGCTTTGCCTACCCATCCCAAACGGCCTATCTCGCCCGCGATTCGGGGCTGGACGCCATGCAGGCCGAAAACGCAACTGCCGAAGTCGAGACGTGGCGGGCCGCCGGCAGGTTGCCTTTCCCGGAATTCGAAACGGAAGAACGCGAGCGGCTGGAAGACGTCCTCGACTATCCGCCGGAAGGCTCTCCCGATCACAGTCTTCAGGCCGGGCAATCGGATGCGGAGGAACAGAATGGAAAAGCAAAGCGCGCTGACAGCAGAAAGACGGGCTAGCGCGCGGGTGCAACCGCACGAAAGCGCGATCCGCTTGTCGACACGCCGAATGCTGACGGCGCTGGCTGTCATTTGCCTTGGTGTATTTGGCGCGGGTCGCGCGGTGCCATCGCCGCAACAGGAGATCGTGCAGGGCACCGCAGGCTACCTGCAGGACGGCGAACCGGTGGCCGACAGGGAATTCTTCAGGTTCTCGGACACCGGCGACCTGTCCCACCAGGTCGAGCGCGGTGTGATCCGGGTCCTGGTAAGCATGGAAAAGACAAGCTTCGCGTTTCACAACAACAAACCCATCGGTTTTGAGTTTGCGTTGATGGAACGCTATCGGGACTATCTGAGGACGCAGGTGGACCCGCAAGACTGGCCGGTACAGTTCGTCTTCGTGCCATTGCCGAGCGACGCGCTCATTCCTACGCTGCTCGACGGGTACGGCGACATCGTTGCGGCCGGCCTGACAGTGACGCCGGAACGGCAGGAACAGGTCGCATTCACCGCGCCCTATCTGGGTGACGTCGAGGAGGTCGTCGTGACCGCGCCCTCGGTCGAGGGGATTGCCACGCCCGACGACCTGGCGGGGCGCGAGATCTTCATCCGGCAAGGCACCGGTTATGCCGAGAGCCTGTCAGCCCTGAACGCCGACCTCGTCCGCCGCGGCCTGGCGCCGGTGACGACCAAGGTGGCCGATCCCGTGCTGGCCAGCGAGGACATCCTGAGCTTGGTCAACGAAGGCTTGGTGGACATGACGGTCACATATGGCCACCTGGCCCGGTTGTGGAGCGCGGTCTACCCGGACATGATCGTGCGCGACGACCTGGTCCTTCGCGCCGAAGCAGACATCGCCTGGGTGGTCAGGAAGGAAAACACTGAACTGCTCGACAGCCTCAACGAGTTCCTTAAGGAGAACCGGCAGGGAACGCTGGTCGGCAACGTGCTGATCAACCGATACCTCATGGGGCCAGGCTGGTTCGCCGATCCGCTCGAAGAGGAAGCACAGGCGCGCTACGACAAGCTGTTTTCCCTGTTCCAGCGATATGGCGAGATGTATGACGTCGAGCCCAGCCTGCTTGCCGCCATCGCCTTCCAGGAAAGCCGGCTGGACAACGATGTGCGCAGCCCGGTCGGCGCCGTCGGCGTTATGCAGATCATGCCGTCGACCGCCGCCGCACCGCCGCTGGAACTGAGTCCGATAGAGGACGTCGAGGTGAACGTCCACGCAGGGGCGCGGTACTTTTCGTATATTCGCGACAATGTCTTCAACGAACCGGGCCTTCGCCCCGATACGCGGATCAACTTCACGCTGGGGTCCTACAATGCCGGCCGGACCCGCATCCAGCGGCTGCGCGGCGAGGCGGAAGAGGAAGGGCTCGATCCCGATCGTTGGTTTGGCAACGTCGAACGCATCGTGCGGCGCCAGGTCGGCCTGGAGCCGGTCGAATATGTCGGCAACATCCGGCGGTTCCACTTAAAGTACCAGCTCATGGATGAGGCGCGCGCCGCGCGCGCGCAGGCGCGCGAGAGGGCGTCGCAGTAGCCGCATCTCGCTCGACAATCGGGCGGAGAGCAGGGGAATGGGAACGCGAAGCACGATGATCGCAGAGAGGCGAGCTAGCGTGCGGGCACGACCGGACGAAAACGCGGTACGCCTATCGGCAGGGCGGCGCATGGGGGGAGACAGATCATGCGGAGGCGGATGACCCGGCGGTGGGCCCTGGCAAGGCTTCGCTTCCTGCTCGAGCAGTTTGCACTGCGCGGCCTGAAAGCCCGCCTCCTGATCGCCGCCCTGATCATCGTCGTCGTCGCGGTGGTCTTCGGCTTTCTGGTTGCAGCCTTGGACGAGGGCTTCGCCGGCCCCGGGGAAGCGGTGTGGTGGGCCTTCCTCAGGCTCACCGATCCGGGCTATCTGGGCGATGACGAGGGTGTGGCGCGGGCGACGATCGCAACCATCTTGACGGTGCTCGGCTTCGTCGTGTTCATCGGCCTCCTCATTGCGATCTTGACGCAATGGCTCGACCAGACGATCGAGCGGCTAGAATCCGGCGTCACGCCCGTCGCACTCACCGACCATGTGCTCATTCTCGGTTGGACCTACCAGACGGTGGCGATCGTCGAGACGCTGCTTCGCACCGGCGCTCGGGTGAAGCGCTTCTTGGCGCGTCGCGGGGCGCAGGACCTTCGGATCGTCATCATGACTGACCGGGTGGACGCGGCGCGCGTTGAGCAACTCCGCGAACAGCTGGGCCCGGTGTGGGATCCGCGCCGGGTGCTGGTCCGCTCGGGATCGCCGCTTCATGTGGATCACCTCGAGCGTGTCGCCTTTCGCGATGCGGCCGTTGTGATCCTGCCGGGTGCCGGGTTCGCCGAGCGCAACCCCGAACGCGTGGATGCCATGACCATAAAGACGCTGGCTTCGATATCCAGGTTTGCCAGCGAATCCGGAACGACACCGCCGCTTGCCGTGGCCGAGCTGTTCGACGCGCGGCGGGTCGACGTGGCCAACCTGTCCTACCAGGGGCCAAGCGAGGCCATCGCCGCGGACGGCATGGTCAGCCGCCTCATCGCCCAAAGCGTGCGGCACCGCGGGCTGTGGAGCGTGATGTCCGAGCTCTTCATGGTCAACGAGGGCAATGCCCTTTATTTGCATGCGGTGGAAGGGCAGGCCGGCGCAACACTCGGGAATCTCCGCACCCGTTTTCCCAAGGCGATCCTCCTTGGCTTCGTCCGTCGTGGCGAACGCCGTCCGGTGCTCAATCCCGACCCCGGGACAGTGCTGGAGGCGGACGATCTGCCCGTGTTCCTGGCCAGGTCCTTCGAAGACTGTGCGCCCGGCCCCGACGAGGCGATCGGCGCGGCAAGCGAGGCCGCAACCGAAGCGCTTCGTCCACCCGGAGGCGGTGCCCGTCGCGTGCTGATCCTCGGCTGGAGCCGCAAGGTGCCGGCTCTGTTGCGCGAACTGGGACGGTTCGGAGGCGATGCGTTCGAGGTCGACATCGTCTCGCGGACGTCGCTGGAGGTGCGCGAGGCGGGACTGGCGCGAGAGGGTTCATTGGGCACGGGCGCGAATGTCAGGCAGATCGAGGCGGGTTTCTCCACGCCCGGCGTGATCGAGGAGCTGGAGCCGGCCAAGTACGACAATGTCGTCGTTCTGGCGAGCGAACTGCTGGAAGAGAAGGAGCATGCCGACGCGGTCAGTGTCGTCGGAGCCTTGACGCTTCGCGGCCTGTTCCCCGACGCGGAAGGAGCCCCACAGGTCCTGGTCGAACTCCTCGAGCAGGAGAACGGATACCTCTTCCAGGGAGGGGGCGAGGACGTGATGGTCAGTCCCATGGTGGTGAGCTACCTGGTTTCGCAGGTCGCTCTCAGGCAGGAGCTGGCCAGCGTCTTCTGGGAGCTGACGCGTCCGTGGGGCGCGCAGATGATGCTGCGGCAAGCCGACGCCTATCTGGCGGCGGAGGGACCGGTGCGATTCCGGGATGTCCAGCGCGCCGCGGCGAGGCACGGGGAGATTGCACTCGGCTACCGGCGGCCCGCCGATCAGGAAAGCGGCCTGGCGCTGAACCCGGACCGGGACATCGAATGGTCCGTCCAAACCGGCGACCAGGTGGTCGTATTGACGACGATCGAAGCGCCGGAAAACGAAGAAAGCGCAGCCGGGTAATGTCTGGGATGTCTCGCGTTGCCATAGCCAGACGGACACGGGTCTCGTCGTGGCCATCTCTGCCCGATCGTCCCTGTCAAATCCGGTGCGTGCCGCCGCTGAAGGAGTGCGATTGCAGGTGAGCACCGAACCGGCCAAACCCCGGATCAGCCTGGCACTTCAGGTCCTGATAGGCCTGCTTCTTGGCGTCGCCACGGGGCTGTTCCTTGGCGAGATCGCGGCGCCGCTGACATTTGTCGGCACCGCCTTTATCAGACTGCTCCAGATTGCCGTCATCCCCTACATCATGGTCGCATTGATCACCGGCCTCGGTCGTCTGAGCCTGTCCGAAGTGCGCCAACTCGCGCTCAGCGGCGGTGGGCTGCTGCTGCTGCTGTGGTCGATCGGGATCGTGCTGGTCCTGGCCGCGCCGTTCGCCTATCCCGACTGGCCCGCCCGGTCGCTGTTCCAGAGAAGCAGCATCGTTCCGCCGGCGCCACTCGATTTCCTTCTGCTGTTCATTCCGTCGAATCCGTTCCACGCCCTGGCGAACGCCATCGTGCCGGCGGTGGTTGTCTTCAGCATTCTGATCGGCCTTGCTTTGACCGGAATCGAAAAGAAAGACCTCATTATCGAGCCGCTTTCGGTTCTGGGCGAGATCCTCACCAAGATCACCAGGTCCGTCTCGAAACTTGCGCCGATCGGGGTCTTCTCCCTTGTCGGGGGGGCTGCCGGCACCATGAGCTTTGCCGATCTCAGCCGCCTGCAGGTCTATATCGCCGTCTTCGTCTTCTTCACGCTCATCATGGTGCTGTGGGTCATGCCCGCCCTTGTCGCCGCGCTGACGCCGCTGCGCTACCGCGACATCGTCCGGGAACTCCGCACCCCCCTGATCACAGGCTTCGCGGCCGGCAGTTCGCTGGTCGTGCTGCCGATGCTGGCGGAGGCCTGCAAGCGCCTGATCGCTGCCCATTTCACCGACTCGACTTCGAGCGAGGAAACACAAAAGAAGTCCTCCGTCGATGTCCTGATCCCGACGTTCTTCAGTTTTCCGACCGTGGGAAATGTTCTGTCGCTGGGATTCGTGGTGTTCAGCGGGTGGTACATCGGCTCGCCGCTTTCCCCGGCCTCCTACTACGCGCTCCTCTCCGCAGGCGTCGCAAGCCTGTTCGGCGGAACCACGATCGCGATTCCCTTTTCACTGGGCCTCGTGAACCTGCCGTCGGAGCTGTTCAACGTCTTCATTTCGATCGACTTCATCGGCAGCCGGCTGTCGACGTCGATGTCGGTCATGCACTACGGAACGATTGCCCTGATCGGAACCTGCGTGGTGCAGGGGCTGACGGTTTTCAGGCCATTCAAAATCCTGACGACGGTTGCCTTCGGGGTCGCTCTCTTCGCGGTGGTGCTGCCCGGCGTGCGGCAGTTCTACAGCCATATCCTCGTCGTCCCTTATACCGCCGACCAGGCGCTGAGATCCTTGCAGCTGCTGTCTCCGCCGCGGCCCAACGTGGTCTACGCGGAGGCGCCGCCTGCGTCGCAGGATGCCGGTTCGCTGCCGCGGAGCTATGCCGAGATCGTGAGTTCGGGCGTTCTCAAGGTCTGCTACCAATCGGGCAATTACCCGCTGTCGTTCTTCAATTCTCGCGGCGATCTGGTCGGGTTCGACATCGAGATGGCCCACAAATTCGCGGAGCGTCTCAACCTCTCCGTCGAATTCCTGCCGCTGCAGCGGCTCCGCGACGGTCCCCGGCGCCTGGCCTCGGGCTATTGCGACGTGGTCTTCAGTTCCACGGCGAAGGCGTTGAGCCGCACGGGGGCCGCGGCCGAGACCGATCCGCTCGGCGTCCGCACGATCGCCTTCATCGTGCCGGAACGCCTTCGCAACCGGTTCGACACCTGGGAGCGGGTGCGGCGGCTCGGCCGGATCGAGGTCGCCACCAGCGCCTTTCAGACCCTTCCCCGGGCCATTCTCACACGGGTTCCGCAGGCAAGGCTCGTTTCCCTGGAGACGCTGGAGGAGCAAAAGATGCACTTCACCGGCGATGGGGCGGGCGCGGATGCCTTCCTGGATACGGCGGAGGAAGGTGCGGCCTGGGCGATCCTCTACCCGCGTTTCACCGTCGTCGTGCCGCGCCCGGTGCTTCAGGTCCCGGTGGTCTACCTCGTCGCGAAAGACAGCCCCGTGCTGTTGCGCGCCGTCAACGCATGGCTGTTGATCGAGCGACAGGCCGGCGGCGTGGATAAACTCGAGGACTACTGGATCGAAGGCAGGACGGACCAAACGGCCCGATCGCGGTGGTCGGTCATCCGCGACGTGTTGGGTTGGGTGGATTAGAGCGCGTTGACACGCGATCTTCGGGCAGCGGAGCGGTCGTTTCTGCAAACCTGGCTGCCCTTCCTGGACACGTATCGAACTTTTTGTGTGTTGCGGTGATCGATGTACAAAGGGTCCGTGAAAGCGCTCCTACCTCGCGAGCTGGCCACGTTCGGCGAGCTAAGTTCGCGCGTGCTGTCCCTGCCGCGTCTCGCCACTTGTTCGTTAGAACAAGAAATCCCCATTTGGCGCATGGTTGTTGCACGTCAGATAGTGTGCAAACCTCCTAACATGCGTGCCGAGAGCAGGCATGAAGATTCGGAGTGGTTGCCGGACACGTGGTGGGCTTTGTCCGGCATGACAGCACAATTGCAAGAATGGGAAGGCGCACAGTGACCTGCGCAGCCCTTGGCGTTGTCTGGAGGAAGAAGGTCAACTCCAGCGGACCACTGCGGAGGTCCTGCTGGAGCCCGACTTCTTGGCTGTTCCCGGCGATCCGCTGGAGGGCCAACTCTTTCCCGGGCACCAAATCCTCGACACCTGAACCCGTTTCGATCGGACGATGCAGCAGTGTTGCTGTTTCGGTTGGTTGATTTGGGGAACGGAAGAGAACCCATCGAAAACAACGTGATCAAACAGCAGGCCGAGCAAGGGGAACGACAAACATGGCGCACAAAGACCTCAGAGGATTCATCGATATTCTGGAGAAACAAGGACAGTTGATCCGCGTGACGGATCCGGTGATGCCCGAACCCGACATCTCGGCGATCATGACTGCGAACAACAAGGGCATTGGCGAAACCGCGCCCGGCATCATTTTCGAGAACATCAAGGGCTTCAACAGCGACAAGAAGATCGCCGCCAACATCCATGGGTCCTGGCCAAACATCGCCCTTGCCTTCGGGATGCCGAAGGACACGCCGCTCAGGGACATCGCCGAAGAATTCAACCGCCGCTACCAGAGTTTCGAAAAAGGCAGCATCAAAGAGATGGATATGGACAGCGCGCCCTGGAATGAGTGCGTGGTCGAGGGCGATGACATCAACCTCTTCGAGCTGTTGCCGCTCTTTCGCCTGAACCCGGACGACGGCGGGTTCTTCCTCAACAAGTCATGCGTCGTTTCGCGCAGCCTGGACGACTGGGACAGCTTCGACGAACAGAATGTCGGCATGTACCGGATCCAGGTTCAGGGCCCCAAGCACCTGAGCATGCAGGAGGTGCCCGATCATGACATCGCAATCCACACCAAAATTGCCGAGGAACGCAACGAACCGCTGCCGATCTACATCACGATGGGCAACGAGCCGATTGTTCCGCTGATCGCCAGCATGCCGCTGCTATACAACCAGGACGAGTACACCATGTGCAGCGCCATGAACAACGGCGAGCCCTATCCCGTCGTCACGATGCCGAACGGCCTGCAAGTGCCCTGGGGCAGCGAGATCGTGATCGAAGCCAACTTGCTGCCACGTGTCAGGATACCCGATGGCCCCTATGGAGAATTCACTGGCCACCTCTCCGGCATCCGCCTGATGAACTCTGTCGAGATCACCAAGATCTACCACCGCAAGAACCCGATCTACGAGTACTGCGCGATCGGCATGCCATGGACCGAGATCGACTACATGTTCATCAACACTGGAGCGGCGCTCGCCGTGCAGCTCAAGGAATCCTTCCCGGAAGTCAAAGCGGTCAACGCGCTCTACACCCACGGTCTCGTGGTGATCGTCTCGATGGCGATGAGGGTCGGCGGCTTTGCCAAAACGGTCGGGATGTCCGTGCTGCAGACACCACACGGCACGGGCTACGCCAAGGTGGTGATCCTCGTTGATGACGATGTCGACCCGTTCAACCTGCCTCAGGTGATGTGGGCGCTCTCGACCAAGTTCAACCCGCGATTCGACGTCCTGCAGGTGCCGAACCACTCGGTTCTGGCGTTGGATCCTGGGTCCGATCCGGTTGGGATCACGGACAAGATCATTCTGGATGCCTGTACGCCGGCACCGCCGGACGATCACGGCGACTATTCCATGCAGGTCAAGGATCCGCCCGAGGCCGCGGACTGGTTGCCGATGGTTCAGCAGCTCTTCAAAGACGCCCAGAGCAAGTAAATTTCAAAGAAGGAGATACATCACCATGGCCGATAAACCTCTCATCTGCCCGCGCAGTGACACCGACGGTGTCAAGGTGATCTTCGAATCCCCGGTCGAGGGTGCCTGGACCATCTATCAAGGCCGATGCGGCTATATGTGGCGCAGCACCGAGCCCGATTACATCACCGATCCGGACAAGTTTGACCCCAAATCCAAGGTCAAGCTCGAGGACATGGACAAGTTTCCGATGATGCCGGCGATCCCGCCGCTGAGAAATAAGTAAGGAGACCGCACATGACCAAGCTCCATCACGCCATCAAGATCGCAGCGCCGCGGGAGAAGGTGTTCAACGCGCTGACGAATGTCTCCGAATTTGCCAAGTGGCATTACGAGGGCGTCGAAGGGGACATCGCCGTCGGTGCAGTGCTCACGATGAACGCGAAGGCCGGCATGCGCTTCGGCTGGAAGACCACCGAACTCGTGGACAATGCGCGCCTCGTCCAAGAATGCGTGGAGGGGCCCGGTGAGACGGGAAAGCTCCTTACATTCGACCTCGCCGACGCGGATGGTGGCACGCTGGTAAAGCTCACGGACGGTCCCTGGCGCGACGGTGATCACAGCATGGCTTTCTGCAACACGCACTGGGGCAACGTCCTGCATCGGCTCAAAGGCTATGTGGAAAGCAGCTCCGCCTGACCCCCCGGCCGTAGGCGCCCGATGATGGCGGGCCGGACCAGGCCGACCCGACGCGCGGCGTTGGCGCTTGCCGTGTTGTGCTGCATGACAGCAGCCACGCGGGCAAATGCCAATGAAGAGAGCGGCATGCTCTCGCTTACGGCTGCCGAGCCGGCGCTGCTCCATACGGCGCTTCGCTATCCCAAGTTTTACGGCGACTCAGAAACAACGTCAGGGGGCCTTCGCGAACGGTCGCACCTGCTTGGCAGTCTTGGTGGTTTTCGTGACACGCTGATCGATAGCGGGGTCTACGCCAATGTGAGCGTGACGCAGTTCGTGCACGGAAACCTTTCCGGCGGCCGCGAGAAGAGCGACGCTCCACGCACGAACGGCTCCATCGACTACTGGGCATGGCTCGATACCGGCAAGGCGGGGCTCTGGCCCGCGGGCGTGATCTTTCTGCACGGGGAAAGCTCCTGGGCGGCGCGCCCAAGCGTGAACAATGATGTTCAGTCGAAACTCTCGGCCAACACGGATGCGACCATGCCGGACCCGAAGCAATCGGCGACGGCGCTGTCCGAGGCCTATTTGCTCCAAGGGTTGCCCTGGAACCTTTTGGGCGCCGTCGGCAAGATCGATCTTGCGGCCTGGGCCGATACGAACACGTTTGCCAACAACGAACGCACGCAGTTCCAGTACGCGGGTCTTGTCAATAACGCCCTGGTTGGGTCGTTCATCCCATACACGGCTCTCAGCGGGTTCCTGTCGTGGTCGCCAAGCAAGCAACACTCTCTTGTGGGCGTCTTCAGTCAGACGGACGGGGCGGCGACCACGGACGGGTTCGACACGCTGTTCAACGGCAATAACACCTTTGCTGCGCAGTACAGGTTTTCGCCCTCAATCGGTAACCGACCCGGCAACTATCTCGCAGTCGCGCTCTACACCAGCAAGGACTCGGAAGACTTTCGGGTAAGCAGACGGCACCTGGTCACCGACACGACCGACGCGGCGCAAACCGGAAAGAAGCCCGACAACTACGCGTTGTTGCTGGGTTTCGATCAGTATCTGTGGGTCGACGACGAAAGCGCGCGGGAGGTTGTTGAGCGCCATAAGACGAGCGCCCACAACAGCCTGCATCGCCATCACAATCCACCGATCGGCGTTGGCGTCTTCGGTCGTGCCGGATTCAATCCCGAAGATCGCAACGTCATCCAGCAGTTCTACAGCTTCGGTGTGAGCGGCACGGGCGTGCCCGTCTTGGAGCGTTACGACGACACCTGGGGCATAGGGTGGTCCGGAAGTCGGATTTCCGGCGATTTGCGTGACGTCGATGACGGATTGCGAAGTTTCGAGCATGCCGCGGAGGTTTACTACAACGTCGCGATCGTGCCGGCAGCCTCGCTCACGGCCAATGGCCAGGCAATCAGGCCCGCAAACGACGCGCATTCCACGGCCTACGCAGCGGGGCTGCGGCTGCAGGTGGATTTCTGAAGGGAGCCTGCCCGCCATTCCCGGGCAGATATCGAACCAGGTTCGTGGCGTCTGGGGAGCGCGTTCGGGACGGGTGAACATCATCTGATCGTAAAGTTGAATGCGCTCATCATCGTGATATCGTGGCCCCGTCTGACCCCGGGAAGGCGACGATGCCATGAAGCTTAAATGGTTGAAGGCGATGCTGCCGCTCGGCATCGCCCTGCTGGTGCATCCACAACTGGGTGCGGCCGACACCTACGACGCCACCGGGGCGCATGGCTTGGTGCTGTCGGCGTCCGGGTTGGCCCTAGACTCGAAGCAGTTGGGAGTTGCCCGGCGCGAAGCCCGCGACGAGGCGAGAGCACATCTGCAGCTCGCACAACAGACCTTGGCGAAGCCAAGCGGCCGGGTGCTGCTCACAATCAGCGGTGCGATCGACAACACAAATGGCGACGGGAAGGCGGCGTTCGATCGGGAAATGCTGCTGAAGCTGGGAACAAGCACGATCCGCACGTCCACGTCATGGACGGACGGCGTTTCGGTGTTCGAGGGTGTGCTGGCAACAGACGTGATGCGGGCGGTCGGGTCTCAAGGTTCCACGGTCATCGCAACCGCGCTCAACGACTATGTCGTGGAAATCCCTGTCGAGGACTTTGAGAAATACGGCGTTATTCTTGCCCTGTCGATGGACGGCAAGGAGCTGACCGCCCGAAACAAGGGACCGATCTGGGCCATCTATCCCCGTGACGACTTCCCCGAACTTCGCAATCGTGCATCCGACAAGAGATGGATCTGGCAGCTTGTCACTATGGAAATCAGGTAAGTCCGAAGGCCGGTTGGGGGGGCGGTGGGTTCTCGTCGTCGCGGTTCTGGCATTCCTTGCCAGCACGCTGGTGGGACTTTACCAACTCATGCAAGAGTTCCGGACCGATCGGGGCGAAATCCGGGGAACGGTCTTGTGGTTGGCGACCGAGGTCGATCGGGAGTTCTGGAGGCTCCTGGACACGCTCAGCCGCTATTCCTATGGCGATGAGGGGGTTACCCACGACGATCTCATGCTCCGGTTGGATATTTTCTGGAGCCAGTTCAACAATTTCCGGTCCGGCGAAGTCGGCAGCCGCCTCATCACTGTCGCGAGAGCCGGCGAAACAGTGGCGGCGATCGACGCAACGCTCACCGCCATGGAGCCGGAGTTAAAAGCGCTGCAGCACGGCGACGCCGGGACGGGCATGGAACTGCGCGACCGGTTGGCGGTTTATGGCACGCCAATTCATCAGATCAGCCAGCGCGTCGACAAATCGGAGCAGCAATACTTCGTCGACATTTCCAACCAGACCGGACGCACCCTCCGGAATCTGACGGTGTTCCTACTCTGCATGTCTGCGTCCGGCGCCGTTCTCATCGTGCTCCTCATGCGCGAAACCCGCCGGGCGAACCGGATGTATGTCCTTTCCAGCGATGCGGAACGACGGGTCCGGGAAGCGAATGAAACCCTGGAGCAAAGGATACGGCAGCGGACCGCCGAGCTTGAAACGGAGATCCTCGATCGAAAACGAATAGAAAAGGAGTTGCGGGCAAGCGATGAACGCTATGCCCTCGCAGTCTCCGGTACCGCCGACGGTCTGTGGCAATGGAACTTTCAGACAGGCGAGGATTATCTGTCGCCGCGTTGGAAGGAGATCGCGGGCTACGAAGATCACGAGATCGAGAACCGCATGGAGACGTTCACCGACACGGTCCACGCGGATGACCGGGACCGGGTCGCAGAGGCGATCCGGGCACATTTGGAGCGGCGCGTTCCATTCGACCTGGAATTCCGTTTGCGCTGCAAGGACGGCAGCCACGTCTGGGTCCGCGCCAAGGCTCAAGCCGTTTGGGACGACGAAGGTGCGCCAGTGCGGATGGCCGGCTCGATCAGCGATATCAGCGAGCGCAAAAGAGCAGAGGAGGCGTTGCGCGAGAGTGAGGAACGGCTGCGCCAGGCGCAGAAAATGGAGGCGGTGGGGCAACTGACCGGGGGCGTGGCGCACGATTTCAACAACCTCTTGGCGATCATCATGGGAAACCTGGACATGATGGCCGAGCGTCAACCCGCAGAAAGCCCACAGCACAATCTGATTCTTTCCGCGCAACGCGCCGCCACACGGGGTGCGGAACTGACGCAACACCTGCTGGCCTTCTCGCGCAAGCAGGTGTTGAACCCGGAGGTTGTCAACGCCAACAGTCTGATATCGGACATCATGGGGCTGCTGCGTCGGACCCTTCAGGAAGACATCGAGATCGAGACCGTCATCGGCGCCGGGCTTTGGAACTGCGAGGTGGATCCGGCCCAGCTTGAAAACGCCCTGGTCAATCTCGCGATCAACGCCCGCGACGCGATGCCGGATGGCGGCAAGTTGACCATCGAAATCGCGAATGCACGGCTCGACGACGATTATGCCGCGGCCCAGACCGGTGTGGCGCCGGGCCAATACGTCATGGTGGCTGTCACCGATACGGGGACCGGGATGCCCGAGGAGATTCGCGAACGCATCTTCGAGCCGTTCTTCACCACCAAGCCGGCCGGGGTCGGCAGCGGGCTCGGTCTTTCCATGGTTTATGGCTTCGTCAGGCAGTCGGGTGGGCATGTGGCTATCTACAGCGAGGAAGGCGAGGGCACGACCATCAAGCTCTACCTGCCGCGCTCCATCGGGACGGAGGCGCCTGTGAAGAAGCCGGCGTCGGACGAGTTGCCGGTTGCCCGGGGCGAGACCGTGCTGGTGGTGGAGGATGACCCGGACCTGCGCACGCTGACGGTCGCGCTCTTGAGCAGCCTTGGCTATCAGGTCATGGAGGCGCCCACCGGCGCCGCGGCACTGGATCGACTGGCTTCGATGAAAGGCGTCGATCTTTTGCTGACCGACGTGGTTCTGGCCGGAGACATGAACGGGCGCAAGCTGTCAGAGAAGGCCAGAGAACATGTCCCGGAGATCAAGGTTCTTTACATGTCCGGCTATACGGTGAACGCCATCGTGCATCACGGCCGGCTGGACGCGGATGCCGAGTTGCTGCAGAAGCCTTTCCGCAAAGCCGACCTTGCCCGGGCGGTGCGCAGGGTGCTGGACGGCGATCGGCCTGGTGGAGTGGCGACAGCTCCCGCCTCCAGTTAGGGTCGGAAGCTGACGCCGCCGGTCCCGGCCGAAACACCCGCGCGGCTTGTCAGGGTCGATGTCTGTCGTGTTTCCGGAGACGAGACGCCGGGCGCCACTGGGATGGTACGGGTAGCGGACGATGAGTCGTTTCGAGCGCAGCAGTGTTTTCCGGTATGGCGGGGACTTTGCGGACCAGTGCATTGTTCGAGCCAAAGGCTCTTACATCTACGATCGCGACGGCCGCGAGATTCTTGATTTCACCTCGGGCCAGATGAGCGGAATTCTCGGCCATGGCCACCCCGAAATCGTCGCCGTCGTGCAGGACATGGTTGCCGATCTCGACCATCTGCACAGCGGTTTTCTGTCCGATCCGGTGATTGTGTTCGCTGACGCGCTTGCCGATATGCTCCCAGACGGTCTCGACCGGGTGCTGCCGCTTTCGACGGGCGGCGAATCGAACGAAGCGGCCCTGCGCATCGCCAAGACCTACACGGGCGGCTTCGAGATCGTTGCATTCGACCGGTCGTGGCACGGGGTCACGGGCGGGGCGGCCGCAACGACCTATTCCGGTGGTCGCCGTGGTCATGGGCCAACCGTCCCCGGCGTTCTGACCTTGCCAACGCCTCATGCCTACCGCTCGCCCTTTTGTCGTGACGGCGACTATGACTGGCGGACGGAGTTCGAGTTTGGCTGGGACATGATCGACCGCCAGAGCACCGGCCAGTTGGCGGCGGTCATCGTCGAGCCGATCCTGAGTTCCGGCGGCATTATCGAGCTGCCCAAGGGATATCTGAGCGCGCTCAGGGAAAAGGCCCACGAGCGCGGCATGCTGCTGATCCTCGACGAAGCCCAAACCGGAATGGGACGGACCGGAAACAACTTCGCCTTCGAACGCGACGGCGTCGTTCCCGATATTCTCAGTCTTTCGAAGACCCTCGGCGCCGGGTTGCCTCTGTCCGCGACAATCACCACGCCCGCGATCGAACAGCTCTGCTACGACAAGGGATTCCTCTTCTATACCACACATGCCGCCGACCCGCTGCCGGCGGCAGTCGGGCGCACTGTCGTGGAGATCGTCATTCGGGAGCGGTTGGCGGCGCGCGCGCGCGATCTTGGGGAATACCTGAAAACCCAGCTGCGCGACCTGCAACAACGCCACGAGATTATCGGCGACGTCCGAGGCCGTGGCCTGCTGCTTGGCGTTGAACTGGTGACCGACCGCCAGACCAAGACGCCGGCGCACGAGGTGGGAATGGCGGTCAGCCAGCGCTGCCTCGAGTTGGGGGCCTGCCTCAACATCGGCCGGCGCTCGATGGCCAGCGTCTTTCGCCTGGCTCCACCTTTGACGACGACCCGCGAAGAAATCGACAGGGCCATTGCGATTTTCGATCAGGCGCTGCGCGAATGCGCTGTGGCTTGATCCGGTCGCCGCGGCGCATCCGCAGTGGCGGACGGACCATGGGACCAGCGGACGAGGATCCCGCAGGTTGTCGCATGGGCGCCTGCGGCCGCGGAGTATCGGATCACGCCCTTAGGAAGGACAGCGCTTGATTTCCTGGACGAGTGTCGTCGCTGGTCGGACAAACTGCCGGCCGGTCGGCCTAGCGGACCGCGTCGTCAGCAAGGGCTGACACAAAGAAACCGGGTGCGGCCAGGTTCGCGCCGTATGAATTGAAGAGAGTCAGTCGAGGTCGAGATTGGCAGGAGTGAAAACCTCCAAGTCCTCCTTGATGTTATGAAGCTGGAAACGCCCCAGCGTGCGCCATTCACCGGGCAGGCGTTCGACGAAGTCCGAAGACATAAGAATCGCTTCGCCAAGTTCCCGGCATTTGCCTTCGATGCGGGCCGCTTGGTTCGCCGCCTCTCCGATCACAGTGAAATCGAGCCGGCTGGGCGTGCCCACGTTTCCATACATGACGGTCCCGACATGGAGGCCGAATCCGAATTCTATTGGCCCTTCGCCGTTCTTGCTTCTGGCCCGATTGATTTCCCTGCCTTTGCGTAGAGCCTCGATGGCGGCGTCTAGCGCGGCACGACACGCGTTCTCGTCTTCGCCAAACCGCTCAAACGGAAAAATGGCGAGCGAAGCGTCGCCGATGAACTTCAGGACTTCGCCACCATGCTCGGCAACGGTTCCGGCGGTTGTTTCGTAGTATTCGTTGAGAACGCCAAGGTACTCCTGAAGAGGATACTGTTCCGCCAGCTTGGACGATCCGCGCAGGTCGCAGAACAGGATCACTGCTTCAATCGTCGAGCCGTCGCCGCGCTGAACCTGGCCCGACAGGACCCGCCTGCCTGAATAGGATCCAAGATACGTGTCGAGGATGTCGGCGACGAGCTTTCGCTCGGCAAGCTGCTTGAACAGCAGGCTCAGAGGCAGACGCATCCTTCTGAGCAGATCGAGGTCATGTTCGCTGAATCCGTCGCGGGCGCGCGACGCCCAGGCAAGAACGACCCCCTCCTGATACTCAACAGGCGCTGTTCGATCCGGGAAGTTGGTGAGTTGGGCGAAGTAGTCGGTCGCGCCCTGTTCGCGCAGTTCGCGCAGCATCGGGAACGCATCCGCCTCGGATCCGTCCACGAGACGGTATCGCCCCTCGACGTCGCCGCTCTCGTGGATGGGCGGATCGGACTTGCAAGCCAGTCTTCGTGCTGCGACGTCCCCCGACCGAATGCTCCCATCTTAACGCCGGCGCCTGCCGACCAGTTGTAGGCCCCGATGGCATGCAAAGGGTGCAGAATTGGAATCCCGACGTGCAGGCGCTGCAGTTGGATGCCGGCTTCGGCGAGATGTTCAACCAGTTCAGATTGGAACGTCGGAATATCGCAGTCCGTAAAGGCGCGTTCGAAAGCCCAGTTCCGAAGCGCGTCATATGCATCAGCCGATGGAATGCTGGCGACCATGGGCGGCCCTCAAGTGGTTCGAACCATCCTGGTTCTCAAGGATTGGCGCCTCATGGATATGTGCTGGTCTGGTTTTGTCAATGACAGCAAGAGGTCACAATGCCCCGTCGCCGCCTGCAGATCAGATGTCGTATGGGAACTTGGCTTCGGGCGCCGTGAGGCGCTGATGGATAATCCTCAAGCAGGAGGGAGAGGATCTCGTTAGGCTGACGTTGGCGTGTGTTGCGCCGTCGTCGCCACGCGGGGCGGAGAAACCCAAGAGGGACAGGTCAAGGGCGTTCAATCATGATCGATTTCGCTGCCGCAGCCGACAGGCAAGCGGATCAATGCCTGTTCGACGCCATCCGTGCCTTCGTCGCCGCGCACGACCACCCCGGCGTCGTGCGTTTCCAAGAAGTAATGGGCCACTGGGGCGGCGCCTGGAGGGCGGTGGCGCCGAAACACCTGCCCGCATCCGATATCCTGGCGCAGGCCCTGGCCGCGAGCCGGCCCGATACGGCGGCGATCGTGTCGCTGTTCGTCGAGCACAGGGCCACGCGGAAATGGGAACAGAGCTACACGCGCGCCGACGCCGTGGTCGGCGAGGACATGCTGGCCGGATACGGCTTCGCCGAAGTGGTTGGCCCGCACGGCCCGTTCCTCAGCACCCGCGTGAGGGCCGGTATCGGCGTGTGGGGCCCGAACATCGTCTATCCACCGCACCGCCATCGCGCCGAGGAGACATACATTATCGTCGCGGGCGCCGCGGCGTTCTTGTTGGGCGAGGGTGCCGAGGCGACGGCATCGAAGCGCGTCGTCGGCGACGTCGTCCACGTTCCGTCAATGACCACCCACGGTTTCAGAACGCGCGACGACCCGGTCCTGATCCTCTACCTGTGGCAGGGGAGCGACCTCCGGGAGAAATCGAGCTTCGGCTGACGAGGGATGAGGCTCGGATGACCACTCCCGAGCCAGAGCCGAGCTGAAGGGGTCAGGCTGGCTGCGTCTTAGAATTGCGAGGAGCCGAAGTTGGGTTTTGCTTGGTTGGCGGATGAATCACACACGGTCGCGCGTTACCGCAAGGCGCGCCGATATAGCCCATGCAATAATCCCCCCCGCCAGCGTGTCGGAAAACCAATGAACGTCTCCACTAATGCCAAACACGGTGGCAAGGGCAACCCACAGAGCCCAAAACAGGCTCGCAAAACGCAGCACTGACGATGAAGTACAGCGTGCGATCGCCAGTCCGGCGGCGCCATTGGTCGCGGCATGGCCGGAGGGCCACCCCTCAATCAGGCTGCTCAAACCATCCGCCAGGAATCCGAATTGGAACGTTTGCGACCGCAATAAACTTGTCGTTGGTTCAAGGGCTTCGGGATGAACGCGAGACGTAAAGCCCTTCAACAAGCTGACAACAAGCAAGGCCACCAGCAGCGCGCCCGCGGTTACCGTCGCCAATTCACGCTTACCGACCAGTGCGAAGGCGACAGGCAGCAAGGCCGGAACCACCATGCCTGCCAACATCGGAAATGCCGACCAAGCTAGGGAAAACGTCCCGTTCTGTAGGCGCGCCAGATCATTCAGCCACGCATCGATACCCGTTACCGCCAGCAACCATGTCAGCCCAGCGCCGACCAGGATCGCCATCCAAAGGCGCACGTCAGCCAATCCAAAGACGACCCTTTGGCGAATGTCATGGATCAAATCCTGAAGGTCCATTGGATAGGTCTCTGGGACGTTAGCCATGTGCGATCGACGCAGATCGCGGCACAAAGTCCATGACCATGCCGGGGAAGGGACCTGGTTGCTGTAACTGCGTTGTCTGGAGTGGAGCCAGGCGCTCAACGCAGGACATGGACGGGGCAGGGCGCGTGACGAACGACCCGCGCCGCCGTCGACCCGAGGAGATAATCGGCCAGTTCAGCGCGGTGAGAACCGACGACGATGCAATCGGCGCCGATTTCCTCCGCGAAATCCGGGATCAGGCGACCCGGATGGCCAAGCAGAACCTTGGCCTCGGCGTCCCCGCTCTCCCCGATCCGCTCTCGCACCTGATCCAGCGCCGCCTTCTTGACCTCTTCCTCCTGCCCCTCGGGTAGGTAAAGACTGGCCACACCAGGCACGGGCTCGATCACGTGCAGCGCGATGATCTCGCCGCCTTCGGACAACAGCTGTCGTGCAACGTCCATTGCCCTGTAGCCATGCCCGTGCTCAAGCCCGAGCGCCACGATGATCTTTTTGTACATTCCACACCCCTCTAACGTTAGCCACGAGCAGGCATCCGAAAGAACTCCTAACTGAACCCGGTTTCGCGGTTTAGTTTCTTTCTTGCACGGCGAAGCGTACCCATAAAGGAACGCAAGGAGTATCGAAACCCTGCCGCGCGCAATGCTGATATCAATCTGTAGCGACGAACTTTCAAACGCGGCTGCCCGGCCAACCGCAGGGCCCACATGCGCACGGGCCAGTGAGTCTTGCGCGCCCGGTGGTCGTCATGCATCGCGGACAACGCGGCTTCGGAGAAAGGCGCGCGAACCAACGCCCCATCGGCTTCGGCAGCTGCGGCCAGTTCGGCCCCTTTGGGTGTCCGGGCAATAACCAGATTGACGCCGGGGGCCTCGTCGTAAATCGGCTTGCCGTCCTTCATGACCCAGCCATCCGGCGCTGCGATGTCGGCCAGTTCCCCGATTGCGTCGGGACAAACCTTGCAGCGAAACGGCAAGTCGTACTTCCAGGGCGCCGCATCGTCGAGCCATGCCTGCTCGTAGGTCAGGTCAAAGACCCGACCGTCTTGGGTTTCCATGTGCGCGGTACCGGGCCAGCCCTCGCCGCGGTAGCGGTACAGGCTGAGGTCGTCGGGTGCCGCCCCCATATGTTCGACCATGGTGTGGACAGTGTTCAGGCTCAGGGTGCCGCCGCAGAAATTGGTCAAACAATAGGGAATCTGCGCCCTGGCGCGCGCATCGATGTTCTGCAGATTACGAATGGCCGCCACATCGCATGGCTTCCCGATGACGGCAAACGTGGCGCCTTCGTCCAGAAGTCGGTGAACCTCGGTCAGCGAAGCGCCCGGCCCGTATCGCGATTGGGCACCATCATAGACATCCTGCTCTGATCGGCTGATCCAGGCCTCACTCAGCGGCGGGTTCGTCGCCGAAGCTTTCATGTGCAAAACGGCGTCCACTTTGCCCGTGCGAATGAGATACTGCCCGAGAGACGTCAGCACGCCCCCGGCGGCTGCATGAAATCGCACCTTTTCATCGCCGGCCCACCCCTTGTGCAGGCTGGCGATGGGCCCCCAGATGGGATGAAGGGAGTTCGGCAGGCCGGCCTGATCCTCTTCGGGACCCGTGACGATGGCGCCGGGACACACCCGCATGATCCGTTCCATCAACGCGGTTCCAACGGGCCTTTTGGTTTTGGGACGAATACGCCCCTCATTGGTAAGCGCCATTTCAATGGCGTCTTTGCCCGCCATGCTTTCGCAGATGCCGCACCCTGCGCAAAGCCCTGCGCCAACGACCTCGTCTACATTCCGCAAAGTCGCTGCCTTCTCGCCATTCAGCCCAGTTCGCCTGGGCGGCATCACAACCGGTGTCGACACCCGGCGTCAAGGCGCCCGCTGCGCATGGCTGTCGTCTCTTCTCTCTCCGCTCCAGCCCGCAGCCCGAAGAACGCGGCGAAGGATCTGATGCGACCGGGTGTGCATGTAAGGTCGGCGGTAAGCCGAGCTCGCCATGCCGACCACCATATCGTAAGGCGGCAACACGTAGATCTTGTTGCCCCCATTTCCGGTTGCGTAGTAGCAGACGAGGCTTTCGTCTTCGGACCCGAAGTCCATCCACCACCATTGGTATCCGTATCCGGCGGGCGTCGGGCCGGGAAGTTCGACCAGACGCCCGGTCGCCTCGCGGGTCCAAGATTCGGAGACGATCTGGCGTCCTCGCCAAGACCCGCCATTCAGATAAAGCTGGCCGAGCTTGAGCTGGTCTCGACCGCGGAGCGACAAGAACCCCTGACCGACGACTGTGCCTTGGGGAGATCTCTCCCAGTGCAGGTGCGTGATACCCAGCGGTCGGAAAAGGTTGTCCATGGCGAAGTCAAAAGCGGGCCTTTCCGTGGCCGCTTCGAGAATGCCTGCCAAAAGCATCGTGTTGACGCCCGCATAGACCCATCGACGCCCAGGTTCCTCGACCATGGGCAGGTCGAGGCCGTATCTGATCCAGTCATCCGATTTCAGCATGTTGTCTTCGCAGCCGGGTGTGCCAGGATCCTCGTCGTCGGCATCGAAACCGGACATCATCATCAGGAGATCCCGAATGCGGATCGATTGCTTCCGGTGATCCAGGTTTCGATGCGGTCGGAAATCTTCGAAGTAGGGCAGCATGCGGTCGTCCACGTTTGCGATCGCGCCCCGATCAATCGCAATACCAACCAATGTGGACGTGAAACTCTTGCCGGCCGAACGGATGTCGTGCAGACGCATCGGGTCGGAACCATTGAAATAGGACTCGAAAACCAACCGACCGTGCCGGGCGATGGTCAGCGCGTGAAAATCGCGATGTTCGTCATCTTCAATCGACCGCACGATCGTGGAGAGACTGTCGGGGTCGAGACCGGCCTCCTGGGGGGCAGACACCTCCCAGCCGTCTTCAAGCCTCTCCGGCTCGGCACCGGTTCCGCGTGGATGTGGAACGGACATGGTTCGTTCGCAATCCAATCGAAATCGTGAACCCGGTTAGAATAACGCCGTTCTGAAACGAAGCGCCACAGGTGACGGCGTCGGCTCAGAAGCGGGCGTCGCCGCCCGCGGTCCGACGGTCCGTTGGGCAACCCGCTGCGGGTATCTGGGCTCGCAGATGCGGGGTCTTTTGGCGGGGGAGAGCTCTAACGCGCGCTAATCTTCTGCTGCGTCTAAGCGGCCGCTGCGGATCTCTTCGCTGAACGCCTCGAAATCTCTCTCGTTTTGATCGGCGTAACGCTGGGCAAATTCCGCGAGCGCCTCGTCGAAACTGCTGCCCTTTCCGAGATAGCCCGCGATCGCGATCGGATCGCCCGAGCGTGCATGGGCGCGGGCGAGCGTCCATCCGCACAACTTCGCCAAGTAACGAAGATCGCTGCCTTTCATGTCCTCGACATCGTGTGACGCTTTCCAATCCCGAAACTGGCGCCAATAGAAATCCTGACCTTCGGCGCTACGGGTCCATCCAAGAAAGATATCGCTGGCTGTCTGCATGAGCCGCTGCCCTTCGACCACCCGCTGGCCATGATTCTCATAGGTGCTGGGCGGCACGAACTCCTCGAGGACGGACCGGGCGGCTTGCTTGATCTGCAGGAACAGCGGATCGTTTCGATCCCGACCCTCCAGCAGCATGATCGCGCACCGCGTTCCGACACTGCCGACACCGACCACCTTGAGTGCGGCATCGACGGGCCGGAATCGGTCAAGCAACACCTTACAGTCATCTGGAACCGTCGTCCGATAGGCTTCGAAGCTGTCCTTGATCAGTTTCCGAATGCTTTTGCGTGGTATTTCGTCGCGAAAGTCGCGCAGGGGCACGAGCAATGGCGGATCGCTCTTGATGCGGTATTCTCCACCGACCTCGACAGCGAGCTTTTCGAGGGCCTGGCCGCTGTGTCGGGACTTCGCGTCCTCGGTAATCCCCTCTGCGTCATCCGCACGGCCGTGATCGCCGGCCGTTTCTATGACCTCGTCCTCGTCGAGGAGCGTGTACCAAATGTCAAGCGTGCGCATTTCGGCGAACTCAGCCATCGCCTTGCGATAGGTGCGGACCGTTCGCTCGGTGACCTTCCGGGCGTCGTCCTCGTCGAGACCGTTGTGGCGGGCCGCGATTGTGAAGCTGGCGGCAAGGCGCTTGAGGTCCCATTCCCAGGGTCCAGGCAGCGTCTCGTCGAAGTCATTGATGTTGAAAACGAGCTGGCGCTCGGGCGACGCGAAAAACCCGAAGTTGGCGAGGTGAGCGTCCCCGCAAGTCTGTACGGTCAACCCGGTCACAGGTGTTGCGGCCAGATCCGCGGCCATGATCCGAGCGCTGCCGCGGAAAAACGCGAAGGGCGAGGCCGACATACGGGCGCGGCGCACGGGCACGAGCCAGTCGAGACGGTCCGCGTTTTGCGCCTCCAGCAGCGCAACGGGGTCTGGACGATTGGCGCCCGGCGACCAATCGGCATGCGCCGATCGTGGACACTGCGCCCTGAGATCGTTGCCGAGTTCAATGCTCTCATCCGGCGTCGGTCGAGGTGGCGTCGGCATCGTCGTGCTCCTTTGTCCTGCTGCCAACCGGGTACGTCACGGATCGCATTCACGGCCGAAAGAACCAACCGGCTCAGCCCGATGCGGGATTTCGGACAATTGAGCCTGGCAGCCCTTCCTGAACATGTACCGAATTATCGTGTGGTGGCGGGAGAGGGCAATTCCGGTAGCGTTCGATCGTCGCGGATCGTTGCACGAGGCCGATGACCATGCCTGAGCGCCCACACCTTATGCTTTGTGAGGTATGGCTGTCATCATGAGGCAGATGGAGAAGGGTGACCGCGCCGGGCGAGAACCGGACTGCAGGGGTCAGGCTGGTTGCGTCTCAGATGTGCCAAATGCGGACTATCAGCAGGGATTGGTCTATGCGTCTTTGGCTTTTCGGGATTTGAACCAGGCAATGCCCTTTATGCAAAGGACCACTAGCAGGGCTATCGATACGAAAGTGGTCGAAATCGACTTTGCCAATGTCCAATTACTTGCGGAGGAGACCATGGCCTCGGTGACCAAGTCTGGCGTAACGCCTAGCATGATAGCCACAGCACCATTCTCAAGATGATCAAAGCCCCCTGCCGCAATCGCTACCAACGCCAAAATCCATCCCCAATACTGGAGTTCCCCCGGTTTGATGGACAGTTATGAGCTTACAGACTCCAGTCGCTCACGGGCGTTCTTTTCGTAGTTGATGGGGGACTGGTAGCCGAGCGCCGAATGACGCCGGCCGGGGTTGTA
>Ga0056115_1000166_pt1 | contig 32880 bp, 23 predicted proteins | sample WorMetOlspDAHAB1_FD_77007 | JGI IMG/M metagenome (GOLD analysis project Ga0056115, IMG submission 77007) | Marine gutless worms symbiont microbial communities from Max Planck institute for Marine Microbiology, Germany - Olavius sp. DAHAB.1 ...
ATTAAAAATTGTCATCAGCCTTTTTTTGGTATATAGGCCTGAAAGTTTTAAAAATATATCTTATATTCTAATGAAATTTACTATATCTGATTTTAACATTTATGTTTTTTGCGCCTTTTTGCGGCCATATCGACCTTCAGTTTGCAATACCGGCTTGTCCGGTCAAGTCAGCAATTTTTCAAAAAAATCGTTGCCCTTGTCATCCACGATGATGAAAGCCGGAAAATCCTTGACCGTGATCATATAAATGGCTTCCATTCCCAGCTCGGGATATTCGATGAGCTCAACATCGGTGATGCACTCTTTGCCGAGCCTGGCGGCCGGACCGCCGATGGACCCTAAATAGAAACCGCCGTGAGTTTTACATGAATCCGTCACCCCTTTAGAACGGTTTCCTTTGGCCAGCATAATCATGGAACTCCCGCGGGCTTGAAAAAGGGGGACATAAGAATCCATGCGGCCGGCCGTTGTCGGTCCGAATGAGCCGGATGGATGTCCCTTCGGGGTTTTGGCCGGGCCGGCATAATAGATTATATGGTCTTTGAAATAATTCGGCAGCGGGTTTCCGCTATCCATCCGTTCTTTCATTTTGGCGTGGGCGATGTCCCTGGCAACCACTATGTTGCCGGTCAGCAGGAGCGGCGTCGCAACCGGATATTGACTGAGCTGCTGGCGTATTTGATCCATCGGCCTGTTCAAATCGACCTGCACCGCTTCCTGATCGGAAAGCTCGACTTGCGGCAGATATCGGGCCGGATCGGTCTCCAATTGCTCCAGAAAGATGCCATCCCGGGTAATCTTGGCCTTGATATTGCGGTCGGCGCTGCAGCTGACGCCCAGGCCGATCGGGCAGGAGGCTCCATGGCGCGGCAGGCGAATCACGCGGGTGTCCAGACAAAAATATTTCCCGCCGAACTGAGCCCCGATTCCGAGTTCGCGAGAAACTTTGAGAACCTGCTCTTCAAGTGCCACATCGCGAAAGGCCGAACCGGCATCACTGCCTTCAGTCGGTAGATGGTCCAGATATTTAGCCGTGGCCAGCTTGACGGTTTTTAAATTGAGCTCGGCTGAGGTTCCGCCGATTACAAAGGCCAGATGATAGGGCGGACAGGCAGCCGTGCCCAGGGTTTTCATCTTCTGCTTCATAAATTCAGGCAGTGTTGCAGGGTTTAAAACGGCCTTGGTTTCCTGATACAGATACGTTTTATTGGCCGATCCGCCGCCTTTGGCGATGAATAAAAAATGGTATTCGTCTCCGCCTGTTGCATACAATTCTATCTGGGCCGGCAGATTGCAGCCGCTATTTTTTTCTGCATACATGCTCAGCGCAATATTTTGGGAATAGCGCAGGTTGCAGCGGGTATAGGCATTGTAGACGCCCTTTGACAACGCCGCTTCATCGGAGGCATCGGTCCACACCCGTTGCCCCTTTTTGCCGATGATGACGGCCGTGCCGGTATCCTGGCACATGGGAAAAATTCGTTCGGCCGAAATGACGGCGTTTTTCAATAATTCCAGCGCGACATAGCGATCATTGGTCGAACTTTCCGGATCGTCAAATATTTCCTGTAGTTGTTTAAGGTGCGCGGGGCGCAGCAAATGCGAAACATCCGCAAATGTCTGTTCGGCCAGATAGGTCAACCCCTCCGGCGACACTTTAAGCACGTCCCGGCCTTCAAAAGATGCGCCGGTTACATAATTATCGGACAGCCGGCGATATGACGTCGTATCTTCGGCCAAAGGGAACATTTCCTGGTATGAAAAATCAGACATAATTTTTTTACCTCCCCTTTAATCTGTAGGCCCGCCTTATACCGCCTCACCTGCCGTGGGAAACTGAATCCGAGCCAACTTTTCGGCAGGATCGTGTCCGGGATCGAAGGCCAGTTCCACTGCGGCGATATTGCTGGTTTTGACACCCATCCATGAGACCTTGCCCTGTGGCACGCCGTCCACGAAACCATTCAAGGGGCGTTTCACTTGATCCAGGGTCCGGAACTCTACCTCGGAATTGAGGGGCAACACTGCCGGTTGCCAGAAAACCGGGTATAATACATTGGACCCGACCAATAGCAGGGCCTGTGTGCTCAGCGGCAGGGGTGCTGCACCCATGGCACGGGCGTACGATGCCGACCCGCCCGCCGTTGACACCAGGGCACCGTCGGCCACCATCTTTTTAAAACGGACTCTCCCATCGATCGCGACCTCGATCCATGCTGTCTGGCCCGTGACACGTTCTACCCAGGCTTCATTGAAGGCCAGAGAAATCTTCCGCTCGCCGTCCAGGTCCAGCGTCTCGACATGGAGGAGAGGCAGTTGCTCCACGATCAACGATTGGCCGACAAGATCGGGGGGCAGGCCGGAATTTAGCAAGAAGCCCAGGTGGCCTGTGTTGATGCCGTAAAAAGGCAAACGTTTCCGCCAGAGCTTACGAATCGCCCGGAGCATGGTCCCGTCGCCCCCCACAACCAGAATGATATTCGGGTTTTCGGTGTTCTCCCCGGGTAGCTTTTTTCGCATCTCCTGCGATTTTTTATTCCTCTCATCGGTTACGATCAAGGGACGCACTTCGTCAATCAGGAAATGGGTCGTTCGCATCTGCGGCATTCCGGTGTATAAAGAACGCCGTCGGATGTAAGCCTCGACTTGGGGAGCTACCCAGTCGCTAATCGGTTGCTTATGGAAGATCCGGGCTCGAATCTCCCCGCTGTCCATCCCTTCTTCTATATCGAGGAATCGATGGTGCGGCGGCAGATCAGAAGGATCGATTTTTTTCCCGACATTGCGGACGATCACGAACTGCTGGTTCTGCCAGAAACGCTCATCCCGCGATCTGTGTACCCTGGACTCGCCCATGGCACCGCCTCTAATCATATCCGGCCTGAGGATGAACCAGATATCTCCGTGTAAATCAATCTTCTCTAAGATATTACTTGCCGGGGTGTAATCACCGGCCTCTAGATCGAAAAACTCGATCCGCACTTTCGAAAGGCCTTGAAAGGCCAGGTCGATCATGGTGGCACGGTAAACCGTGGGGACGTCATATTTGATGGTCTCTCCGGGCAGGCGGTGCCATGGCGCAACGATCACTTCGTCAAACTCCCTGCATAACATCTCGGCCACAAGCCGGTGACGGCGGCCCGGCGGATTGAAATTTCCCCGGTATATGGCAATTTTTTTCTCCATGATGTGATTCCTCATCCGGAAAGCAATCTCTCGACCAGGGCGCCGTAGGTTTCTTACCAGGCCTAGAGTACCTTGGGCATCGCCGCATCACCGAATACGTCCTTCATCGCGGCGAGTTGGGATTCGCTGCGTGATCTTGCTACCAAAAAATCTATTTTTATCTCATATCCTTGTATGCATTGATCAATCCATTGGTGGAGGGATCATGTGAATCTATCGGTTTATCGTCTTTTAACTCGGGTAGAATTTTTTTCGCCAACTGCTTGCCGAGCTCAACACCCCATTGGTCAAATGAAAAAATATTCCAGATCACCCCTTGTACAAATATTTTATGTTCGTACATGGCAATCAGACTACCCAAAGTCCGCGGTGTAAGTTTTTTAAACAAAATAGAATTGGTGGGCCGGTTGCCGTCAAACATTTTGTGTGGTGTCAGTGCTTCGATTTCATCATCGGTTTTACCGTCGCTTTTCAGCTCGGCCATCACTTTTTCCCGGGTTTTACCGTTTAAAAGCGCTTCGGTCTGGGCGAAGAAATTTGACATCAGGATACGGTGGTGATCGCCGATTGGATTGTGGCTGACGGCCGGCGCCAGAAAATCAGCCGGTACTATTTTGGTGCCCTGATGAATAAGCTGATAAAAGGCATGCTGGCCATTGGTGCCGGGCTCCCCCCAGATAATCGGGCCGGTTTGACAGCTAACCTTCCCGCCGCTGCGATCAACCGACTTGCCGTTGCTTTCCATGTTGCCCTGCTGGAAATAGGCCGCGAAGCGGTGCATGTATTGATCATAGGGTAAAATCACTTCCGTCTGGCAGCCAAAGAAATTGTTATACCAGATCCCGATCAGCGCCAGAATGACAGGGATATTTTTTTTAGCAGGTGTCGTTTTGAAATGCTGATCCATCTCAAAACCACCCTGAAGCAGTTCGCTGAAATTTTCAAATCCGATATAGCAGGCAATGGATAAGCCGATGGCCGACCACAGCGAATACCGTCCGCCGACCCAATCCCAGAAGACAAACATGTTCTCTTTATCGATGCCGAATTCTTCTACTTTTTCAGTATTGGTGGAAAGCGCCACAAAATGTTTGGGAATATGGTTTTTATCCCCGGCGGCCTCCAAAAACCAGCTGCGGGCCGAAAAGGCATTGGTCATGGTTTCCTGGGTGGTAAAGGTTTTGGATGCGATCAAAAACAGGGCGGTTGCGGGGTTCAATCGTTTCAGGGTCTCCGTGATGTGGGTTCCGTCGATGTTTGAGACAAAATGAACCCTGAGTCCTTCTTTGGCATAGGGCCTGAGCGCTTCGGTCACCATTACCGGGCCCAGGTCCGATCCGCCGATCCCGATATTGACGATATCGGTAATTCGTTGACCGCTATAACCCTGCCACTCTCCTGAAGTTACCTTATTCGAAAAGTCTTTCATTTTTTCCAGAACCGCATTGACCTCCGGCATGACATCCTTGCCATCGACCTCGATCGGTGAATTCTCTCTATTTCTTAAAGCAATGTGCAAAACGGACCGGTTTTCGGTCTCATTGATTTTGGCGCCCTTAAACATTTGATCAATGGCCTCGCTGAGACCGATTTCATCTGCCAGCTCGAGCAGCAGCTGCAATGTTTCTTCGGTAATTCGGTTTTTAGAGTAATCCAGCAGGATATCCTTGAATCCAATCGAATACCGACCAAATCGTTGCGGATCCTCGGCAAAGAGATCTCTCATATGCACATCTTTTATTATTTCAAAATGTTCACCAAGCTTTTGCCAGTTTTTGGTTGTTGTGGAATCGGTTTTGGGTAGCATGGCGATATTGCCTCCTTTTGTTCTAAAATTTATCGTCCTTGTGCTCGTTCTCGCAAATTAGAATCTTATCGAGGATGAAGGACGAGGACGACGACGATGTGAACTCCGTATTTTGCAATCCTGGATCGTTCATCGCTAGACTTCTTATCCCGACACCTGAACACTGAAACCTGAAACCTCCGTCCTTCCTGACACCCGAAACCTGACACCAGACACCTACATTTTACTCCGGCTCACGTCGCAATCCCAGCCAGTCCGAATGGAAAACACCCTCTTTATCAATCCGTTCATAAGTGTGTGCTCCGAAATAATCGCGCTGGGCCTGCAGCAGGTTGTGGGGCAGTCGCTTACATCGATATCCATCGTAGTAGGCCAGCGCAGCGCTGATTGCCGGAATTGGAATGCCGATCCGGACTGCCGTGCTGACGGCTGAACGCCAGCCGGTTTGGCTGGATTCAATGGCCTTCTGAAAATAGGCATCCAGCATTAAATTTTCAAGCTGGGGCTCTTTATCAAAGGCGTCTTTGATACGTTCCAGAAAAGCCGCTCTGATAATGCATCCGCCGCGCCAGAGCATGGCAAGCTCGCCGTATTTCAAACCCCAGTCGTACTCGCCGGAGGCGGCCCGGAGCTGGGCAAAACCCTGGGCGTAGCTGCTGATTTTTGACGCATAAAGCGCCTGCCGAACCCACTCGATAAAGGTGTCACGATCCACAGAATCCCGGAATGATTCAATCGCATCTGCCGGTCCGCCCAGCACTTGGCTTGCCCGCAGCCGTGCGTCTTTCAAAGCGGATAGACACCTGGCAAAAACAGCCTCCGTAATCAAGGTGGTGGGCACGCCCAGATCGAGGGCCAACTGGCTGGTCCATTTTCCGGTGCCTTTTTGTCCGGCTTTATCGAGAACCATATCCACCAGGCCGTTGTTGGTCTCGGGATCGACTACTGAAAATATATCCCGCGTGATTTCGATCAGATAACTGTCAAGTTCACCTTTATTCCATTGCGTAAAGATATCGTACAGCTCTTCATTGGACAATCCCAGTCCGTCCTTTAATAGGCTGTAGGCTTCACAGATCAGCTGCATATCACCGTATTCAATGCCGTTGTGAACCATCTTTACATAATGGCCGGCGCCGCCGGGGCCGACCCATTCACAGCAGGGTATATCGTTATTGGGACCGACTTTAGCCGCAATTGCCTGAAAAATCGGTTTTACGTCATTCCAGGCCTCGGGTGTTCCGCCGGGCATGATACTGGGGCCGTGCCGGGCACCTTCCTCACCTCCGGATATGCCCGTCCCGAGATATAAAATTCCCTGGGATTGGAGCTCTCCAATTCGCTGTTCGGTATCCGTATAGTAGCTATTGCCCCCATCGATCATGATGTCCCCGGCTTCCAGCAAAGGCGCAAACTGATTGATCGTCTGGCCAACGGGCTCTCCCGCCTTGACCATCATCATGATACGCCGGGGGCGTTTGAGGTGTTTTACAAGTTCTTCGGGGCTGAAGCAGCCGAAAATTGACTTGCCTTGGGCCGGACCGGCTAAAAATTCATCGACTTTGCCGGTTGTCCGGTTGTAGGCGGCCACCTGAAAACCATGGTCGGCCATATTCAGAATCAGATTTTGCCCCATAACGGCCAGGCCGATGAGTCCAATATCGCATTGTTCCGTCATTTTTCTATTCTCCTTTGTTTCGAGTTTCGATATTCGAATTTTGGATTTACCCTTCTCTGATCGACCGACGGGTTAATTCAAAAACCGATCTTTAAATGCCCGGGATTGCTTTTTTCCATTACTCCAAGCTCCAGTACTCCCTATTGCTCATTCCTTCACCGCCTCCAGGTACAAGGCCGGTCCGTAAAGTGCGGTGCGGTCGTTGAGTATAATACTGACCGGCATGGCCTCCAGCATCGGCCGCATACGGCCCTTGGCGAGAAAGCCTTGCATGAACAACGGACCTTTTAACCGCTCGAGGTTTTTGGGCGCAATGCCGCCGCCGAGATAGACCCCGCCGGTGGCCATGATCTTCAGGGCGAGGTTTCCCGCTTCCACACCATAAAGATGAATGGATAAATCCAGCGCTTCGGAGCACAGGGCGTCCCGCTCGTCCAACGCGGCCATGGAAATGGCGGCAGCCGGGTCGCCGGCCGCCATCTCTGCGCGCAGCCAGAATGGTGCCGGCACGCCCCGGCGGGTACGTAGAAAGTCATGAACATTGACCAGCCCCATGCCCGAAAGCACCCGCTCCCAGCTTGCATGCCCGAAACGCTCGCGCAGGTATTCGAGCAGCGCAATTTCCAGGTCGCTTGTGGGGCTGAAACTCGCGTGGCCGCCCTCGCAGGCAAACGGCCAGTGGCGCTGTCCGTCCCAGTACAGACCGGCCTCGCCCAGCCCGGTGCCGGGCGATATGATGCAGGCATTACCCCCGGATTCAGGACTGCCGGCATTGAGCGGACAAAAGTCGTTTTCGTCCAGAGCACCGATGCCCCAGGCATTGGCTTCGAGATCGTTGATCAGCGCGACGCGCTCGAATGCGAACCTCGTTGCCAGGGCCTGTTCTTCAATAATCCATGGCAGATTGGTGGCCTGAGCCCGCCCGTTTTGGACAGGACCGGCGATGCCGAAACAGGCTTGCCGGCATCCGGCACTGTCGCCGCCGAGGAAGTCCTGCACGATGTTTTCCAGTCCGCTATAGCTGCCGCTGGAATAGCTGTGTTCCGTCACGGTCTCGAGTCGTGAGCCGTGAACATCGAACAATGCCAGGCGTGTCTTGGTTCCACCGATATCCCCCGCCAATACCCTCATCTCTCCTCCTCGGTGCCCATCTTCCCCGGGCGATAAATCACCTCTGTTGGTAAACGGCAGTCAACCGCTCTGTATTAAAGGCGGTGTAAGGGTACCTGGGGTGTTGGAGTAATGGCCATAAAACACATTACTCTCCTTGCAAGGAAATCAACAGCATCATTCCGAACTCTAAATTTCTGATACCCTCGATTCATATTCTTTTCCATCGTTATAATACTCCGTCACTCCAATCCTCCAGTTCTTTTTCTTTCCTACCACTCCAGCACTACAACACTCCAGTTCTTGTTCTTTTCCAACACTCCATTACTCCAGTACTCAAAGAAAGAGCTCGCACCTTTTTTACTTATTTTTCTAATCATTATTACGAGTCCAAGGTTCCACCCGTATGGTACTTTCCAGCGTATGCGTGTCGCCCGGAGCCAGGGAGATAACATCCGCATCTGCATTGGTGGTTTCGACGCAGACCATACGCTTATATTCGTCATCTCCGAAGTCCTTCATTTTTCCTGCTTTAGCGATCCATGGATTCCAGACTACCGTCGTTCGACTGCCTTTTTTGGAAATGCGGATTCTGCGAGGTATATCGCTGTCCTCAATGATGCAGTCGGCCGTGGTGTCCAGATATATCCGGTCGGTCTCTTGTTTGAAAGAAATAGCGCCTTCCTGCACCTTGCGTCGGCCCTGATCAACTTTGTCCAAGTACGCGCAGCCTTCCAGTCCATTAATGATGATGCTTGCAATGGAGGATATGCTGAAATAGCTATGCAAGGCACCGCCGTACGTAAAAGGCTTGTCATCGATATTTGTGGCATTCAGTTTTATCCTGAGAACATCCGATACCGTGATATCTATTTCCAGTTTAAACCGATGGGGCCAGAGCTTTTTTGTATCCTCGCTGTCGGCAATTGACAGTTTCAGACGGATACTATCATCCGCAAGCCTCTCCGATTCAATCACGGACCAGACTGCGGTGCGGACAAAACCGTGGGCGGGTTTATCGATATCCGTCGGATGATCGGCAAACCATGGCCAGCACACCGGTATACCCCCGCGAATGGCTTTGCCGGTTTTGAATTGGCTCTTTTGGCTAAGCCACAGTACCGGATCGTGATCGCGAGGCTTAAAAGACAGGATATGACCGCCATGCAATGCCACAGTGGCTTCACCGTGAGGATTCCTTATTGCCGCAATGATAATTCCTCCGGGACCTTCGCTGAAGGTTAATTGATCATGGATTCCGTACTTTTCATTCAGGTTTGCCAGCTCGGTGGTGTTCATTTTCCCGCTTTCGTTGCATTAATTGGTTTAAACAAGCATAGCAGTGTTACTTGAAACGGATGCCATTAAAAACCCGATGCTGGATGCTGGTTACTTGATGCTTGATAACCTACATGCGATCTACAGTGGTGTCGATAGACATCCAGTATCCAGGAACCAGTATCAAGAATCAGCCAGTGACAGCATGGTTATCTTTGATACTGCTTGGTAGAGTTTCATTTTCAATGCAACTGAAGGGTTCATCGGCCCGCCTCGATCAAGGCCGACAGATCATATTCGATTAGCTCTCCGATACGCTCTATGCTTATGTCGGCCGGAGGATATTCGTTTAGCAACTTTGGATCAGTCGCATAGTGCCCCTGTCGCGGGAAGACGGTTGTGACATTCTTGCCCCAGGTCTCCTTGATCGCAGTCAGGATTCGCAGTTTGTCATCGATCATGACATAGTTTTCTGCGGGATATCGTCGCGCCACATCTTCAAGTTCAAGCTCTTTGTGAACATAAATCAGAACATTTTTTTCAAATGCTTCACGCAGTCCCGAGCGGTCGACTTTTCGCGGCTGAAAAACCACATCGCCATCCGACAGGATTACCGGTTGCCCCCATTGCTTGCAGTGTTCTATCGCATCGAGCGCATTCGGAAAGAGACGGTTGGCAAAGGGGTAATTTGCCAGAAAATAAGACACTTCCAACAGGTTTGGGTCATGGGGATTTTCCATCCGGTATCGCTGAAGAGCCCCGAGATAGTCGGCGTATCCGAGTTCGGATCTGATTTCCTCAAAGATTTTAAAATAGCGCTGTTGTCCCTCCTGCCCGACGGTCTGATCGAGGTGCCGCCTGAGGTTAGCGGTTACGCGATCGTTATCGAGCAGTGTGTTGTCGACATCGAAGAGGAAGACGACTTTGTTTGTTGCCATATGATAATCTCCTTCTCTGAGCTTTGCGGACATTCCGCCTTGTCGGCATCAGAAACCAGTCTTGCGAGGGTTATTCTTGAATGCCAATGAAGTTACAAGTTCAAAGCTCTTTTGGATTACAATGGTCTGTAAATTCCAAATCCCAAGCGCCAAATCTCAAATAAATTACAAATTCCAATATTCAATGACCGAAATATGTTTGGAATACGTTCATGCTAAGATTACATATTAGGCCCTTAATTGTGCGATCTTTACCTTTTATGAAAAGATTTTTTTATCACGAAAACACGAAAGTTGGAAAACACAAAAAAGATTTTTAGCTTTATTTCGTATTTTCTTCATTTCGTGCTTTCGTGCTTGTTTTTTTGATTACCGGTTGTCCGGCTTAGGTTTGAGATTTCGAATTTTGGTCATTGTGGCTTGTATGTTATTTGAAATTTGCTATTTGGAATTTCTGGTCACCAGAAGTTCCCTATAGGGGGTGAACCAAAGCCGGATTATTTGGCTCCGGATCTTTACTTTCCACTCAACTTCCCGGCCGCGGCCCGGTCTACAAGCCAGATCAATTTGCCATGGGTCGGCTCAATAAGCTGGGAGGGGAACAGGTTCGTTTGCTTTTGCCCCTCGAGAACTGTCTGCAGCGGCTCTGACTTTGATTCGCCACTTACTAAAAAGATCACCCTATCGGCATTATTCAATACCGGTACCGACAAAGTAATACGATAGGACTGAAATTTATCGACCCAGTTCGACACGACCAAACGTTTGCGCTCATGCAGCGCCGTTGTTCCGGGAAAAAGTGATGCCGTATGCCCGTCAGGACCCATTCCCAGAAACACGCAATCGAAAGACGGCAGTTGCTTCGCCTCGAGCTTGAAATGACTCCGCATCTCCTGTTCATAATCTTCGGCGGCCTTACCGGCGTCCGGGTTTTCGGCCCGGATACGGTGGATGTTCTCGGGAGGGACCGGCACTTTGGATAGCATGGTTTCGTTCGCCATGCGATAATTGCTGTCCGTATGATCGGGCGGAACGTGGCGTTCATCACCCCAGAAAAAATGTATGCTATCCCAGGGCACTTGGTCGCGAAGTGCGGCATCATCGGCCAGAATGCCAAACATGGTCTTCGGTGTTGATCCGCCCGAAAGGGCTACTGCAATGGATTTTTTCGACTTCAACTTTTCCAGAGCCAGGCTGACCACCATTTCAGCAGCCGCACGGCTGACGGCTTCTCCATTTTCAACAATTTGTATTTCCCACTTTTGCGCTTGCATGGCTTGTCTTCTTTTTCCTGGCTTTTTATGAAAAAAGCTTTTTAGGGTATTTTTATGAACTTTGTAAGGATTGAATATTTTCGATTGCAAGTTGATAGATCTTAAAACAAATCAAAATTGGATAGATAGAATACCACAATTATTCATTATTCAATTTTCAATATTCATTTCGGTTCGTCCGTGTCGGGATTAACCCATCTCCCATGAGATGCAATCAGATCATTAGCCTCTTGCGGACCCCAGGTACCCGGATCATATTCGATGACCGGTGTGGCGGTTCCGAGAATCGGCTGCACGACACGCCACGCCGCTTCAACTCCATCCACCCTGTTGAAGAGCAGCGTATTCCCCGCCATGGCCTCGGTCAGAAGGTGTTCATAAGGGCCGATGTCCTCCACACCGGGTTCTTTGGCAATCAGCAGTTCCATATTCTGTCCCTCAGGTCCATGCTCACCCCTTCCCTTTAACACATTTGCACCCAGCGCGATCGCTATATCAGGGCCGAGGCGGGCTCTCATATAGTTTGGCTGCCCGATTTCGAAGGTGCGGCCCGAGAATGTTTTTTGGGGCGGCCGGCGGAGCTCGGCAATTACTTCCGACACTGTTGTCGAAAGGTTTTTGCCGGCCCTGACGTAAAACGGCACGCCTTCCCAGCGCCATGTATCGATAAACAGCCTGGCGGCGGCAAATGTCTCGACTTCGGAATCGGGGGCCACGCCTTCTTCATCGCGATAACCTTTAAACTGGCCCCGCACCAGGCTGTTCCCGTCAAGCGGCCGGATGGATTTTAAAACTTTGACGATTTCATCCCGAATGGCATCATCATCACCGCCGATGGGAGGCTCCATGGCAATAAGTGCAACGACCTGAAGCATGTGGTTCTGGATCACGTCCCGAATAGCACCGGCCTCTTCATAGAAACGACCCCGGCCTGAAACACCGAAGCTCTCTGCCATGGTAATTTTGACACTGCGGATATGATTGCGGTTCCAGAATGGCTCCAGAAACGAGTTGGCAAAGCGAAAGTATAGCAGATTCAGCACCGGGCCTTTGCCAAGGTAGTGGTCGATGCGATAGATTGACGATTCGTCGAAGACTTCGTGCAGCGTTTCATTCAATATTCGAGCGGAATCAAGATCCCGGCCGAACGGTTTTTCAATGACAACCCTGGCACTATGAGCGCAGCCCGAGTTCCCCAATCCCTGCCCGACCGCGGAAAACATGCTGGGCGGAATTGCAAGATAGTGCGTCGGGCGTTTGGCGTCACCCAGCATTTTGCGCAGCTCATCGTAGGTAGCGCTCTCGTTGTAATCACCCCCGACATACCGCAGCAGTTTCATGAGCTTTTCAAAGGCATTCTTGTCCACGCCTCCGCCGTACTCCTCAATGCTTTGGCGGGCACGCTCACGAAGTTGTTCGATTCCATAGTCCCCCCGGGCCACGCCGATGACCGGAGTATCCAAGGCGCCATGTTTTACCATTCCCTGCAGGGCCGGAAAGATCTTTTTATAGGCCAGGTCTCCTTTGGCACCAAAGAAAACCAGGGCGTCAGATTTAACGGCTGTCATAGTGTCCTCCTGGAGTGGTGAATATACACCAAATCTGCATTTACAAATCCATCCTGTTTATATTCTAATGACATCCCGAGTTAAAATTTGGGATTTTAGATTGCGGATTTCGGATTGATGGAATCGCTACGCTCTATCAATTATAACGGACAAAATTTCTTAAATCTAAAGTCCAAAATCTAAAATTGTATCCAACTTATAGCGGAACAAAGAAGAATAACAAATAACTCATAATTGAGTGCGTTTCACTCAACTAGGATAGTTCAATTCTACCGCGCTTTCTCAACGGCATCCAGCAACTGGTCGAAGGCCACTGCAAATATGTCCACCCCTTCATCGAGCAGCCTGTCCGTCACCGCCTTCATGGAGATGCCGGCCGGTTCAAGTTGCTCCATGATTTCACCTGCGGCGGCCACCCCCTCAGTGAGGCTTTCGCGCAGCTTCCCATGATCCCGGAAGGCCTCGGCGGTCGCCGGCGGTATGGTGTTGACCGTTTGCGGACCGATGAGTTCCTCAATATAAATCACGTCACGGTAATCGGGATTCTTGGTGCTCGTACTGGCCCACAGAATCCGCTGGGTTTGAGCGCCTTTGTCAGCCAGAGCCCGCCATTGACTGCCGTTGAAAAATTCCCCATACCGCTGGTAGGTTAATTTGGCATTGGCAATGGCCACTTTACCCATCAGGCTCTTCAGCAAAGACTTTTCATCGGAACTGCCGGCGGCCGACAATTTTTCTTCCAGAAGCTTGTCAATGGCAGAATCGATGCGGCTGATGAAAAAGCTTGCCACACTGGCGACGTGATCCAGCGGTTGTCCCTGGGACGACCGCTTTTCAAGGCCGGCGATGTAAGCTCTGGCAACCCGTTCGTACGCATCCTGTGCAAAGAGGAGCGTTACGTTGACATTAATTCCCTCGCTGATCAACTGTTCAATCGCCGGAATTCCCTCGGGCGTGGCCGGAACCTTGATCATTAGGTTCTCTTTGGCGACGGCCTGCCATAGACGCCGGGCCTCATCCAGAGTTCCGTCCGTGTCACGGGCGAGGTGGGGTGACACCTCCAGACTGACATACCCGTCCTGCTTTTGCGAACCGTCGTAAACGCTTCGTAATGCATCGGCCGCACCCTGAATGTCCTGAATCGCAAGCTGCTCATAGAGTGACTTGGCATTCTTATACTGAGGTGACAGGGAATTAATCGTCTCCTTATATTCGTCCGTATCGGCGATGGCCTTCATAAATATGGCCGGGTTCGAAGTTACTCCCCGGACGCCGTCTTCTTTAATATGCCTATCCAACTCGCCGCTCGTAATCAGGCTGCGCAGTATGTAGTCCACCCAAAATGATTGTTCGAACTTAATTAATTCCTGTAATGGATTCATAATGTTTCCTCCTTCAGATAAAACATTCACAAGTTAGGGGCTCCGCCCGACCCGACGAGAGCTTCAATGTCGTGCGGTTGGAATGGTGGAATATTGGAAAAATGGGTTTTGAGAGAATGGGGTGTTGGTCAATGGTCCGCCAAGGCGGAAAGACGTAATTAAAAATGGATAGTAATCTTTTAATAACCCACTATTCCTTCATTCCATTATTCCATAATTGAGGCAAAAACTCAGACCCCAAAAAATCATACTTTTTCAATAAGTTGTAGAAATTTTGAGACGTCAGTTTAGTACCGTTCCTCTACTGCTCTAATTTTCTCAAGCCGCCGGCGGTGACGGTCTTCGTTTGTGAAATGTGCAGACAGATATTCTTTGACAACTTCCCGGGCAAGAGCGAGGCCAATGATGCGTCCGCCCAGGACCAACACATTCATGTCGTCGTGCTCCACTCCTTGATGGGCGGAATATGTATCATGACAGAGTCCTGCGCGAATTCCGGAGTACTTGTTTGCCGCTACAGACGCGCCCACACCACTGCCGCAAATAAGTATGCCCCGCTCTGCCTGATTGTTTATGATCGCCTTGCATACAGATTCCGCGTAGTCCGGATAATCCACAGCGTCAGTGCTGTTGTCCGTTCCAACATCCATTACCTGGCAGCCGAATTCACGAGCAAAAGCTGCAACCTGTTCTTTTAATTCAAATCCTGCATGATCGGACCCTACAACAACTTTCATGGATCACCTATTTCTTTCTACCTGAGCTTTGGCAGCAGCGACGACCTGATCCGGGGTAAAGCCGAATTTTTGCTGAAGTTCCTTCAACGGGGCTGAAGCGCCAAATGTTTTCATGCCCACGATATGACCGTCTATACCGGTATATCTGTGCCAGCCTAAAGTCGCCGCCTGCTCGACGCCGACGCGCGCCGTAACCGACGGGGGCAGGACGCTTTCCCGGTATTCCCGACTCTGCTGATCAAACAATTCCCAGGATGGCATGCTCACGACACGCGCTTTTATTCCCTCTGTCTTCAACTGCTCGTAGGCATCGATACAGAGAGCCACTTCACTTCCCGTGGCCATGAGCAGCACGTCGGGTGTCCCACCCTCTGCATCAGCCAGCACGTATGCGCCCTGTGCAACGCCTGTTGCGGATGCGTATTTCGTTCGATCAAGGGTGGGAAGCGCCTGCCGGGTCAGAATCAACGCTACCGGCTCATGTCTGAGCTGCATGATGACCCGCCAGGCTTCGACCACCTCGTTCGCGTCCGCCGGCCGCAGGGTGATCAGACCCGGGATGGCTCGCAGTGAAACAAGTTGTTCTACGGGTTGATGAGTTGGGCCGTCTTCGCCGACTCCGATCGAATCATGGGTAAATATGTAAATAACCGGAATTTCCATGAGGGCGCTCAGCCGGATGGCCGGCCGCGCGTAATCGCTGAAAATCAGGAATCCCGATCCGTAAGGCCGCACCTTGCAAAGGGACATACCATTGAGAATCGAACTCATGGCGTGCTCACGGACTCCGAAGTGGAAGTTGCGTCCGCCGGGGTTTTCAGCTGAAAAATCACCTGCGTCTTCAAATGTAAGTCGCGTTTTGGTTGAAGGCGCCAGGTCGGCCGCTCCGCCGATGATCCAGGGTACATTGCCGGCGACGGCATTGAGGACTTCGCCCGAGGCTGCACGTCCGGCTACTCCCTTGGGATCTGCGGGAAACGGTGAGAGATCCCGGTCCCACTCCTCCGGAAGCTCGCGGCGCTGCATTAACTAGCCATGTTGCGCGAGGTCGGGATACCTGGTTTTGTATTCCTCGAATTTTGCCTGCCAGTCCCTATTCTTTTCCTGTCCGCGCTTTCCGATGTGATCCCTGAAATGTCCGTAGACGTCATCCGGCACCAGGAATGTAGCATCTTCGGGCCAGCCATAAACTTTTTTCGTTTTCCGGATTTCTTCCTCACCCAGCGGTTCACCGTGGGCGGCACTCGTATCCTGTTTGCCGGGCGCGCCGTAAGCGATATGGCTGTCCACAATGATGAGCGTCGGCCTGTCAGCGCTATTCTGAAAAGTCGTGAAAGCACGCTCGAGCATTTCCAGATCATTCGCGTCGCCGACACGGGTTACGTTCCAGCCGTATCCGACGAACCGGACGGCCACATCCTCGGTAAATGTCAAGGCCGTATTGCCCTCGATGGTGATGTTGTTGTTATCGTAAATCCAGCACAGATTGGAAAGCTTGAGATGTGCCGCAAACGATGCCGCTTCCCCGGATACGCCTTCCATCATGCAGCCGTCGCCTGCCAGGGCAAAGACATTGTAATCGAAGAGGTCAAAATTCGGTCGATTGAAATAACTGCCCATCCACCGGCCGGCAATAGCCATGCCGACACTCGTCGCCAGGCCCTGGCCCAGCGGCCCGGTTGTTGTCTCGATGCCGGATGTCCACCGGTATTCTGGATGTCCAGGGCATTTGCTGTCAAGCTGCCGGAAATTTTTGATGTCGTCGAGTTCAACCGAGAGCTTGCCCAGGACCTCATAGTCGGGATTAACGGCTTTGACGCCGCACAGGTGCAGCATGGCATACAGCAAGGTCGAGGCATGGCCCATTGAAAGCACGAAACGGTCACGATTGGGCCAGATGGGGTCTTGCGGGTCAAATCTCAGAAAACGCTGCCACAGGCAGTAGATGACCGGAGCCATCGCCATTGGCGTGCCCGGATGGCCCGAGTTGGCCTGTTGAACCGCATCCATTGCCAAGGTACGAATCGTATTGATGCACTGTTTATCGATTTCTTTTGGTGGTGCCATCGAATTTTCTCCTTTTCATCTATTTTACAGAAAAAGCCATTGTTAAATGGACATCAAATCGTTTCAGTCAATCATCCGGCCATTGCCTTACAGTTAGGAGCATTCGACGTAAGAGGCATACTACAATCGCTCAAGATTAATATGTCATCCAGCGAAGTGGCGGCTTATAGTATAAACGCCTGTAGCAGAATTTTTAGATTATGTGTACTAAATTAGGATAAATAGATCGTGTTTAGGGTAAGATCTAGATTGGCTCTTTTTCCGGGCCACGGTAAGTTATTGATAATTAGACCTAAAAGTCTTAATAAGAGCCATTTTCAAATCTTGAATCGTCGTTTATGGGCGTGAAAAGAGCCGTCGGTTTGTCAATCAGTCTCCATACTGGTTGATAATATTACTACCTTCGATGATATCTATTTATCCGGCGCCGGTTGCATTTTGTTTTTTTACCAGAATTACAGCACAGGACTCTTTGCCTTCAATTTTAATGGTCAAGGGGTCGTCGAGCTTGACGTGATTCAGGTAATTGGTTTCCTGGACTATGGGCAAAGTTTGCAGCCATTGCCAGTCGAGGTAATTGCTGCTGTTGGACGAGATTGTCAAATAGCCAATGCCCAGGGATGTGATGTTATGAAAAAAATGGGAGCCCTGGGACGGATCGGCCTTGATATCATCGCTGGCGGTCTCAATCATCGCGCCGACCCCGGAGATGTCACGCCAGCCGACCGGGATGCCGAGCCAGCGGTCGGCCGATCCCCAGCGGCCCGGGCCGATCAGAAGATACTTTCGATTTTGCTGCACCAGCTGACCGTTGATCCGGCCGATTTCAGACGCGATCTCAACCGTGCAGGCCGGATCGAATGTATCCGGATTGACGTAAACGATATCGGCGATATCCTCCAGGCTGCCGTTTCCCAGGGCCTGGGTCGAGTAGCAGACAGCGCTGTCGATATCTGCTTGACTGATCTCCACGTCCATATGGTGCTGCTGGATTCCCATGGGCCTGATCTGAAGCAAATTAAACTCCGCTTTCGCATCACTGCCTAGAGAAAGATTCACGGCAAATTCTATTTCCACCGGACATCCCAATCCCCGGCGTGCTTCTACCAGGACATCCGCCAGTATGTCCGCCAAAGCGAAGGACTTGTATTTAAGGATATTGGCAAAGGTCAGAACCGGATATCCGGTGCTGCTGACACCATCCCGGATCTGATGTTCCTGGGCAGAATAGGAGCTGGCTAGATGTCTGACGGGCGGATGATTTTTGACCTTGTCAATGTTGAGTTTTTCAAGGGTGGCGTCCTCACCGGCACTGAAATCCGGGGGGAAGTCCTTCAGCTTCAGGGCATAGAAAAAACGTTGGGAATTTTTCAGGATGTCATCCACGATCGAAAATTGTGGCAGCAATTGGGGATATCGGGGAGAAAAACGCAGTGCCGTGCCCCCTTCAACCACGGTTTTGCCGAGACCCAGAGCGATGTGGGCAACGCCCTCCTCCGGTTTGAGGTGGGATATGGGATAGAAATTGTAGGAGTGTGCCACGCCGGAAATAGCCGGGTAGTAATAGTCGCCGTAGGTTGACCCGGTCAAACGCTGGATGACCACCGCCATCTTCTCGTCTTCCAGACGATGATACGTACTTTGGGCATAGGACTTGGGGCTGGCAAAATAAGTGGATGCATACACCAGTTTGATCGCAGTGACCAGGCGCTCGAGTCTGACAGCAGGATCCGGGTGATTATTGGGCAGCATGATAGTTTTATATATCCCGGCAAACGGCTGAAATTGCGCGTCTTCCAACAGACTGGAAGACCGCACGGCCAGCGGCTAGTCGGCATGCTGCAGGAACAGTTTCAAATCATCCTGGAGCGGGGCCGGAAATTCTGCCGCCAGAAACTGACTGGCGATTTCTTCATCACTGGCCTCGGCAGTTGCCAATCCCTTGAGACCATTGTCGTCTACAAATGAATCAAATCCTTCGGTGGAAAGTACCAAAGTTTGGGGCACCTGAATTTCGATGTCTTTATATTTTTTTTGCAGCCCGGGGTGCTCCTTAAGCTGGGTGTGGATAAACGCCAATCCCCTGGCCTTACCACCCAGGGAACCGTCACCGATCTTGGCAAAATCGGCGTCCGGATCGTAGCTGCCGGTGGCCAGAATGGTGATGAGTCCCTTCTGGCGTCCTTTGCGCCGCTCATGGATGCATTGGATCAGATAATTTTTAAGTGCTCCGGCGTTGGGAAAATCGCTGACCTTCACCGGTTTGAGCTTGGAAGCCAGCATGACTTCAGATCGCGCCATCAGCCAGCTCGAAAAATGATTATGCTGGCCGTGGTAATCAATGGAATCGTCCGGGATGGAAGGCAAAATGGTTTCCATTTCGCGCAGATTCGATGCCCGGGCAATCTCCGATCCGGTTGGCAGGCGGAATATGAAATCGCCGAAACCGAGATGGTTTCTAAAAAAACTGCGAATTTCGGACTGAAGGGTAGGGGAATTTTTATCCAAAAACATCGCCGGGATTTCGCTTGCCGGCTGGCGGTTTGATTCTTCCGAACTCAGATTAAGGAGCGGCAAATCCGGTTCGTCTTGCCGTATTCGCCGCAGCAAATCGATGCCGGCCTGGGCTTCTATCCGTCCGTTTTGGGAAAAGCGGACATCTGATAAAACACTGAGCAAAAACGGCCGGTATTGCTGATATAATTCCAGCGCTTCTTCATAATTTTCAGCCACCAGAATTTTGGGGCGGGCCCGCATTCTGAGAATGCGGTGTTCATCGTTGATCGACTCTTCCATCACGGCCTGGGTTTGGGTAACGATCTCCTTGTAAAGCAGGGGCAGCAGTTTCGAGCAGTAGATGGGAGAATCATCCACCAGAATGATGACCCGCACCCTGGCGCGTTGGGTGTCGTAGGCGACATTCATGCTATCTTCCAGGTTTTTTATCAAAGCCAGGATCAGATCGGCATTGCCGTGCCAGACATATCGCCGGTCGATCGATGGCTGATCGGTATACATGCGCTCCAGCAGGTGCTTGCTCGTGTCCTGAAATATGAGGTAAACCGGCAGCTCGGGATGGACGGCTTTAATTTGTTTTCCCACCTCATAGGCGCTGATCTCGTCCACCTGGGGTGTGGTGATGACAAGGTCGAACTTTTTTTGGGACAACGCATCGAGGGCCTGCCGGGCGGATGAGACCCAGGTCAGCGTGGGGGGCGCGAAAGATTCAACCCACGGTATTCATGGATGATACGCTCGGCCAGGCGCCCCTCCTCTTCCAGAATGAATGCCTGATAAGGACTTGAAACCACTAAAATATCCGTGACCTTTCGTGCCATCAGCTCGTGAAACACTTTGAAGGAAAGGTCAAAATCGTCTATATTGTGCGAGTTGAGTTCATTCATAATTCACCAAATATAAGTAGTCAGTTACAGGTTTGCAATAGCCACTCTATACTGCGGTACAATCAGCAAGCTCCGGCCCTAGTGGCCCACTCTCTGCCACCCTGTACCTGGATATTAGTTTGTTATTTCGCCCACCACATCATACCGCAACAACCGGTTGTTCAACGGCTGGATGGGGCGATTGTTGCCGTGAAAGATTTTCCGGAAGACCTTGATCTGGTCGCTCGACAGCTCGATGGGTTCGACATACACGAACCATCGGACATCCTCGCTGCACGGCGGGGTTGTCAGCGACCCCGGGTAGCGGTAAGTCGCTTTGTTGCCGGGCAGCATATCGTCAATGTCGACCTGTACGTCTTCAATATGGACTTCCTGGCCGGCCTTTTGCGGCAAATTCGACCATATGGCATCAAAGGCCGCATTATGGCGGCCTTCCTCAATGAACACGCCGATAACCGCCAGCTTCTTGTCTTTGCTGATGTGCACGAGGTGCATTTCCATCGGGTAGTGGCGTCCGTTCACGGTGTGCTCGCTGGGTGAATGGAAGTGATACTGGCGCAGTTCATAGCTCTCGTTTCCGATTGTGAATGTTTCGCCACTGTCATAGTTAATTTGGATTGTGTGCCCGTTGTCGATGGCGTCCAGCACGTGGGTTTGATGAACAATTCGCAAATTGGCGGCGGGAATCGCCATTTTCATCTCTTCCAACTGTTGCCGGCTGGCGCCGGCCAGATCGACCGGGGACTGCTTTTGGCCCTCGGCGCACAGCACCCAATCGGGATTCAGTTCTCCCCAGTGGGCGGGCCCGTTGTCCGGTTTATATCCCCAGTGCTTTTGGTTTTCCTTATGTCCGGTAGCTTCCTGGGCGGCTGGTGCCTCGCGCAACAAGCCGCTAACACCGAAAACCAGCAGTAAGATGCCGACAGCAATTCGTAGCGAGGTGTGTAATCTAGTCAACGTAATATAATTGCGGATCATGGTTATTTACCTCCCCACCCCAGACAAGCCGGTCGCCGCGTAGCGGTGACCCAGCTAGTTCGGGGGCCTAAAAAATTGATAATTGAAGATTGAATATTTATGGTTCTCCTTGACTCGTCTGCCGTTCGACGGGCTCAGGCCCCGAGCAAGTCGAGGGGAGCTCGTCGCAGGCCGGCGGATCTATTTTATTCTGCCGCCACCGTCAAAACGGTTAAGATCAAATCTAACAGATACCCAGCCGGTACAAAGCTGGAAATAATGGCCCCTGCGGGGCAACAATAGTAAATTATATTGTTTTTAGGTTTCAGGTGCAGGTTTCTAAGTATCAGGGAAATGAGGTGCTAAGTCCTGACACCTGAACACTGAAACCTGAAACCTTCAGTTTCTTACCACATGTTGTCAGATTAACCACATTTAGGGCCTATTCGACTCGGGCTGAACGGGCACTCATAAGAACACTTGACAGCCTATACTCTCATGGCGACACTGCCGGCAATCGCCAGAATCACATTTGCAAAGGCGTACGCTCCAACGTAACCCAGTGTCGGCAAGGTGCTCTGGGCGCTGCTGTTGACCTGCTGCAAGGCGGCCGTGCTGGTCATCGATCCCGTAATGGCACCCAGCAGCAGGGCGGCATTCATTCTCATCAGGGATCGGCCGATGAAAAAACACACCAGAACCGGGACGATCGTCACTACAACGCCGGCGATTACCAGCTTGCCGCCCGCACCTAACAGCGTCTCCACAACGGTTGTGCCGGCATTGACGGCCACGCCGGTCATAAACAGCAGCAGGCCAAGCTCCATTAAAATGTTGCGGGCGGCGGCCGGCAACCTTCCAACCAGAATGTTGCGTGAATGCAGCATACCAAATACGAGCCCGGACACCAGCACCCCGCCCGCCGAGCCCAGTCCGATTTTAGTGCCGCCAAGAGTAATCGAAGGAATACCGATTAAGAGCCCCAGTGCAATGCCAAAGGCGAACGTCACCAGATCGGTTTCCTGCCAGCGGCTTTCGGCGAAGCCGATCCGCTCGGCCAGGATCTGCAGATGATATCGGGTCCCTGAAAAAACAAGGATATCGCCCCGTCGAATTTTCAGGTCGGGGCGGCAGGGCAGATCCATCCCGGCACGTGTCAGGCGCAATAGCATGCAGTGATCGTTGACGGTGAAGTTCATTTCCGCGATTGTCTTGCCTTCACAGACATTTTTTGACAGGACAATAGTCTTGGTCTCAATCGAGCGTTCAAGAAGCTCCTGGTCAAAGACCTCCGGGCCAAAAATCTCGAGAGCGTGGTCATGGGCTGCTTGAATTCCGACAAGGGCGACTAAATCTCCCAGCTGAAAATCCGGAGCATAGTCCGGTGTGAATATCTCCCCGTCGCGTTTGATGCGGGAGACATTGCCCATCAGTTTAAATTCGCGATCATCCAGTCCACGCTCTACAATTTCTTCGTTCTCAACATTGTAAACTCTGACAGTTGGCGTTTCTTTGACTTCGATTGCCTCATCCGATTCCCGGCTGGTGCGGATCCAGGCTGCCTCCTTTAACTGCTGGACTTCAGCCGCGGCGTCAATACGGAAGATCTTGGGCATGAAACTGATGAATACAATCAGTCCGGCCATACCGAAAACGTATGTTATGGCATAACTGGCCGACAGGTTGGCCAGGACATCCTGTTGGGTCAAGCCTTCGGCTATCGTCACGCCCTGTCCCAGCGCATCTTTGGCAGCCACCAGGGTTGGTGTGCTGGTAAGCGCCCCCGCCAGCAAACCGGGGGCGTAGCCTTGCTGGAGGCCGAATATGTTCGAAAAAGTTAACGCCAATACAACCGCAGAAACCGCTGTAGTCAGAGCCAGTAGCAGGTAGCGGCCGCCGTCCTGTTTGAAAGCCCCCCAGAATCGGGGTCCGGCCTGGACACCGACGCAATATATAAAGAGGATAAATCCTATGTTAAGGGCCGCCGTTGGGACTGGTAATCCGAAATGGCCGGCGATCAGACCCGTGAAAAGCACACCGGTTACCGACCCCATATCAATGTTTCCAATCCTGACTTTTCCGACAACGACACCAGCGCCTATGATAAGAAACAGGTTTACAACCGGTTGTGATTGAATAAATGTGAGGATTGCATTTTCCAAGATTTGCCGTCCTTTATTTTTACAGATTCCGAATCAATCGGCCGTCGGCAAGGTGAATTGGCTTGAGGCGACCTCCGGCGGCCATACCGTCTCGAATTTGCCGTCAATGATCTGCAGCACCAGCGTGTTGACACTATTCTGGCGCTTGTAATCTTCATAATGATAAAACTTAACCGGCCCAAAGGGCGTCTGCATGTAGGTCTGATCCAGAGCCGTCCTGATGGCCATTGGCTTGAACGATTTCGCCCGCTTGAGGGCATCCGCGGCAACCAGCAAAGCCGCATAGGCTTCAGCACCATGATAGCTCGGCATGCTGCCGTAGCGTTCGGTATATCGGGTGTGATATGCCATGGCGCCGGGGTAGGGAACCTTTGGGGACCATAATGAGGCCGTCAATACATAATTGGCCGCGCTGCCCGCTCTTTTGGCAAATTCTTCCAAGGCAAATCCTCCCGCCCCTCCGCAAAGCAAAGCGGGTATCTTGAGGGCCCGGATCTGCTGCACCAGCATGACCGCATCTTCGAGGTAAGCGATCATATAGATCACATCCGGCGGCTCTGCGGTCAGCGGCGCCAGCAAAGAGCGCAAATAGGCCGGTTTGGCGGTCTTGCGATCGTAAGTGATCTGGGCCCGGATCTCGATGGCCCGATCACGGCAGAATTCCATCTTACGCATGGCGCCGGTGGTGCCGAACATGCTGTTTTCATAAATAATTGCCATGGATTTGGGTTTGAAATTCTTGATCCAGAAATCTTCCAGCCCTTTGGTGTATTCGCTGACCGGTGGATTGAGCCGATAGATGTTCTCCCAGTAACGCCGGGTGATTTTATCGGCTGACGCCGTACTGATGAGAAACGGCATATCCCTGGTCTGCGCCAGTTTGGCCATGCGGTAAGTCGGGTCGCTGGCATAACCCCCGACCAGCATAACGGATCCGGCGGCCGTTAAATCGTTCACAACTTTTTCAACCATCGAAACGTTGCCCTTGTCATCGGCAAACAGCAGTTTCAACGGGCGGCCCTTCACGCCGCCGGCCCGATTGACGGCCTCCCCGGCCATTTCAAGGGAATTTTTCATGATTTGGCCGAATTCTCTCAGATCGCCCGTCAGCGGCAGCGGTGCCCCGATGACCACCGGCTCAGCAGATGCGGCCGCCGTGGTGGTCCCTACGACGAGAGCACAAACCGTTGCCGTCAGCACAATCCATTTCTTATACTGGAAAAACATCATCATTTCCTCACTAGACTAATCTTATTGAGATTAAACCAATTGTCGGTTATTAATTATTTGTGATTCATTAAATCCCAAATCCCAAATCCCAAATCCCAAATCCGCAATCCGAAATCCCAGATCCCAAATCTATTTGCTTCCCGATGCCATCTGCTGCGCCCATTCGGGAAATACATTGGCATCGATACCGAAAATCGCCGGTCCAACGAAGTATAGAAGGGTTATCATGATTATTCCGATTAGATTGATTAATAGGCCCGTTTTGGCCATTTCTGCAATTTTGATGCGCCCGCTGCCGAAAACAATGGCATTGGGCGGTGTGGCAATGGGCATCATAAAGGCGCAGGAGGCCGAGAGGGTGGCCGGGATCATCAGCAGCAGCGGATTGAGTTGGATATCCACCGCAACCGAAGCTAATATCGGCAGAACCATCTGGGTGGTGGCGGTATTGGAGGTTACTTCCGTCAAAAAAGTCATTGTCGCGGCAATAATCAGCACCATTACGATGGGATGCAGCTGCCCGATGCCCGCAAAGTTTTGGCCGATCAACGTCGAGAGTCCGGTACTCTGGAATCCCTTGGCCAGGGCAAATCCGCCTCCGAAAAGGATGACAATGCCCCAGGGCAGGTTATCGACGATTTTTTCCCCCGCCATTAGAGTGGGGGTATCGGCATCCGGGCTGCGCGTGGGTATAAAAAATACCAGCATGGCCATTACCAGCGCCACGGTGCCGTCGTCGATCAGGTCCGGATAGGGAATCAGGTTGGACCAACCGGGAATGGTGACAAAACCCAGGACCAAATCTTTGCGGAAAACCCACAGCACGGCCGTTAGAGAAAAGATCAACAGCACAGTGCGCTCTTCAAAACTCATGGACCCCAGGCCTTTATATTCTTTATCCACGATGGATTTGTCGATCGTGATATGAGCCGGCACCCGGTAAAGGGTTTTAGTCAGAATCGCCCAGATAACAGCAACAAGAATCGCGGACAGGGGGAGCGCCATGAAGAACCAGGTTCCGAAAGCGATGGGAGGAGCCTTGGGAAAAGCGATTGAAAAAATTCTCATCAAGGCCAGGTTGGGAGGCGTTCCCACAAGGGTGGCCATGCCCCCCACCGAGCAGGCGTAGGCAATGCCCAGCATCAGACCCAGGGTCAGCTTGTGGGTCTCTTCCACGCCGAATTCTGACTCCATCTTGACGATGATCGCCATGCCGATGGGCAGCATCATGATGGCCGTGGCGGTATTGGAAATCCACATGGATAAAAAGGCCGCCGCCACCATGAAACCCAAAACAATACGCGAGGGCCCGCCGCCGATAACGCGGATGATAACCAGTGCAATCCGCTTATGAAGGTTCCAATGTTCCATGGTCAGGGCGATAATGAAGCCACCCAAAAAGAGGAATATGGTGCTGTTGACATATATGGGCGCCGTGGCTTTGGTGCTCAATATGCCCAGCAGCGGATAGAGAATCATCGGCAGCAGGGCCGTGGCAAAAAGCGGTATGGCATCTGTAATCCACCAGACAGCCATCAGAACGGCGACCGCCGCCATGCGGGTGACGATCGGTTTACCCGGTTCCAAATCAAAAAACAAGATGACAATTAAAAACAGGCCGGGCCCCAAAAACAAACCGATCTTTTGGGCTAAATTTCTGCTCGGTGCAGATGTCTCATCAACCATTGTCCTGTCCCCCCCTCTTTTACACGATATTGGCCGGTACGGCCATTCTGAAAATATTCCTCGCTTTACCTGCTCGAAGAGTTTTACAGGTGGTGTAAATTTTCATTCAACTGAATACAAGGAATTTAATTAAAAACCGATCACTCCTATCGCCGAATTTTTTTAAATCAAAACGAAACCGCCCCCCGCCATTGATAGGAATTCTATCCAATATTTGATTTTATCCTTATCATCCCCCAATTCCTTAATCTCTTAATTACCTTTCAATACGTCAACCGTTTGACGGGCGATCTCCAGTTCTTCGTTGGTGGGAATGACGAAAATATTGACCATACTGTCTGATCGGCTGATCGCGCGCGCCTGCCCTCGGCCGATCTGATTTTTTTCGCGGTCCAGAAGCACGCCGAAAGACTCCAGGCCCTCACAGCACTTCTCGCGGGTGAGCGGGTCATGTTCGCCGATGCCGGCGGTGAACACCAGGGCGTTGACTTTTCCCAGCACGAAGAAATAGGCGCCGATATACTGCCGGATGCGGTGTATGAACATATCCTGCGCCAGTTGGGCGCGTTTGTCTCCGTCTGCGGCCCGGGCGTGGATATCGCGCATGTCGTTGCTGCCACAGATCCCTTTCAAGCCGCTATTCTTCTGAAGGACGCGGTCGAGTTCCGCCACTGTATACCCTTTTTGTTGGGCAATATACAACAGGGCGCCGGGGTCAAAATCGCCGCCGCGGGTGCCCATCATCACGCCGCCTAGGGGCGTCATGCCCATGGACGTATCGATGCTCTGGCCTTTCCGTATGGCGCAGATGCTGGCACCGCTGCCCAGATGGGCCGTCACCAGGTTTAAATCCTCTAAAGAGCGTTCGAGCAGGCCGGCGGCTTGCCCGGCAACGAACTTGTGGGAGGTGCCATGGAAGCTGTAGCGCCGCACGCCCAGCTCATCGTAAAATTCGTAGGGCAGGGCATAATGGTAGGCATAGGCCGGTATGGTCTGATGAAAGGCAGTGTCGAACACGGCCACCTGGGGTGCATCGGGTAAAAGCTCCCGGGCCACCCGAATACCCGTGAGGTTGGCCGGATTGTGCAGCGGCGCCAAGGGGATGGTCTTCTCGATGGCCGCAATGACTTCCGGTGAGATCAGGGATGAAGCCTTAAAGGCCTCCCCGCCGTGAACGACCCGGTGCCCCACCGCTTGAATATCCGCCGCATCGGTCACGACCCCCGTCTGGGGATCGGCCAGCAATTCCTGCGCTAGCCGCAGGCCGGCTTCGTGATCGGCGATGGGCTCCTCCCGCACTATTTGGGTTTCGCCATCCGTGTCCGGATGGTTTTTGTGAGTCAGCAGCCCCTGGGGTTCACCGATGCGCTCGATCAGACCGGCCGCCAGGGCGGTGGCGGTGGTCATGTCAAAAAGCTGGTATTTCAGAGAAGAACTGCCGCAGTTGATCACTAGAATGTTCATAGTTTTTTCCTTTTTTGGCTAGATATACCAAAGCAGATACCAAGAGTTAAAAATCAACGGTGTCAGGTTTCTGTGTTCAGGTGTCAGGTGTCAGGAAAAGAAACCTAAACCCAAAAACCTAAAACTCTTCAATCGTCCAGCCCAGGCCCAGAGATTGTGGATCATCATTTGAGCCATACACTGCCGATTCCTCTTTAACCTGCCATCTCCGTTCTCTTTCTGGAAGTTTCCGCTCCAGGGTTTTCTCCAGCCCATTTAACATTCGAATGCATTCTTTGTAGCGGCCCCTGAATTCTAGATAGACATTATCCGTTATGTAACCTTTGAGTTTCGCCATATACAGGTGATGAATAGTCTCAGCTGCTTCACCTCTGCTGCGATTAACACCTTCAATTTTGTTACGGATATGTCGATCATCATTTTTCTCCGCTAGCTGGGCCGGTGCGCTGTTCGAAGAGCGCCGAACCTGGCTTCCCAATTCGTACTTTTCTTCCAAGGGCCATTGGTGTGTCAGATCGCAGACCTCAATGTGTAATTGGCATAATTTTTTGTAAGCCTCAAGGTCCTCGACATCCATGTAGTTCTTTGCTGTCACTGCTGTTCTCTCCAATATCTAATCTCCCATCCGTCCTGACATGTGCAACCTTCATCCCTCCTGACACCTGACACGTGAAACCTTCTTTATACCGTAATCTGAAATCCGCGATCTAAACGGTCTGCGCCTGCACCGCAGTAATCGCGACGGTGTTGACAATATCGGTTACCAGGCACCCCCGGCTCAAATCGTTAACCGGCTTGTTGAGCCCCTGCAACACCGGACCGATGGCCACGGCATTGGCCGAGCGCTGCACCGCTTTGTAAAGATTGTTGCCGGTATTGAGGTCCGGGAAGATAAAGACCGTCGCCCGGCCGGCCACCTCGCTTTGCGGCAGTTTGGTCTTGGCCACCCCGGCATCGACGGCGGCGTCGTACTGGATCGGCCCTTCGATTTTCAGTTCCGGCTTTTTTTGGCGGACGATGGCGGTAGCCTCGCGCACCTTGTCGACGTCCTGGCCGCTGCCGGAAGATCCGGTGGAGTAGGAGCACATGGCAACGCGCGGTTCGAGACCGAAGGTTTGCGCTGTGGCCGCGGAACTGATGGCAATGTCGGCTAGCTGTTCGGCGTTGGGATTGGGGTTGACGGCGCAGTCGCCGTAGGCCAGCACCCGGTCGGCCAGGCACATCAGGAAAACGCTGGAAACCAGCGACACGCCCGGGGGGGTGCGGATAATTTCGAGGGCCGGTCGGATGGTGTCGCCGGTTGTGTGCACCGCGCCGGAGACCATGCCGTCGGCCTGGCCGGCGTTGACCATCAGGGTGCCGAAGTAGCTGACGTCGGCCACCGTGTCCAGCGCCATTTCCTCCGACACGCCCTTGTGTTTGCGCAGTTCGTAGTAGACTCCGGCAAACTCCTGGCGATGCTTGGACGTGGCCGGATCGATAATTTGAATTCCTGCCATTTCGAGGCCCAGCTGCCCGATTTTGGTCTTGATGGCCTCGGGATCACCGAGCAGGGTAAGATCCACGACCCCGCGCTGCAGCAGAATTTCTGAGGCCCGCAGGATCCGCTCCTCTTCGCCTTCCGGCAGAACAATGTGACGGCGGTCGGCCTTGGCCCGGCCGATGAGCGCGTATTCGAACATGATTGGAGTCACCCGCGCGGAGCGCACCACCTCGATGCTTTGCTCCAATTGGTTCAGGTCGACGTGCGCCTCAAAACCGCCCAGGGCGGCGGCGATTTTGCGGTCGTCACCGGGGGATAGCACCGGGGGGACGGCATTGGCCTGCATGGCGGTGGTAAAGGTGTCGGATGCAACGCTGATGATCGGTATCGGCGATGACGCCCGGAAGCCTTCGACCAGGCGCATCACCTGGGGGGCGGGCGCCTGGTCGCCGGTCAGCAGCAGCCCGGAAATGCTGGGTGACGTATCCGACAGGGCGGCGGCCATGCTGGCCAGGATCACGTCCGCCCGATCGCCCGGGGTGATCACCAGGTCCCCGTCGGCCACACGGTCCAGAAAATGCGGGAAGTTCATGGCCGCGATCTTCAGGTCCTGCACCGTGCGGTAGAGCCCCTCCGGTGTGCCCTGGATGATTTCGGCCTGCAGGGCCGCGGTGATCTCTTTGACCGTCGGCTTGCCGAGGACGTCGATTTCCGGCAGAAGATACACCGGTCCGGTTTCGCCGGCCCGATCGGCAAAGCGCGCCCCCGCGGCTTCGCGCTGACCGGGTGCTACCCGGTTGACAATCGCGGCCGCAATGCTGCAGCCTTTGTGCTCAAAGGCTTCCCGGGCCAGGTCAACGGCACCGATAATATCATCCGCTGTTTTGCGGCGGCCATTGACCAGCAGCAAAATCGGACATCCTAAATTGGCGGCCACATCCGCATTCAAATCAAACTCGAATGCTGAAGATAAACCGCTGAAATCCGTTCCTTCGCACAGCACGAATTGGCATTTGCTTTCCAGGGCTTTATATTTATTGAAAACTTCTTTCAGAAAAGCCTCGCTGGATCCCTGGCTCACCATCGTCTGCGCGTCATCATGGATATAGGCATGCATTTCTTCATAGCTTGGTTCGAGATTGTAGCGGTCGCCAATCAGCTGGATGTTATTGTCCGGAATTTCTTTTGAAGCGATTACCGGCCGGAAATAACCGATTTACCTGACCCGCCGCGACAACATTTCCATGACGCCTAGTGCCACCAACGATTTTCCGCTGCCGGGTTCTATCCCGGCGATGTATAAGCTGTTTGCCATCGGTATCTCCTTTCTAACGACCGTCATTTGTCAGTAAATATGGAATCCTGAACTCTGATTTGGTTGCTGACAGCTCACGTTAAACTACACCGAAGGTATCGGGTGTTACATAGAAGGTTTCAGATGTCAGTGTTCAGGATTTAGCACCTCGGTTCCCTTTTAAACCATTAACTAATAACGAATAACTAGTAACAACCATTTGGTTTTTAACTCAATTGGGGTTGTAGTTTATGGTTGGTGGGAGTGGCCTCGATTCGGCTGAGCTCGTCGCAGGCCGGCCACGATTACCCGGGGTAATCGCGGTTAAAAACTGCTCCCACTATCCTAAACTAACCGATATAAAGATAGAAAATTTCTTCTACGATCATACTGGCTGCTTCACCGCCAGCGGCGGTGCTGAAACCTCTACGATATTCATCTCTCCAGTCCGATTGTTGCGTTTTGGGCAGCAAATTTACCTACACGTCCATCCTGGCGAACAGGGCCGCTTTCAGAAACTCCCGGTTAAACCGCGCGATATGGGAGATGGACACTTCTTTGGGGCATGCATTCTCGCACGCGCGATGGTTGGTGCAGTTGCCGAATCCGCAGTTGTCCATTTCCTTGAGCATGGCCAGCACGCGCCGGGTAGCCTCGGGCTTGCCCTGGGGCAGCAGGGCAAACTGGGACACTTTGGCACTGACAAACAGCATGGCTGACGCATTGGGACAGCTTGCGACGCAGGCCCCGCAGCCGACGCAGGCGGCGGCGTCCATGGCTTCTTCCGCTTTTTCCTGGGCGATGGGCAGCGCATTGGCATCCGCTGCACCGCCGGTATTTACCGAGATATACCCCCCGGCCTGGATAATTTTATCCAGCGCACTGCGATCCACTATTAGATCCTTGACCGTTTTAAAGGCCCGGGAGCGAAACGGCTCCACCACGATCGTGTCGCCGTCGTCGAACTCGCGCATGTGCAGCTCGCAAAGGGTCTCTGCCTTGCGATGACCATGGGGGATGCCGTTGACCACCGCCCCGCAGGTGCCGCAGATGCCCTCCCGGCAGTCATTGTCGAATTCGATCGGCTCCTTGTCTTCCAGAATCCGTTCTTCATTCACAAAATCCAGCATTTCCAGAAAAGAGCACCGAGTATCGACGTCCTTGACGGCAATGGATTCAAAGTAACCCTTATCCAGCGGTCCATTCTGGCGCCATACTTTCAGGGTAATGTATATGGTATCTTTCGCGCTCATTATTTGTAGCTCCTTTGGCTTAATTCGACATTTTTAAAAACAAGCGGCTCCTGGTGGAATTCAGGGCGGGCGTTATCACCGGCGTAGGCCCAGGCCGAAACATAACAAAAGTTTTCGTCATCCCGCAATGCTTCGCCTTCTTCCGTCTGCGATTCCTCACGCAAATGACACCCGCAGGATTCTTTGCGTTCCAGCGCATCGATGGCCATCAGTTCGCCAAGATCCAGAAAATCGGCCACCCGGCCGGCTTTTTGAAGATTCAGACGGTATGTATTAGACGGTCCGACCACCTTGGCATTCAGCCAGAATTCTTCGCGCAGCGCCCGAATTTGCTTGAGCGCCTCCTTCAGGCCGGTCTCGCTGCGGACCAGGCCCACTTTATCTTCCATGATCCGGCCCAGTTCCCGATGGATGTCCTCGGCCGTGCGTTTGCCGTTGATGGCAAGCAGTTTGCCAATCCGGCTTTTAACGGTCTGAATCGATTCCTTAAAAGCGGTATGGTCTTCCGTCACGTCCGAATTGCCTTCAAGGCCCAGGAAACCGGCCAAGGTATAAGGAACCACAAAGTAGCCGTCTGCCAATCCCTGCATCAGGGCACTGGCCCCCAGACGATTGGCTCCGTGGTCCGAAAAATTGGATTCGCCGAGCGCAAACAGGCCCGGTATGGTGCTCATCAGGTTGTAATCCACCCACAGCCCGCCCATGGTAAAGTGGGCTGCCGGATATATCATCATCGGCGTCTTGTAGGGATCGTCGGCGATGATATTACGGTACATGGCGAACAGGTTGCCGTACTTGCGGGCGATGACATCCTTGCCGTCACGCTGGATGGCCTGCATAAAATCAAGATAAACCGCCCGTCCCGTGGGCCCCACTCCCTTGCCGGCATCACACTGCTGCTTGGCGTTGCGCGAAGCTACCC
>Ga0056115_1000167_pt1 | contig 32844 bp, 31 predicted proteins | sample WorMetOlspDAHAB1_FD_77007 | JGI IMG/M metagenome (GOLD analysis project Ga0056115, IMG submission 77007) | Marine gutless worms symbiont microbial communities from Max Planck institute for Marine Microbiology, Germany - Olavius sp. DAHAB.1 ...
GTAACGCCTTGAAAGTCCGCCTAATTTCATTTTTAAGCCATTATTCGGAAAGCTTGCTAACACCTTGTTTTAGCATTAAAAATTGTCATCAGCCTTTTTTTGGTATATAGGCCTGTAATTTTTCTTAATTTTACGGAATGCTTTTTCAAGAGTGTCAGCCGGCGTTAGAATAACAAGATTGCCCAACAAAACGACAACGATGCCAAACACCGCACTGGCAGACCATTGATATGATTCAAAAAAAGTCGAGAAAATCAGCGCCACCACCGGCATCAAAAGCATAACGTATGCGGCATGGTCAGCGCCGATTCGGCCGATCAGCAGCATGTAGCAGCCAAAGGCGATCACCGACCCGAAGACGGTTAAATACAGCATCGGCCCAAGATAGCCAAAGGTCCAATCCATGGTCAGCTCGCCGCCGATTCCAAAATGGATTGCAATGCACAGCCCGGCTCCGTAAGCCATGCCGTAGACATTAGCCTGTGTGACGGGCACACTGCTTTTTGCGTTGCGCGATCCCACCACATTGCCGATCGAAGCAAGATAGGCTCCCAGCAGAGCTATAATCAGGCCGATGAGTCCACGCGTCGCGCTAAACGCCGCAAGGTCATGCCAGAATAATATGCAAATTCCCCCCAGACCTAGTGCGCCGCCCCCGAATGCCTGCCAGGCAATGGGTTGTCCCATAAACAGCCTCAGATTCAGAATGTTCCACATTAAAATTGTGGAAAAAATTACCGCCACCAGTCCGCTGCTTAGGTAGGAAGTGGCCAGGTAGCACATGATGTACCCCAAGCCGAAAAGCGAAAATCCCTGAACAACCAGAAACAAGTGGTCTCGCCGCGAAAATGCGAGCTTTCTATGGGTAACGAGACAGAATACCAGCAGGATCAGTGATGCCAGAAAAAACCGGTAGCCGACGGATAAAATCGGCGGCACCTGGCTTAATTGCAGTTTGATGCCCAGCCAGGTCGACCCCCAGATCAGCGTAATTGTGACATATAAAACAAAATTAATCATAATTAGTCCGAATTAATCCACCCTGTGATATAGCTTATTGTAGCTGCGGAGTCAGCTCTCTTAAAACATAGTTGCCCTTATGTCAAATCAAAGATTTAATTTGTCTCCCATCGCAACAGACTATATTATGAACGATAAAATCGTATATCCTTGAAAAAAAAAGGACGCTGTCATGACAAAAAAAATTATTCTGGCGGTCATGGTTTTAGTGCTGGCGGCAGCCGGCTGGGTGGTGCATCTTTTATGGTCAACCGGGCAGTTTAAATCGCTCGAACCGCACTTTGCCGGAGACTGTTCACCGGTGACCGGCGTAGTGGGACCGGAGGACATTACGATTCACCCTGAAACCGGGATCGCCTATATCTCGGCCTCTGACCGGCGTGCGGTTATCCAGCTTAAACCCGCCAAAGGAGCACTCTATGCGTATGACTTGAAGTCCCTGACACCGGAATTGGTCCGCCTTTCAGTGAATGCCGGCGATGATTTTCATCCCCATGGTATCAGCCTGTATGTCGGACATGGTGGTCCGGATACGCTATTTGTCGTTAACCATGAGGGCAGTCGCCACCGGATTGAGATTTACGATCTAAGAGACGGTCAATTGATCCACCGTAAAACCATCGCCGACCCAATGCTGATCTCACCCAATGATATCGTGGCCGTGGGACCGGATCGATTTTATGTTTCAAACGACCACCGCTATACCACCGGCATGATGCAGGTGTTCGAAAATTACCTGCGGCTGAAGCTCTCAAATGTGGTTTATTACGACGGCACGCGCTTTTGGGAAGTTGCCGCGGGTATTGGATATGCCAACGGCATTAATGTCAGTAGTGACGGTAAGATCCTTTATTTGTGCGCGGTTACCGAAGGCGCATTGCACATATACAACCGCGATATCGCTTCCGGAAAGCTGAAACTTCGGCAAAAATTAGATTTGGGAACCGGGGTTGATAACATCGAGATCGATTCTAGCGGTGAGCTGTGGATTGGGGCACATCCTCAACTGCTAAAATTCATCCAGCACGCGCAAGATCCAGCTAAAATTTCGCCGTCCCAGATACTGCATTTAATCCCGCAGGCAGATGGCAGCTATGAAATAAATGAAATCTATTTGAACGGGGGCGAAGAGATATCAGCCTCAAGTGTTGCGGTGGTCTATAAAAATCGTATGCTGATCGGAGCGGTATTCGATCCGAAGTTTCTGGACTGTAAATGGTAAAATTATCCAGACCTATAGTTGATTTGGCATAATCGGAAAGCGCAAAAAAACAGTGCTTAACAGAAGGGTATAGCCTTAAAAAAACCGAAATAACATGTTCTTTAGTTGTACTTACTTGTGGTATTTTTGAAATATTTTGATCCTGTCTGGATTTAAGAATAGGATAATATATTCTTTAAAATGGTACCTCGTCCGTTTCATTTTTTGACAGTCCCAATGCCCTTTTTTCAGCTTTACGTTTTTTACGTTCCTCACGTTTCTTGTTGCGATCTTTCACAACTCGCTCCACCGATTTTACAACATCAGGTCGTTCTTTTTTGAACCTATTGAAGTAAATGTCTTCAATAAAATCTGGCAAAGGTAATTTCCATGGCTCTTGTTTGTGATTTGATAATTTACCAAATTTCTTCGGATTAAGCCCAAGCTCACGGGCCATTTGTATATGCACATCAGAAAGATGGTACCGCTTCCTTGCATTTATCCATATTTGATCTTTGGACGGTATTTTCTTTTTCTTTGGCATTTATTTTGTTTCTCGATCAAGATCGGATAGATCAGAGGCCTCTGGGCCTCTTTGCCCCCTAGGAACTCAGCGTGATACTTTCACCTCACGGAGCTCAACTTCGTCGGGGGGTCGGACCGCGGCAAGATATTGATTATTCGTCTTTAACGTCCCAGAAAAAGGTGTTTTCAAGGTCTATTTTCTCGTTTCAGCCTAAAAAAGGGCCTTATAGGAAGCAGGGCTCTTCCGCAACTGATACCCTTCAGCGCTTTCTATGACATCGCGCCCTTTGGCCCGAAATCCCAAACTTGCTTTCACTGACTCAATAAAGGACTTGCTCCCCACAGCGACACTGTCCGTCCATTCGTCTTGGCGCTCCTTCGCCCCATTTCCCAGGTGCTCCTCTACCCACCCCTTGTGGCTTCTCCTTAGTTGGTCATAGCTGTCGGCTCCAAGCAACCCTTGCAGCCTCTCGTAATCAATCAAAACGTTTTTCCTTCGGGGTTCCTGGATCTCGTTACAGCCGCTGCAAGACCACTTTGACGGGTGGCTGACCACACCGGCGCGTAACATGTTCGTGTCGATAGCCACTGCAGATAGCGATGGCGATCCTTGGAAAATTTGAGAAGAAATTCAGCTCTTGTAGAACTCGAGATCCGGGCCTGCGATGGGGGCCACCGCGTCGATGCGTTTCTGGCGTTCGGCCTGGTTCCAGTTCCATGTTTTGCGCGCTATAGCAGCATTTTGGGAAACCTGCTGGACGCTTTCCATACCACTGACAAGGGTGGTGATGGGCAGGGACCATACGAAGCCGAAGACATCCTCCACGGAAAGAACCACTGGTATAATCGGCTTGACGGAGACATCCGTGCGACGCCACCCCTTGTTCCCTCCGAAAAAACGTCCGTCGGCCAGCGTTTTCATGGCCAGCACACCGATGCCCGCCTTCACGCACTTGGGCACCACGTTAGTGACGAAGCTTTCGTAGTGGGGGTCGGCGGGGTTGACCGGCATCTGCGAGGAGGCCATCTTCACACCCCGCTTTTTGAGCTCCTCCAGCATATTGAGGTGGGCTTTGTAGGACTCATGGCCGGTGAAGCCGATGTGCCTGACCTTGCCCTTTTTCCGGGCCTCTAGAAAGGCGTCGAGCACACCGTTTTGGACGCGCTCTTCCACATCCCTTGGGCTTCCAAGGGCATGCACCTGCCATAGGTCCACGTAGTCGGTCTTCATGCGGGAGAGGGAATTGTCGAGGTCCTTCAGGGCACTCTCCTTGTTTCTGGCCAGGGTTTTGGTCATGATGAAGGAAACGTCCCTGTACTTGGGAGTAAGGAATTTTCCATAGCGTTCCTCTGCTCTTCCACCGCTGTAAAAGGGGGCGTTGTCGAAGAAGCGCACTCCCTCCGTCAAGGCTTTTTCGATGATGGCCTGCGCGTCCTTTTCCGAGGTACTCCCCACATGGGCTCCACCCACGCCCAGGTTGGTCACGGCCGGACCGGAAAAACCCAGCTTGCGCAGGGGCAGGAGCGTGCCCAGCCGGTCGGAGCGGGAGGCGGTGGTCGCGGCAATCTTTCCCTCGCCATGGGAGAGGCTGGGCACCATCAGCCCGACGGTGCAACCCGCCAGCATGGTCATGAACTCCCTGCGTTTGAGTCCCGTGTGCAGGTTGGCGGCGTTTTCATTCTCCTGTTTCATAAAATCATCCGTTGTACAGTGATTAATTAAAATTTTCCTCACAGGATTAGTACCGATCGCCTACTACACCCTGATTGATAAGGGACTCAAGACGGTCCAAGTGTTCCGTTCGTAAAGTTATATCTCGTGACGCCCAGTTTTCCTCGAGGCGTTCAGCTCTCCGTGTCCCTGGTATCGCGGCGAGGGGGACATCGCGCGACAGAACCCATGCCAATGCGACTTGAGCTGCTGTGGCTTCAATCTCTTCCGCGACTTCAGCTACAAAATCGGCCAACCGGCTGTTCCTGGCGATTGCTTCCTCGGTAAATCGCGGATTCTCCAACCTCCAGTCTCCGGCTTCTAGATCGCTTCTTGACCGGATTGCCCCGGATAAAAATCCTCGGCCAAGGGGACTGTAAGCCACAAATCCAATGTTAAGTCGGTGAATTGTTGGCAGAATGTCGGCCTCAACGTCCCGCGACCACAAGGAATATTCGGTCTGAAGTACACTGACGGGATGAACCTTGTGGGCGCGGGCGATGGTTTCCGGGTCTGCCTCAGACAGGCCGATATAGCGTACTTTCCCCGCCTTCACGAGCTCAGCCATAGCACCGACCGTTTCCTCAATCGGTGTTTCGGGGTCCACACGATGTTGATAGTAGAGATCGATGTAATCTGTCCTGAGGCGCTTTAGTGAGGCATCGCAACAAGCCTTTACATAATCCGCACTTCCTTTGATACCTTGCCAGCTGCCGTCTTCGCCGCGGGAAACGCCAAATTTGGTTGCCAAGGTGATTTGGCCGCGGCGTCCCTTGAGTGCCTTTGACAACAAGATTTCATTCGTAAACGGGCCATAAATGTCTGACGTATCCCAGAACGTGCACCCAATGCCTGCTGCCCGATCGAGAACGCAAAGATTTTGAGCTTCTGAAGAGGAGCCGTAAAATTCCGACATTCCCATGCAGCCCAAACCGATTGCAGGCACACGAAGACCTTGTGACCCAAGATTGACCTGTTTCATAACTCTGCTCCCCCTTTCTACTCCCTACTATTGTATTGTGAAGATTGAATTTCTAAATTTATCAATTTTACTTTTTCTTTCATATTGTATACAAAAATTTAGGCGTCAAGTCCGTATACAAAATATTGTGGTGAGCCTTTTAATGCCTAACTGTTGATTTATCTAGTACGCCAACACTGCTAAATCGACTGATATCATAATTGGGGGGTGTCAGGTTCAAGTTTCATAATCAACTTTTTCATCATGATCGCATCTTCATAAGGCTTAGGCGATTCGCTGATAATGGTGACATCCGCCAGGCGCCTAATTAATGCCCTGGCCAGCGGTTCAAACATTTTTTCAGTGGTCCGAATGTGCTTTCGTTCCCCCTTATCACCATATTCTATACCGGAAAAGTGCGCATGGAACTTTTTGGGTAATTCCGCTAGAATTTTCGTGTAGTCGATTTCTCCCTGCTGCCTGGCGTATAAATGGGAGAAGTCAACTGTTATCCCGCAACCGGTCTCCTGCTTTAATTTTAATAGTTCCGTCAGTGAGCCGAACTGGGACGGCTTGCCGGTAATTTCCGGGCACAATTTAACCGACCAGCCTTGGCGTGCGATGATTTGCTGCATCCCGCCGACCGCTTTTTTAATCAAATTATAGGTCTGCCCGGCGGTCCTTTTTTGGTAGAAGCCGGCATGAAAAACCACATTCCGGGCTCCCATGGCATGTGCCATCTGGCAGGAATCCAGGATCCGTTTTCGGCTGGCATCAATTTTTTCTTTTTCATCCGATGCAAGGTTAATATAGTATGGCGCATGGACGGATAGAGTTATTCCTTGCTCTTTGGCCAGAGATCCTACTGCTTTGGCAGTTTCAAGATTCATTCGCACGCCGTAGGTGAACTCGACCTCCATGCAATCGAGACCCACTTCGGCAGCTTTCTGCACGCCTTTCAGATTCCCTAAGCCGTCGGAGCCGGCCGGACCAACTTTTATCATGAGGTTCGTTTCCTAAATTCAAAATCCGCAATCGAAAGCCTACCCCATCGTTCGCCGGAGTAGCTTGCGCAATTCCCCCAGTGATCTTGTATTGATTACATCATCTTTTTCCAGCCATCCACGACGCGCCTGCCTTACCCCGTATCGAAGGTGGCTAAAACTGTTAACGGAGTGGGCATCCGAATCAATGGCCACCAGGACCCCTTTATCTTTGGCAATCTGACAATAGGTGTCATATAGATCCAGACGCCTGGGATTGGAATTCAGTTCGAGATAACAGCCGCGGTCGTGGGCCTTTTGAATCACCTTGATCATGTCCACTTCAATCGGCGGTCGCTCATTGATCAACCGGTTGATCGGATGAGCCAGGATCGTGAAATATTTGTGATCCATGGCCCGTAAAATGCGATCGGTCTGTTTTTCTAATGGCAGGCCAAAATAGCTATGGATCGATCCGATCACCAGGTCCAGCCGCCCTAAAACTTCATCGCACAAATCCAGGCGGCCGTCCTGCAGAATCTCTACTTCAATGCCTTTGAGAAGGGTAATATCGCTCAATTCCTTATTGAAACGTTCGATTTCATCGATTTGCGCCAGCAAACGTGAGGACTCTAATCCACCGGCTATTTTCAACCGGTCCGAGTGTTCCGTGATAGCAAGATATTTGAGACCGTAATTTCGAGCTGCCTGAACCATTTCTTCAAGAGTGTTGTCTCCATCCGACCAGTCTGTGTGGACATGCAGATCGCCTTTTAAATCCGCCAGTTCAATCAATTGCGGCAGCGTATTGGCCCGTGCGGCTTCGATTTCTCCCCGATTTTCACGCAACTCCGGTGGGATCCAAGGGAGCCCGATCGCCTGATAGACCGATGCCTCGCAGTCCCCGGCCACTTTTTCTTCAAATTTAAAGACACCATATTCGTTGATCTCCAATCCGAGCTGACGTCTCATTTGGCGAATGGCAATGTTGTGGGCCCGGCTGCCGGTAAAATATTGTAATGCCGCGCCAAAAGATTCGGCAGCCACGACTCTCAGATCCACCTGCAGACCGGAACGTAATACCACACTGGATTGGGTAGTTCCTTTTGCTTGGATATCCACCACATCATCATAGTCGGCAAACCGATCCACTACCGCGGCGTCGTTTACGGCAACCACCAGGATATCCAGGTCTCCGACGGTTTCCCGGGAGCGGCGATAACTGCCGGCAACCGCCACCGATTTTACCCCGGCAACCCCTTTCAAATAACCCAGCAGCGAATCAACATCGGATTCGACTTCAGCAATTTTATGGCGATTTTCTGTTTCGGCGTGCGCCTCGACAGCCTTTAGTATTTGAGCCTCGGATTTTTTCCCGAAACCGGGCAGCGAGCGAATTCGACCGTCTCTGGCAGCCTGCTGCAACTGCGCTAATCCCTGAATATTTAAATCGTGGTATAACATCCGAACGCGTTTGAGTCCCAATCCGGACAATTTGAGAACCTGGCGGACCTTGGCCGGAATTTTATCCTGCAGTTTTTTTAGCGCCATGACAGAGCCGGTCGTACCGTATATGGATAGACAACCTACTATTGATCAGTGTGAAGTGCACCGATTCGCGGGTTCAATATAATATTGATATTAATTAAAATCTATGATTGAATTTAATATTTTTTCAATGAACCACATACAATTTTCAATTTTCATGAGCTTGACATTTTTTTATTAGTGCGTAATGTTGCAGGTCTATGCTCGCTTAAATCAGCGGGGGTTTTAGCAGACCTGCTTAATTTTTCAGGAGATAAACCATGTATTTTGAAGCCATATTCAGCCCGGCCAATAAAAAGGATTATAGTTCCGAGGCCGCCGGTTTTGTGGGCAAAAGACTTCCCGTCCAGGAGGGCTGGATCATTGATGAAGGTCCCTACAAAGGGCAACAGTGCTACTATGCACCCAATACCACAATCGGTAAAATACCAGTATCGGATCTACAAGAGTTAAAATCCATCCCCTTTGCGCGCTGGCAACAACTTTACACCAGCATTGATTCTGAAATCAAATAAATCCCAGACCTGAAATTCTTTTAAATGATGGGAGAAAATCGTTTGCCGGGCACCGTGGGCCTTAAGCCCTGCTCTTTGCGCTATGCACTTTGCCCGCCCCTCTCTCTTTATACTCGTCGATGACGCGCTGCTGCCAGCGGTGGATATAGCCGTGTGATTTCAACACCTTGCTCTCAGGATTGTGGAGCAGATCAAACCGCGACTGGTGAATTCTGATAAACCGGTGGAAGTGGTCCTCGACCCGCACGCAAATTTCCGTATTCAATGCATCGAAAATGGCATCATCAACCTCGTTGAAGTCAAAAAAAGATGCCACTTTTTGAATGATATTGCGTTGGATATTTTCCGGCGGTGATTGCCGGGACAAGGTTTCCAGCAGGCGATTGACGATCACCACGAGTCCCATCAAAAAACGCTTTTTGATCTGTGCCATCTGATCCTTCTTCCAGAGCAAACGGTTGCGATCCATGCTCAGTTCACATTTTTCATCCCCAACCAGGTTGAGCCGACCGATGACGTGTTCGCCGGCGCTGTCCGGCAACAGGTAATCGACCTGGGTGATAAATATCCCGTCCTGAAATATTGACACACCTCCCCTGCAAGATTCCATGTCATATATGTATTGGTGGTTTTCTTGAACCTTTAGAAGCAGATATCCCCGGGAATTTTTAAAATCCAGTTTTGTGGTAAATTTAGTGCCCCACCGGATTTCTTCATCATAGTTAAGGGTCTCCTGACCCAGAACTGTGCGCATCCCTTTTTCATCCACAAAATTTAAAGCAATCGGCAAAAACCGCAGATTGGTTTTCAGGTATCCCAGATATTCCAGACTTCGACAGTATTGCAGTGAGTTTTCCTTTAAAATGACCGTGACTTCAGTGCCGACCGGGATTTGCTCTTCGACAACCCGCACATCAAAATAGTCGTCGATGTGGCTGATCGTAATCATAAAACCGTCTGATCGGGCCTGGCGCGTTTTGATGATCACCTGTTGAGCGACCAGAAAACTGGAAAGAAATCCGATGCCGAATTGACTGATGAAACTGAATTGAATTTTCGCATCGCGATTGACGCGGACGATTTCATCTGACTGATAAAACGACAGGCCGATATTGAGAAAATATTTTTCGATCCACTGTTTGCTCATCCCAATTCCGTTGTCGCGAAACGTAATCTTGTCGAGATCGGAACTAAATTCGATTCCAATCGAGGGGTTAAACCCGGGTTCTTCCATTTGTCGCAGATTGCAGGCGTCAACGGCATTTTGAATCAGCTCTCTTAGAAAAACGCGCCGGTCCTTGTATAGCGTATTTCCCGCAAACAGCTGCAATGCGGAAGACGTATCCACACCAAACTTGAAATCAATGGGCTGATATCCCCGGGGAGTGATTTCAAAAAGGACCGCTGTAAATAAAAAACGCGGCCGAACAATACGGTTCAGGTTATACAACAGCCGCTGAAGATAGGATTCATAGCGTTTGAGCGCCCGGTGAACCTCGGCATCCCGGCAGTGCACCTGCACCAGGATGGTGGCCTGCATGTGGGGATGGGCTCCGGCCGAAACCACGGTAAAAAGCTCAGCCAGATCAGACTCTTTATGCGCTGAAGCAGCGGGCGGCAATAATTCGCGCAGGTGTTTCAAAGTATCAGGTGCGGTCAGGTTGAAGTCCGTGGCCAAACGCAGGCAGGCTGCCAGGAACTGGATATTGACGGTCTTCTCGCCGTCAAAGGCAATCCGGGGGCGAATTGCCTCAGCCATGGTGCTTGCAGCAACATAACCCTGGCCGATTGATGCGAGAATTTGGGCTTTCTGCCGGTCAGCAATTTCAAGTGATGGCCAAGAGGTTTTAACAGGTTCCGGAGTCCGGGTGGTTTTTGTTGGATTTTCCTGGGAAGCAACTCCTGCCGGACCATCAGCCACATCTATATTCTGGAGGTTGAGCAGGCAGCAGGCTGCGTAAAGAAAGAAGATATCCCAAGTGTTGGCTTCCAGGTGCTGTGTCTGTTCGTCATCCAACAGCCAGGATTCAAGAATTTCGATCGTCAGCGTGCCGGGACTCGTATCTAATGATCCAGATCCGGATGGGTAAATCCGGTCCCTGATAGCAATCAGTTCAATCTTTTGACTGTCGTCCAAAAAATTATACAATGACTGAGTTGCTGAGTGTCCCATATGGCTCTCGCTTTGAAAAATAAGCGGGGCATCCAAATGTTTTTTCATTTGGTTGTCCCGCTTTCAATAACTTACAACCAAATACCCGATAACTCCTGTTTGAGATTTTTTTGCTCAATCAGGACTAATTCTGCCACCTTTTGAAAATGGCCAGCAACCGCTCCCGGCCAGCCGGCGATAGACCCAGGTTTGCGACGGTTGCATCAATCTGTCCCGCTGTACCGTGCCCGGAAATGAAACCGTTTGCTCGGGCCGCGGCAGTGGAATTGACGAAATCGATATCATTAGGGTACATTGCTTTAAACTCACTCATCAACTCCCTGTTGCCGCGCAGACCATATTTCTGATGATAATCTTCCGCCAGGTAAAAATTACTGAATGGCAGAATTTCGGTCTGGATTTTCTGGTTCCTCTGGTTTTCCTCAAAAGCCTGGGTTTCAAGAGCCAGCTTTCTCTGTTCATCGTTGTGATAATATATGGCTGACTTGTACTGCTGGCTCCAGGCACGTTGGGTGGGGTTATGATTATGCCAGAAAACGGATAGCAGCTTCTTGTATGATACCTGAGTTGGATCGAAATCGATCTGGATCGTTTCGCTGTGGTCGCCGATGCTGCGATAGGTCGGGTCTTTTTGCCGACCGCCCGCATATCCAACCCGAGTTCTGACAACGCCTTCCATACTCCCGAACCGGGAGTCCGGTCCCCAGAATCAGCCCAACGCAAAGGTTGCGGTTTCAATTCCGGGAACGGCTATGGCATCAATGGGCGGTATATTTTGTTGAATGGGTGTGGCAGATTGTATGGATTCCATGTTGCTTTCCTTCTTTGAAGTTGTTTCTGTCTGCGCCTCAACTTTACGAAAATCACAGGCACTATAAAAAAGGCTCACAATTATGCCTGCCAAACAGAACAGTTTCATGAGGTTAGGCCGCTTACTGCATGCAAATTCTTCGGTAGACGGATTACCAGTTGATTTAAATTTTTCCATTTTACTATTTCCGTTGGCTAGTTATCAAAAATCCTTCTGACTTGATTTGTTTAGAGATATTTATGACCGGCAAGTTGAACCTTGAAGCGATAAACTAAGATTAAATATAAGGCTAAAAGCAATAAAATCAAAAACTCATATTATTTTATCAATACATGCCCGCCATTTAGTTTTGCCTTGATTATTATCCGCTTACATTCAATAAAGAAATAATGTTACCTGAATTTTGCACGAATCGGTTGCTATCATACGCAGAATTCAGAGATTAAATTTGCTTGATATGTCAACGATATCGATTAATTCAGGCTGAAAAGAGGATACCGTATGCAACATTTTATGGACCCTAAAAGTGTAGCGCTGGTTGGTATCAGCCGCAAGAGCGGGCCTGGCTCCTTTAATCTGATGGAAACCATGTCCAACTTTGGTTACACCGGGGAAATTTATCCGGTGAATCCCAATGCCGGAGAAATTCTCGGGAAAAAGTCTTATCCGAATATAACCGCCGTGAAAAAGAAAATCGATCTGGCCGTCATCACTGCGCCGCGCAAAACGACCCTGAGTATTTTGCAAGATTGCGTTGCGGCAAACATAAAAGCGGCGGTTGTGGTCAACCAGGGCTTTAACGATGCGGATCGCCGCGGTCAGCAAATGCAGCATCAGATGGTAGAATTGGCCGCAAGCAGGGGGATCCGCATTCTGGGCCCCAATACCCTGGGCGTTATTAATAGTTTTGCCGGTTTCACAACATCATTTATGCCGGTGGCAAAGCAGCGCGTTGGGGTGGGACTCATCTGTCAATCCGGAATTCATTTTGTCGGACCGACTAAATTCAGTGGCATGATCGGCAAAGGCGTGGATCTCGGAAATTCATGTGATATCGGTTTTTATGATGCGTTAAACTATTTTGCTGCTGATCCGGACATACAGGTCATTGCCATCCATATGGAAGGTCTCAATCAGGGAAAGGATTTTCTATCCCTGGCAGCCAGGGTAGTCAAAGAAAAGCCGATTATTGTGCACAAAAGCGGCCGCAGTGAAACCGGGGCGCAAGCCGCCATGTCGCATACCGGCAGCCTGGCCGGCAACTATAATCTGATTCAAGCAGCTTTGAAACAAACAGGGGTTACCTTTTTAGAAGAGGGCGGGCAGATGCCCTATGCCGTTAAAACCCTGCGGAATCTTCCGCCGATGCAAGGCAATCGGGTTGCGGTGATCACCTACTCGGGCGGAGCCGGTATTATGATCAGTGATGGTTTGGAAAAACACGGCTTTCGACTTGCATCATTGGGTTCCGAGGTCATTGATCAAGTGGCCGCGCTCTCGCCGGGCTGGATGCCACTTTCAAATCCCCTTGATATCTGGCCGGCAGTTATGGTGCATGGTGCACGCAAAGTCTATATGGCGGCCTTGAAGGCGGTTCTAAAAGATCCCCATGTGGATGGAATTATCTGTGTTGCCATTGCCCCGCTACCCGAATTTTCCTTTCTAAATGTCTGCGAGGCTCTAAACGACGTCGTTGAATCATCGCCGGCAGAAAAACCTGTCCTTGGTTGGGTTTACGGGCCCAATACAACCGAGGTGCAAATGCAATTTGAATCCAAAAACAGAATAATGATTTATCCCACGCTTGAACTAGCCGTCCAGGCATTGTCCTGGCTGCGAGATCGCTTTAAGATAATCACCCGCAATGGCAAGCTTATAATGTAAGAAAAAAGGATATAGCAATAAATAATAGCTATTAAATACTCTATTATTTAACAGTTGCGGCAGGAAAATGCCGGCAATGAGTTAGTTTTTTGCCAATTTTTGACCGAGGCCCTCGGCCTCCTGCATCAGGTTTTGATTCGATTCGATCTCGCCGGGCTTTTCGGCACTGCCATATACCATACCCACCATTTTGGCGCCGGCATATCGAAATGCATCCTGAAAAGTGCGCAATGCGTTGACGCAACCCGACACAAATGGATCCGCATCGCCGTAGCTCATGGCGATGGCAATTCGTTTGCCGACAAATACATCTTTCCCGAAGGCAAGTAGCGCAAAGCAGCGGTCTATACACAGCTTAGTCTGAGCCGACATGGAAAACCAGTAAACCGGACTGGCAAAGACCCAGGCATCGGCGTCGAGAAGCTTTTGATAAATCGGCTGCATATCGTCATCGATCGCACACCCCCGGCTGTCCGGTTTCTGACAGACGTAGCAGGCGTTGCAGGGTGCGATGTCCTGGCCGTGAAGATAGATTTGCTCCACGGTTGCTCCGGCAGTTTCGGCACCCTCAATTATTTTTTGGGCAAGCGTTGTACTATTGCCCTTTTTCCGTGGACTGCCCAACAATACCAGTATTTTTTTCGAGTCCGCTTTTTCAGTCATAAATCCCTTTCCAATTAATGTAATATTTTAAGAAACGCCACGAATTAACATGAATTTTCACGAATGAATTATTAATAATTGCAGCTGCATATGATTTTGCAATGGTTCGTGTTTATTCGTGCCAATTCGTGGCTAAAATCATTTTATACTAATAACGTATAACAAATAACTATTTCTTTATTTTATTCTTTTGGCGCTCTTGATAACAACCGGTTCCGCAGGAACGTCCTGGAATCCACCGATCGTTTTTGTTTTAACGGCCGAGATAGCGTCCACCGTTTTCATCCCTTCGACGACTTTACCGAAAGCCGCATATCCCCAGCCCTGCTGTGTTTTGCTCCTGTAGTTCAGAAAGTCATTTTTTTTCGAATTAATAAAAAACTGGGCTGTGGCGCTGTGGGGATCAGGGGTGCGGGCCATGGCTATTGTTCCCCGATCATTTTTAAGGCCTTTGTCGGCTTCATTTTTAATCGGGGGCCGGGTGGTCTTGCGCTTCATATCAGTTGTAAAACCGCCTCCCTGAATCATGAAATTGGGAATTACGCGATGGAAAATCATACCGTCATAAAATTTAGCATCAACATAGTTTAAGAAATTTTTCACAGTTTCAGGCGCATTATCCGGATATAGCTCCAGTACAATTTTGCCTTTGGATGTTTCCAATACGACTTTTGGATTGATATCTTCAGCGATCGTCGAACCCGCAAAAATTAATATAGTCAAAACAACAAGAGTGGAAACAAACGCGGTTTTCATGTAATCTCCTTTTGAAAGCAATTTTTGTTTAGATGAAGGGATCCTGTAAATCCTGTCAAATATATTTCATACAATCGAATCCATATCCTTAATTTTATAGACTAATGGCATTTAGCATGTTTAAGCCCGGCCGCCAATACTTTTTTGGCCGAATTTTTCCGCTACTAGTTTTTGCATATCACGGTTGCGATGGCAGGAAACCAGATGTCCATGACTCACGGCTTCAAGCTGGGGTTCCTCCCTCAAACAGTGCTCGATTGCAAATGGACAACGCGTATGAAACCGGCAGCCGGTGGGAGGATTAATGGAACTGGGAACGTCTCCGGACAAAACGATACGCCCCTGCCTACCTTTGACATCGGGAATCGGAATGGCCGATAACAAGGCCAGGGTGTAGGGGTGCACTGAGTTTGAAAAGATGTTGCCGGTTTCGGCAATTTCGACGATTTTCCCCAGATACATCACCGCCAGACGGTTGCTGATATATTTGACGACCAGCAAATGGTGGGTGACAAACATATAAGTCAGGTTCAGCCGCTGCTGCAGTGACTTGAGCAGATTTAATATTTGAGCTTGGACGGATACGTCCAGGGCCGAAGTCGGTTCATCCAGTACGATGAACTCCGGGTCGGTCGCAATCGCCCGGGCCACGGCGATACGTTGACGCTGCCCGCCGGAAAACTCGTGTGGATAGCGCAGCAGATGATCCCGGGTCAATCCGACCAGATGGAGCAAGTCAATCACCCGTTGTTCAAGCTCCCGGCCGCCCAGGCGCTCCTGGGTTTTGATGGGTTCGGCAATAATGTTTTTGACCAGCATGCGGGGATTCAAGGAAGTGGTCGGATCCTGAAAAACCATTTGCAGCTTGCTGCGAATCCCCAGACGCTTCAATATTGATTTTCTGGTTGCGGCAATATCAATCGTGGCGCCGTTTTGGGGGCTTTTGCCGTGATAATAGACATGTCCGCCGCTGGGATCGTGCAGGCGAATGACGGCCTTGCCGGTTGTGGTTTTGCCGCAACCGGATTCTCCAACCAACCCCAGGCACTCGCCGCGTCGGATATCCAGATCAATGCCGTCCAATGCCTTAACGGTAGCGACTTCATGCCGCAAAACCCCGCCCAGAATCGGATAATGCTTTTTAAGGTTTTTTAGCTCGAGAATCTTGTCCATTTTTCCAACTTCCGCACTCCCTGGCCCGGACGGAATTTGTAAAGCTTTCGGATAGTCTGCATCATTACTGCAGTTTTTGACCCAATAGGTGTAAACCATATAAGTCGCACCAGAGTGGGTCCACCTCCGACTTCAAAACCTTCTGTTTTCCGTCATCTGTCCTCTGCTCTCTGTCATCTGTCCGCTGTTTTCCGTCATCTGACACCCGAAACCTGAAACCATATGACACTTTTGGGGCTTTGAGCTTTCAGCCTTGAGCCTTTAGCCTTGCACCTTGAGCTTTGAGCTCTTTTCCGCCCAGAAACAGGCCACCAGATGATCCTTCTTTATTTCTTTCATTTGCGGAAAAATTTTCCGGCAAACTTCCGTCGCATGCGGGCACCGTGGATGAAACCGGCAACCCGGAGGCGGTATCACGAGATTGGGCACATTGCCTTCAATGCTTTGCAGATCTCCTTTCATTTCAAACTTAGGTACTGCCTCCAACAATGCCCTGGTATAGGGATGCAGCGGGTTTTCAAACAATTCTTCGACATCTGCAACTTCACACAGGTTACCGGCATACATCACTCCCACCCGATCGCAGGTTTCCGCCACAACGCCCAGATCATGGGTAATCAGCAATATTGAAGATATTGCTCGTTTTTTGAGCTGATTCAGAAGATCCAGTATCTGCGCCTGAATGGTTACATCCAGATTGGATGTGGCTTCATCGGCGATCAACAAAACAGGGCTGCACGCCAGAGCAATCGCAATCACGATTCGCTGCTTCATACCACCGGAAAGGTTATGCGGATATTGGTTGACGACCTGCTCCGGATTAGGAATGCCCAGCTTTTCGATAATTTCTATCGATCGTCGCCGGGCTTCCCTTTTGAGTCTTTTTTGCCAGAGCGTTAGCAGCGGAAGTTTACTAAGAATCCGCAAACGAAAGTCTCCAGGATTTTTTACGCAGATCCGGTAAACGCCCAGCAGGAATTTATTGAGTGGATTTAGAAAATACTTATCAGATGCCTCGATACTCTCCAGAATATCGTAACTCATCTCCTGTTTTTGGTGAAATAAATAGCTTTCGCTGACCTGATCACCGATACTCATGGTCGGGTTCAGGGCCGAGTTCGGTTCCTGGAAAATCATGGAAATACGGTCTCCGCGCAGACTCTGCATATAGGTCTCGGATTGCTTGAGCAAATCGATGCCGTATTTCCGGTTTGATTCATCCAGATAGACAATCACTTTACCGCTTTCAATACGCCCCGGTGCCGGCACGATCCGCATGATGGATCGCACCATAACGCTCTTGCCGCAGCCCGATTCACCAACCAACCCGAACGTAGAGCCATGCTCCACCACCAGACTTACTTTACTCAGGGCCTTGACCACCCCTTCGTAGGTATAAAAGTTGGTAACCAGATCCTCGGTTTTCAACAGGGTTGACATTCAGTCATTCCTTGAGTTTAGTATTTTACCTGCGTTCCAAAGTCAGCAAGGGTATAATCAGTGCTGTTAAAAGAGCGCTCCGCTTAAGGCCGGAGTCCATAATAAACATTTCATTTTACTTTCAGCTTTCAGCCTTGAGCCTTGAGCTTTCCCGCGGGCCAACTTCTCCCTTCCGACTTCCGCATTCCCACTTCCGACTTCCAATCATCTTCTTCTTAGTTTCGGATCAAACGCATCCCTTAATGCGTCACCAATTAAATTCCAGGCCAGCACGAACAATACAATGCACCCGCCGGGAATCACGATGGTAAACCAGAATTTTAACGGATCCCCCGGCGGGCCAACAATATAGTTGCGGGCCAGGGCCACCATCTGACCCCAGTCGGCAAAGCCTTTGGGTGCCCCAAGGCCTAAAAAACTCATAAACGATGCCGTAATAACCATGGAGCCCATGTCCATGGAGGCCATAATCAATACCGGATAAATCGCGTTCGGCAAAATGTGCCGTATGATAATTTTGTATTCGGAGACCCCCATGGTTTTGGCGGCATGTACATAATCCTGATCGCGCAGGGTCAGGATTTCCGCTCTGATAACCCTCACATACCAGCGCCATTGCACCAAGGCCAGCGCAAACATAATTTTATCCAGACCCGAACCGAAAGCGACAACAATGGCCATGGCCAGCACCAGTGTGGGCAAAGCCCACATCACATCTGTAATTCGCATCAAAACTTCATCGACGATGCCACCGAAATATCCTGCAATAGCTCCGAGTGATACACCGACAAAACCGGCAATGATTACCACAAAAAGGCCTATTTTAAAGGCCGTCCGAGTTCCCCAGACGACTCCGTAAAAAATATCGTATTGACCCGCAGTCGTACCGAAAATATGGATTTCGTCGGGGGGCTTGGGGGTTGGTGAAAATCCTTTGTGAGGCATCAAATATGGATTATGGGCATATTTTGGCGGCGCAATTTGAGGGGCGAATACTGCCACCGAAGTAAAGAAAATCAGCAGCGAGAATCCGATGATCGCTGACGGATTCCTGAATATCCGGTAAAGCGTAAATTTAAGTTCGCGCAGCCGCGGATGTTGATCTTTCATAGTTAATGTAGACGTTTTTTATTTTTCAGTTAAGCCGTATTCTCGGATCAATATAGGCATACAAAATATCCAGGATCAGGTTGGTCGCCACAAACACCACGCCCATAAACAGACAGATACACATCAGCACCGGAATATCCAGTTGGATGGCGGATTCCGCCAGCCACCAGCCGATCCCGTGTCGGTTGTAAACCACCTCCACCGCGATACTGCCCTCCATGGACATGGCCATCAGCTGGCCGGCGACGGTGATCACGGGCAGCAGAGCATTACGACGAGCGTGTTTGATCTGAACGGTGTGATTATCGGCCCCTTTGGCCCTGGCCGTAATCACGTAATCTCTGGATAGCTCTTCAATCATTCCCGAACGCATCACCCGCATATTCAACGCCACCACCACGATCACATAGGTCAATATCGGACAAACAAGATGGGCAAAGGCATCCAGGGTAATATCTAAATGGCCGTTAAGGATTCCGTCAATTGTGTATAAACCCGTGTAACGGGTGTATTTATCCGGATTATCAATGATGAACATACTCAGCTGGTCACTGAGAACCCCAGGTGAAAGTATCTGAAAATAGCCATAAAACACCATCAGAAGCACCAGGGCGAAAAGAAAAGTGGGCAGCGACCAGCCCACAATAGCTAAAATTCTGGTGGTATGATCAATCCACCGGTCCCGATGGATTCCGGATAAGGTGCCCAGCCAGATACCCAAAAAAAAGCACAATCGGCGCCGCAAATAGATTCATCTCCAGGGTGACGGGAAAATAAGCCCAGAAGGCTTCCAACACCGGGCGGGAGGCCACCACGGACCAGCCCAGATTGCCCCGGGAGACTTCCTTCATCCAGCGAAAATACTGAGTATAAAAAGGATCATCGAGTCCGAATTGCTTGATAATTTTGGGGATATCCTTGGCCTGCTGGGGAGAGGTGACAAAAGCGGCCGCCCGCCTTTCAGGGCTGAAGGTCATCAAAATGCCGAACAGAAGAACCGATACGCCGAATAATACGAGTATCAGCAACAAAGCTCTTCGAGTGATGAATGCGAGCATAAAAACCTATGGGTTTTCCGGTTAGCCAGTTTGCCCGTGCACCGGTTAACCGGCAAACGGGCGCACCGGCCAACCGGCTAAACTCGAGCTATTGTTTAAACAACCGTTTCAAAACTTCATTGTCATCGGTAAACATAGCATTGGGCACGAAACCATAAACCGTGTCCCGGTAAGCCCGCACAACAATCTGCTGGTACAGAGGCACGCCGATGGCGTTCTCGTACCAGATGTTCTGAAGCTTGGCGTAAATCTCCCGGCGTTTCCGGATATCGGCGGTTGCGATGCCGGCATCACACAACTTATCGATCGCATCATTTTTTAATGCCATAAATTTTCCATAGTAGCCGTTTGAATGCATAAAAGGATAGACAAAGTTATGCGGGTCGGCATAATCCGCCCCCCAACCGCTTAAGAACAGCGGATACTGAAAACTTCGAATTTGAACGATATAATCTTTCCATTCCACATTGCGGACGTCGATTCGAAATTTCGGGTTAAGGGACATGATATTTTCAGCCAGCATGTGGGCTGCCGCCTCCCGCATTTCATTGCCGGTGTTGTGGGTGATGATCATCTTGAACCCTTTTTCCCAGGCCTGGCCGCCGAAAGCTTTTTTCATATATTCGGCCGACTTTTTCAGATCGAATTCATAAACGGGAACGTCAAGGTGGTAGGGAAGCCCTTTTACGTTCGGGCTGCTGGGCATGATAACCAGGTTATTGAAAACATCCTGTTTGTAGGTCTCACGGTCAAACGCATGCAAAAAAGCTTTGCGGATATTGATATCGGTAAAAAAATCTGAGGGGATACCCTTGCCGTCCAGCTTGCCGCTGCCGATATTCGGATTTCCGGTAGGGTTGATATTACGGCAAAACATGGCCGCCGTATACCCCAATTGGGGAACCTCGTAAATTTTCAAGCCCTGCATGGCCTTAACTTCGGGCACATAGGGGGTATCCACGACCACCCGATCCGCATCGCTGTTTTGCAGCATCAGTTTACGGGTGGACCATTCTTTGACATACTTGACAATGCCGGTTCTGATCTGGGGCTTGCCGCCCCAATATCCGTCAAATCGGGCAAAAATAAATTGTTTGGCCGGTTCCCAGCTTTTCAATTGATAGGGTCCGGTACCGTTTTCAATTTTTTGCAAGGGTTCATGACCGGGGGCAGGATTGTTATATTTAGCCGCGTTTTGAATATTTCCGTCCCAACATCCCTTGGATATTGCCCACTCTTTGTCCACAACCGAGGATGCCGTGTAGCATAAGATGCTCATCAGCGGTGGATACGGTTTCGGCAGATGTAAAATGACCTTGTCTCCCTGAGCCTCTACCGATTTGTCAATGAGGTCAAAGATCCCAGGAAGAATCTTGCCGTCGCTGTCCCGGGTCGCCCCGCTGCCGGTTAGCGCCTCCAGCAGCATCCACATGGGACCGCCGTCCTGATCCACAATCATGTTGCGCTTAAAGGAATATACCACATCCTCAGGCGTTAATTCGCCGCCCCCATGGAACTTCACCCCCTTGCGGATGATGAAAGTATAGGTTTTCCCATCGGCCGTGATTCCGCCGTTGGCCACCGATGGGACCTCGGCCGCCAGCAGAGGCACATAGGTTTCGGTGGAAGATCCATCAAAAAAGACCAAAGTTTCATACATGTTCCAGATCCGCATGGACCCGGCAACATCATAAGAAGTGGCCGGGTCAATGGTCTGGACGGTACGGTAGTCGGCCAGTACGAATGTATCTGGGTTTTTGACCTGTGCACCTGCGTTCACGACCCAGATTACCATCAATAGACAACCGATAAAACAGGTTAGCTTTTTCATACTCCCCTCCTTTCTGTTGTTAGTCGAAATTTGTTAACTAAAGATTAGCTAAAGACCAGCAGCATCTGGATTGATTGCAAATATACTGGGAACAATGGATATAAAAAGCCCAACTGATCGCTTGGCTGACGGAGCTTAAGATCAACCCATACCACTCAGGATCCTCCATGGAAGATGGAAATGGGTTCAGGTTATAAAATGGTAGCCTTGAGGAATTTCATTAACAGGAAATCGACTTACAGGTCAAGAGGATTAACCCATCTGGCAACATCATTGTTTTGGCAACAGCAGAAAGTATGTTATACCCTAATAGAGCAAAAAAGCGCTCAATTAGGCACTCACAGGGGCTCATAAAATACTGATAGCAAAAATAAGGACTCTGAAACTATGCTTGGAGAGTTTTTTTAATGGTTCTTAAAGTCATGCTGTTTCTGGCTGTAATTCTGGCAGTCACTATCGGGGCTCATTTTCTATTTTACAAAGCCGTAGTCCGCCTTTTTATCATTAACAGCACGGGCCTGAAAGTCTCGTTGCTGGTCGTCCTGTTTCTTCTGTCACTTAGCTTTATGGCATCCTTTTTCCTGCTTCACTGGCAGGAAAACCCACTAACAATTGGTTTTTATAAGTTTGCGGCATCCTGGACGGCCTTATTTCTTAATCTGCTGCTGGCGGCGCTGTTGAGCTGGATAATTATTTCAGCAATCTGGCTCTCCGGTTCGTATTCCAATACCCGCTTAATTGCTGCCGGGTGCCTGACCCTGGCGGTTTTGTTTACGGCTCATGGTGTATGGAACGCCTTTCACCCCCGGATAAAAACCCTGGAAATCGATTTTGATAATCTGCCGGATCACTGGAAAAACAAAATCATCGTCCAGCTGTCCGATGTGCATTTAGGTCACTTTTATGGGACCACTTTTCTAAAAGATCTGGTGGACCGGGTAAACGCGCTTGAGCCAGAGCTTGTTTTTATCACCGGCGACTTATTCGACGGCATGGCTAGGAAGATTTCACATTTTGCCGACGGACTGAACCGGTTTAAAGCCGGGATAGGCGTTTACTTTATCACCGGCAACCACGAAACGTATATCGGAGTGAACCGAGCATTAAATGCCCTGGATCAAACCCATATTAAGATTTTAAAAAACGAAGTGATCGATATAAACGGTCTGCAGGTCATCGGCGTCAGCTATCCGGGGATAAAAGCAACCAGTGACCTTCACGGCCTGGAAAAAATGAAACAAAGTTCTTTCGCGGATAAGCCCCGCATACTGCTTTTTCACACGCCAACGAATATCAGCATTGCAGGAAGAGATGGAGTGGATCGCCATTTTTCAACTTACTGGGTACCCGATACCACATACACAATGGCTCAAAATCTGGGAGCTGACTTACAGCTCTCGGGCCACACCCACGCCGGCCAGATTTTTCCCTTCGGCTATCTGACCAAACTTATTTATAAAGACTTTGACCACGGATTGCGACACCTGGATAACTTTTCGATCTATACCACCAGCGGAGTCGGCACTTGGGGTCCACCCATGCGCACGGGCAACACACCGGAAATAGTGGCCATAAGACTTAAGTAAAGCCGATAAAATATAAAAGCATATTCAGATTTCGCAACCTCCACCCCACATTCATTGTAATCTGTGTAATCTGCGAAATCTGTGGATTAAAGTCTTCCTATCAAAACTATTTTGACTTAGATCAATGCACTCCACGGCAAAGAACAGTATAGTGCGGCAATAGATTAAAACTCGAATGGATTTGAAAGGAGAGGATACTATGAAACAGCTCAATCTTTACGAAGAAAATGATTTTTCAGAAAAAGCCTTTAAAAAATTGCTGGTGCACGACTCGCCGTATTTTAAGATTCTCAATTTTAACTTTAAAGCCGGGCAGGAACTGCCGGTACACAATCATGATATTGAGGGGCAGCTGAGCCTAGTAATCATCGAGGGGGAAGGCGAATTTCTGGGCCAAGACGACACCACCCTGCCGGCCAAAGCTGGCGATGTCGTGATCAGCGACATTGCTGAACCGCATGGCCTGCGTGCCAAAACCGATCTGAGACTGTTGGTGACAATTGCCCCACCCATATAGGCGGCTTGCCGGTTTTGCTTGTTTCGCCGGTTGAACCCGTTGTCGATAAGGATTGAATCTTTAGACGTCTTTTTCGATTATCGGAATTAAAAGCTTCTGGGAAGGAATCAGGGTGCCGAAGTCTACATCTCCATTGTAATGTTTTATCAACCACAGCGGCACTTCAAATTCCTGACGCGATAAAGTCCATATATTATCTCCTCTTTTGATGGAATAGGTAAGTAATTTTTCAACACGGTAGGAAGCAAAAAAATCTTCGGATAGCCCTTGATGATATTCAAAGCGTTTTACTTCAAAATCTTTTTGGCTAACCCGTTGCAGCGGAATTTTTATACTCTGGCCTAGATGAAGCATTCGGCCGTAACGAAACCCGTTCAACCGCCGAATCTCCCTGGCCGGCACATTCAGCCACTCGGCGTAATGCCCTAAAGTTTCTTCTGCTTCAACGCGAATGTGGCCAATAGTTTCTCCGTCCAGCATGGATACACGTTCCACCGCAAAATGCCCCTGGCTGATCGATGGTTTTAAGGGTGGCTTAGCGGCGGTCTGCTTCAAGGCCGGAGAATGCTGTTGTGGAAAAGATGCCGTTTTTTGCTGACCTCGCAGTGACTCTGGTGCGACCAAGCCAACTGTCTCTTGGGTCGGTATATCTTGAAGCGGCGAGTGCGCCGGCATCAGAATAATCTCATTATCTACTAGTTCTAATCCTATATGAGGCCGGATTGGTTGATACGAATCCCTTGCGGCTAACTCCAGCAAATCGACTTCTGTATCTGCAAGCAACCGTGCGGTTTCAGGCTCGGGCATAACCGGTTTGTCGTCGGTCGATGCGCTAGCGGGCGCCGGCGTTTGACCGGCAAGCCGATGTTCTGCCGCAGCACCTTGGGCAAGCATGAATTCCACCCATGGATTGGCCTGGGTCCGGTTAATGAAGGGCACGGTCTCTGAAACCGATTCTTCCGTTTTTCCCTTAACAGGCTGGGGTTTGCGAGCGGCAACCGAATGCTTCATTACCGGATCTACATCACCGGTCGGTCGAGGGGCGAGGTTTGCCCGCATCAGGCTCGAAGCCGCGGACGTCGGTGCGGCAGGCTTTTCCTTAGTAAGTTTGGCACCCCCGAAGGATTTTTCTTCAGACAGCGGAATTCTTAAATTCTGGTTGATGTAAATCGTTGCCCTTCGATCCAGATTATTGACCGCAACTAAATCGTTTAGTTTGATGCCGTGATTTTTGGCAATCTTACCGGCCGTGTCGCCCCTGCGAACCGTATAAATAGTACTGCGTTTCTGGTTGTGCCGGTACAGCTTCCGGGGCAACTGGGCGATTAATTGGTCCCAATCTCTGTCGTTTCTATCCGGCAACTGCAGCCGATATCCCCTGGGCACGTATTTTTGCCCGCGAAATACGGGGCCGCGCAAAGCCGGATTCAACGCACGCAGCTCAGTCATATCTAAATTGAAATGCCGTGCAAACTCCGGCAGAGACACATAACCGCTCAGTTCTATTACATGTGTTATGCGAGGGCGGCTCAACTCTAATTCGCCAAAATATTGACGATAATTTCTCGCAGCCTCCCGGGCAGCCAGAAATTCGGAATAAAAATTACGGGAGGCAAATTTGAATATGCGGCTGCGATACTCCTTAAATATTCGTTCATAGCTGCCTTTTTTTCTCCGCGCCCGGCGCATACCGGTGACGCCGTGATTGTAGGCAGTAATGGCCATAGGCCAATTGTTAAGTTTGCGGTAGTTCTGTCGCAGTAATTTAGTCGCAGCGTGGGATGCTATAATCGGATCGCGGCGTTCATCAATAGTGTATCCAACTTTCATGAATCGTTTGCCCGTGGCGCGGGTAAACTGCCACATTCCTGATGCGCCGAATTTGCTGTAAGCCTTGGGGTTAAAGGAAGACTCGACATGGGGTAAATAGGCCAGATCTTCCGGCAGTCCGGCATCACGGAAAATCTGCCTAATTTCGTCGATGTAGGCGCCCGACCGAATCAGACCCATGCGGAATCGATCTTTTTGACCGGTCTGGCAGCGAAGATTTCGCATGGCCGACCGATAAGCAGCGGCACCGGATCCCGGACCGAATTGTTCCGCCACCCGCTGTTCCTCTGGTCCGGCAGGGGATTTGCCCTGCATCAATTTAGACAGTATTGCTTTGTATTTCTTTTTGGCTGCCTTGATACGCTTATTGTTAATTTTTCGGCCACCGCCCCGATAGGGATCCACCAGCGGAATTACGCCGTATATACGGTCCATTTGACGTTTGTCATGGATAACCCCCTGATCGGATGAATACTGCGTATAAACTTTAAGCCAAAAATTGACGTTGGGCTGGATGCACGGATATAGTGGGAAAATATCGGGTTCGGTCCGGACCTCGGCCTGGACAAAAGGTCCTGAGAGTATCACCATCAGGATAAAAACAGGCAGGAATCGTTTCCACTTCAACTGGATAAATTGCAAAGCATCACCTTGAGAAAATCGGATTTTCTATATTTAAACATAGCGTCAAAAATAATCTGGAACAGCTCACAGACAAATGTGCTAATTAAAGCAAGATCCAAGCCAGATTAAGCCTCAATAAATTTATCTCAATTATTACAAATAATTATTTAATTTTGCGCGAATACTTCCTCCCGAATCACTACAAAATATTGTCACCTTGCCGCAAAATGTCCGTGGATCAGGGTATCATCCCTTTGAATATTTTCAGATGCAAAGGATAAAATATCAAGATTGATTGTAAGCCGAAGGAATCAGCAGCAGCTTGCCGACCAATTGCAGCATTTTATCCTCACTATCCAGGCAGCGGTCTTTAATGGCGAACAGCACTTTAGCGGCAGCCGTCTGTTCCCAAAACCAGCTGTCCAAATCACTGCTGGTAGGCGACAGATTGCCCGGTTGTGCGGCGGCCGCTTCATAATAATAGGCTTTGAGGTCATCCACCGCATAATTCAGTGTATAGGCAAGTGCGATATCCTGTCGCGGATTTTCAGGAAGGCCGTCGAGAAAAGCGCCAATAAATTCGACAATCTGCTTCATGTCAAGACCGCTGACGCCTACCGTGGTGCGCTGCAGTTTTTTCAGCGCCAGGTCATACCAGGTTCGTAATTCCAACATTTCTTTTATTAACGCATCACGCATAGCCCTGGTCGTGCTCAAATCGGTATTTTTACGGGCCAGATTTACCGGACAGGCCCAGACGATATCTTCCACGACAGTATCCGGTGCATCTTCTTTAAAATCGTGGAGCACAGGACCTTCAGGTGCTTCCAATAATTTTAGAGCGGACAAAAGTACCTTCTTTTGGAAAGCGGGATTGCTGGGTACCCCCAGGGGGCGCCCGAGTTCAAAAGGCACCCATAGGGCTCGTGGCGGTTTGATTTGCTCGGTGTGTTGACGAATTAAGCTGATCTGGGTGGTCGGAAGTCCCTGGTCTTCAAAATAATGTGCCAGCCCGCCAACGGCGCGCGTGCAAAACGGTCAGACCGGCACCAGTAAAACGGCATTGACATTATCATTTTGCAAAAGACCGGCCAGTTTGCGCACCGCGGCTTCCATGTCCCCGGGATCCGAGGCACCCATAAACGAATAATGAAATTGGGCGACACTTTCAATATATCCCCCATCACAGAGTTCACGGAGCCGATCCAGGGGAAAGACAAGGTTCCAGTCCTGCTGAAATCCACTGCGGTCAAAGTTGGTGGAAACATGCGACATAACCAGATCATTGGCCTTTATATCTCCTGCAATGACGCGGTGGCTGTCGCCGGACTCGAAAGTAAAGGGTCGATCATCGCGCTGATGCAGGCCGGCGGTTGAGACAATTGCCACGCGGCGATTGGAAAGCGGCGGTCCGGCCGCCCAGGGTAGAGTATCAAACTTCGGCAGTTTTAATTTAGCAATATGAGATCGCATCGGTTCCGGCATTTGTTCAAGTCGAGCCATGATCATACCTTCCTTTAACCTAACCCGGATAAACCGGAATGAATTGCCACAAAGACACCAGGACACAAAGTGAAGCCTTTGGGTAAAATTCTCATAAGGCTTTCCCTTTCCAGGTTCATAACAGGCTATCGGCGTTTCTGGCAATGAAAAATTGAAATTGACCCATGACAAATTTATTGTTGACACAGAATAACACTCTGTGGCAATTTATTTTTTGAAAAAGGCTGTAAACCGGTTTGGTATCAGCCGGCTATCATTATGTACTCCACACTTATATGTTTCTGGCCTGTCTTTAGAACACCTGCGCTGCGTACGTTATTATCGACAACACAAGCGACAAATCCGGAATACGTTTCACTCGATCGTCTTTTAAACGCAGCCTAAATGGCATTTTGCCTGAATTTTGCATGAGTCGCAAGCTTTCATATGCAAGATTTAGGTCTTACTTCACTAAACCGAATCAAATCGAAGAGGGGGGACAAAATGGCCATCCAAAAAATATTGCTTGCCTATAATATTACCAGCCTGGATCAGAAGGCGATCGATTTTGTCAGCAGCGCCTTTGCCCATGTCGATGGAGTTGAAATAACCATTTTTCACGCCTTCACGTCAGTACCCGACATTGAAACAGGAGACAGCCTCGTAACGGGAAAACTCAAGGGCAGCCTGAACTATCTCTCGCAGCAGGTTATGCAGCGGGAAAACGACCTTAAGTCGGTCACCGAAAAACTGACCCAAAAAGGTTTTCCGGCTGATCGGGTTCACACCGTTTTCAGACCCCGCAAAAAAGATATTGCCGGCGAAATTATCAGCCTCACCAGGGATTCGAAATTCGACGTGATTGTTCTCAACCGCAAAGCAGCTCGAGTGGCTCGTTTTTTCTCAGGGAGCGTTTCAAACAAGGTCGTTATGACTCTCAAAGATGCGACTGTGTGCATTGTTTCTTAATACAAAGAGGAGGTATCCTATGAGTGCCGAAGAAAGAATAGATATAGATCTTTTTAAGGTTGTTTTCAGAGCCATGGCCCATTCTGATAACCTTGAAATCATGGCCAACCATCTGACGCAGCTTTTAGTTGCAGCACTTGAAATTAAAGGGTGCACAATTTTTGTCCTCAATCCCGAATCAAACGAACTTGAGGATCTGGCAAGCTTTGGTTTAAGCATCAGTTATTTGGAAAAAGGACCGGTTTTATCGGATAAAAGTATCGCCGAAACGTTTAAGGGAAAACCGATCGTCATCTCGGATGTCAATACTGCCGATCGCCTTCAGTATCCGCAAGATGCCAAGGAGGAAGGAATCGGAGCCATCGTTTCGGTGCCGATCAACTTCTATGGCCGTGTAATTGGCGCCTTAAGACTTTACCATAAAGAAGTATGGGATATTTCAGACCGCGATGTCGACTCCTTGCTGGTGCTTGCGGCGAATATCGGCCTGGCCATGACATACACCCGGGTCCTGAATGCATTAAAAACAATTAGATATACGGTAGACGATGTCCACAGCATCTGGCTGCCTGACCAGGAGTAGGGGCAGGGTTCAGCGCCGCTACCGGTTAAAAAAACGGCCGGTCAAATCTATAAAGAAACTGTGCAAAAATGAACATCGAACAATTTGTTCTCTGCTCCGGCCACCTGAAGTTTAATAGGGTTAGTGATTATAACCCAAAGGGATTCGGCCGACTATTTACTCGTGAGCGGAAGTACATAATGGGAGTATGATGAAATAAAAGACAATTTAGACTTTTTTAGCCCTAGAATGTAAAACCCGGAGGCGGGCAAGCCATGCACCGGGACCGCCTTGGGGACCGCCAGCAACGACAAAACTTCTGAACCTTGAACTGCTGAGCCATAAAACCTCGCAGAGGTTGAACTTTTTTATTGACATCCCTACCACAAGGTGGCAAAATTTAGTATTTTATGGATAGGCTATGGATAAGATTAACTATATTAAAGGGCTACCGTGATGGACAAAAAAGAATTCAAAACTTATCGATCAAAGTTGGACAAAACCCAAAAACAGATGGCCCAGTTGCTGGGCACCTCCCTGAAAGCAATTCACAGCTATGAACAGGGCTGGCGCACCATACCACCTGCGGTAGAGCGCCAAATGTATTTTCTGGTATCCCGCGTAAACAGCAACGGCAAAAGCGGCAAACCCTGCTGGAGAATAAAAAGCTGTGCTCCCGAACAAAAGAAACAGTGTCCAGCCTGGGAATTTAAGAGCGGAAATCTATGCTGGTTTATCAATGGTACGATTTGCGATGGTAACGTTCATAAAAATTGGAATGACAAGATGAAAGTTTGCCGCTCCTGCGAGGTATTCAAAAATATCTTTTGATCGTCCCGCCTCCATCCTTGCCGGTTAAATCTTTGCGACTTCTGCTATCTTCAGGTATGCGAAGACGGAAAGGACCTAAGCGTATCCTGAACACTAAAACCGAAATTTCACTTTAATCGTTAATCGGCCTGCACGGCCGTTTTTTCAGGGGTAAAAAATGAGAACTGAGCTGGACAATCCTGATCATGCCGCAAATCCAGTGCTTTACGCTGAAAACTTGACGAAATTTTTCAAGTCCCAGCAGCGCGCTATTGTTGCCTACAGCGGTGGTGTTGACAGCGCGCTGCTGGCGTATGCAGCACACCGCGCCCTCGAAGATGGCATGGTGGCGGTGCTGGCTGACAGCCCGTCGCTATCCCGACGGGAGTATCGCCAAGCCATTAATTTTGCCCAAACCCATCGAATTCCGCTGCAAATAATTCGTACCCGCGAAATGGATAATCCCGCTTACCAGGTTAACCGGGCTGATCGCTGCTATCATTGTAAAAAAGCGCTTTTCGAAAAGATCGAATCTCTACGCCGGCAACTGCAGGGCTCGACCGGTATGGAGCCCTGGCCCGTAAGCTATGGTGTCAATGTGGATGATCTGGGTGATTACCGGCCGGGCATACAGGCCGCCCGCGAAGCATCGATTCAGGCTCCCTACGTTGAATTGGGTTTCACCAAACAAACCATCCGGGAAGTATGCGCCTACTACGAGTTGGAAGTCGCCGACAAGCCTGCCATGCCTTGTATGGCCAGCCGAATCGCTTATGGCCAGGATGTCACCGAAAAAAAACTGAGCCAGGTAGAAAAAGCCGAAGATATTCTCTACGATCTTGGTTTTCGGGTTCTACGGGTTCGCCATCATGGCGACATTGCCAGAATCGAAGTTCCGGTAGAAGAGATTGCACCGCTGATCACCAGGCGAATCGATATAACTAAAAAATTTCACCAATTAGGCTTTTTGTATGTTTCCCTGGATCTGGACGGCTTCAAAAGCGGATCTCTGAACGCGGCCCTGGAACCGTCGACCACCCGCTGAGCGGGTCACCGATATTTTCAGCTCGTTGGTTTCAAATTTGAAACAACCGAACCGCATGGATTTTAAATACCGAAAAACTTGACGAAAAGCAATCCGCTATTATATTTAAAAACTGTTAGTGTCGAAACGTCTTCAAAAGACTGGAGGTGATGATATGGAGATGGACATGCCCGAGCCAGGTGAAATGTGCTGTTGCTATGATGAAGAGCATGATCTGGCTAGAACGGAAATACCGCTGCAATTGAAAAAGAGACTGCATGCCACCGTAGGCCGTATCATCATTTCTCATCGAGGTATCAATCAATCCTCATAGATGCTCTTCACACCTTTGCACTTGCCTGTCGTTTTCTTCCAACTAACTACTTTGCCCTGAAAAATAAGAGATAAGCTGTGGATTAACCACAATTGGTCTTTAATCACCGATAAAAATAAGTTGAACACGGCCGCTACGTGATAAATATTGTCGGAGATGAATGGATGATGATGACAGCTTAATTTTTGCCTGGATCCCTAATTTCAAAGAGCATTTCTATAATAAACGACCTAACCCACAATTACATATCGTACAAGGAGATGGAAAATGAGTGAAAATCGTAAATTTGAAACTTTATGCCTGCATGCCGGCCAGGAGCCGGACCCCACGACCACATCCAGAGGCGTTGCCGTACATCGCACCTCTTCATATGTGTTTAAAAGTACGGAACATGCTGCCAATCTTTTTGCGCTAAAAGAACTCGGCAATATTTATACCCGCATCATGAACCCCACCCAGGATGTTCTGGAGCAGCGGATTGCTGCACTGGAGGGCGGTGCCGCTGCCCTGGCCCTGTCTTCCGGAACGTCAGCGGTTTATTATTCTATCATCAATCTTTGCGCCGCCGGTGATGAAATCGTATCCGCCAACAACCTTTACGGCGGCACCTACACTATGTTTGATTCCATTTTGCCGCAATTTGATATTCATGTTAATTTTGTGGACCCTCGTGATCCGAATAATTTCGAGCAGGCCATCACGGAAAAAACCAAAGGCATATTTATTGAGACGATTGGCAATCCGGTTCTCGAGTTTATCGATATCGATGCGGTGGCTGCAATTGCCCGCAAACACAAATTGCCGTTGATTGTCGATGCCACGTTTACGTCGCCCTATTTGCTGCGAAGTATCGATCACGGCGCGGATATCGTCATCAACTCCCTGACCAAATGGATGGGCGGGCACGGGACCGGAATCGGTGGCGTTGTAATCGATGCCGGCAAATTTGACTGGACAGACAGCAAATTTACCCTATATAACGAGCCGGATCCCAGCTACCATGGTATCCGCTATGCTCATGATCTTGGAGATCTGAACCCGGTCGCTTATATTATGAGAATGAGACTGGTGCCGCTGCGCAATTTAGGGGCATGCCTTTCACCGGATAATGCCTGGATATTTCTGCAGGGCCTGGAGACATTGCCTTTGCGAATGGAACGTCACTGCAAAAACGCTTTGAAAGTGGCTATATATTTACATTCCCACTCAGCAGTAGAATGGGTGCGGTATCCGGGTTTGGAAGACGATCCTACCTTTCCGGTTGCCAGAAAATATTTAAAAAACGGCTTTGGCGGAATGGTCGTCTTCGGCATTAAGGGTGGATCGACAGCCGGCAGTAAATTTGTAGAAAATCTGAAGCTTTTCTCGCACCTGGCCAATGTCGGAGATGCCAAAAGCCTGGTCCTGCACCCGTCAAGCACGTCTCATTCGCAATTGAACGAAGAGCAGCAAAAAGCCAGCGGATTAACCCCGGATCTGATTCGCCTGTCCATCGGCATCGAGCATGCAGATGATATAATCGGCGATCTGGAGCAGGCGTTTTCTAAAGCGTGAACGGCCAATACTTAAAAAAATCATTGGGGGAAAAAAGGACCTGTTGCCGTCATGGAAAAGGAGTGATGGAGAGTTGGAGTACTCCAACTCTCCAGGATGCTTTATATGACCCGAGTATAATTGCATGCGAATAAGTTGAAACAGGGATCTAACACTGACTTGATGGTATAGCATGAGCGAATACATCGA
>Ga0056115_1000168_pt1 | contig 32830 bp, 39 predicted proteins | sample WorMetOlspDAHAB1_FD_77007 | JGI IMG/M metagenome (GOLD analysis project Ga0056115, IMG submission 77007) | Marine gutless worms symbiont microbial communities from Max Planck institute for Marine Microbiology, Germany - Olavius sp. DAHAB.1 ...
CGGAACCCGAAATCGCAAGGTTCCGGCAACAAAAACCAGAAAAAACTGCAAATATAACGACTTCAGAAACCGGAAAAACAATGCCAACTCAGAGCGTTATGAGTTGTTCACACGCGACTAATTCTTGCCATCGTAACGGCAGGGCGCCATGCTGCCGACCGTGCCGCGTGGTGAAACGACGGAAATGCCGCGCGACCGGGGAGAAGACAAGTGTCGCGGATCGCGATGAAAGAAGAAGTGAGTCGCGGCGATCGCGACACGAGGAAGGAGCTAAGATGCCTAGTGATACCGTGAAGTGGTTCAACCCGACGAAAGGGTACGGATTTATTGAACCCGATGATGGCGGCAAAGACGCCTTCGTTCACATTTCAGCCGTGCAGGCAGCCGGTTTGGTGGAATTGAAGGAAGGTCAGAAGGTCGAGTTCGAGTTGGTTCCCGGCCGCGACGGCCGGATGGCCGCCGGCGAACTGAAGGTCGCTGAATAGACGCCCTCAGGCGTCTCATCCTAGAACTCAGGGCCGCGAGAAGCCCGTGCGGAACGGCACCTCCTTCATGCGGAGGGGTGCCGGCGCGTGCCGCCCCGTGACGGACGCCATCTCCCGGATGGCCGCGTGGAATACCTTGACTCCTGCCGTCACACACGCCACATTGAAATTGTTCCACGGGGAGCCCGGCTGGCCGGGCTGAGAGTTCGCGGCGCATGGGGATACGACCCATGACGATCACGGAGACCCGTCGAACCTGATCCGGGTCACACCGGCGTAGGGATCGGAACAATGGGGCTTGAAGACCAACGCGAAGCGCCCCTTCCCAGACCGACGTTTTCTCCCGGATCTCTTCGCCGCACACGCCGGGTGCGCGGCACAAACGGAGGAGATCCACCATGAACGTCATCCGCAAACCGGAAACGGAAAACGTCACCACCGGCGCCCTGCCGGCCTCAAAAAAGATTTACCTGAACGGCACCCAGCATGCCGACATTCGCGTTCCCATGCGCGAGATTTCCCTGCACGAGTCCGCCGGTGACCCGCCGCTGGTGGTCTACGACACCTCGGGCGCCTACACGGACCCCGACGCCGAGATCAACCTGGAACAGGGTTTGGCCCCGCTGCGCCGGGAGTGGATCATGGCCCGCGGCGATGTCGAGGAATACGAGGGCCGCGCCGTCAAACCCGAAGACAACGGCAACATCGCAGACGACAAGCTGGTGGCCGAATTCCCCAACAAACGCGCGCCGCTCCGGGCCAAGCCGGGCCGCACCGTCAGTCAGTACCACTATGCCAAGCAGGGCGAGATCACGGCGGAGATGGAATTCATCGCCATCCGCGAGAACATGGCCCGCGAGCACGATCCGGCGGCGGCGGCCAAGCTCATCCAGGAGGCCGAAAGCTTCGGCGCCGACATTCCGGAATACGTGACATCGGAATTCGTCCGCGACGAGGTGGCTCGCGGCCGCGCCATCATCCCGGCCAATATCAACCACCCGGAAACGGAACCGATGATCATCGGCCGGAATTTCCTGGTCAAGATCAACGCCAACATCGGCAACTCGGCCGTCACCTCGTCGGTGGCGGAAGAGGTGGAGAAGATGGTCTGGGCGACCCGCTGGGGGGCCGATACGGTCATGGATCTCTCGACGGGGCGCAACATCCACAACATCCGTGAATGGATCCTGCGCAATTCGCCCGTGCCCATCGGCACGGTGCCCATTTACCAGGCCCTGGAGAAGGTCGACCGGGCCGAGGACCTGACCTGGGAAATCTACCGCGATACCATCATCGAACAGTGCGAACAGGGCGTCGACTATTTCACCATCCACGCCGGCGTGCGCCTGAAGCACATCCACCTGACCGCCGACCGGGTGACCGGGATCGTCAGCCGCGGCGGCTCGATCATGGCCCAGTGGTGCCTGGCGCACCATCGTGAGAGCTTCCTTTACGACAATTTCGAGGAGCTTTGCGACATCATGGCCGCCTACGACGTGTCGTTCTCGCTGGGTGACGGGTTCCGCCCGGGATCCGGGGCCGACGCCAACGACGCGGCCCAGTTCGCCGAACTGGACACCCTCGGCGAATTGACCGACGTGGCCTGGGAAAAGGGCGTCCAGGTGATGATCGAAGGCCCGGGCCACGTGCCCATGCACAAGATCAAGGTCAACATGGAGAAGCAGTTGGAGACCTGCAAGGAGGCCCCCTTCTACACGCTCGGCCCGCTGGTCACCGACATTGCGCCGGGCTACGACCACATCACGTCGGGGATCGGCGCCGCCATAATCGGCTGGTACGGCTGCGCCATGCTCTGCTACGTGACGCCCAAGGAGCACCTGGGCCTGCCGGACAGGGACGACGTCCGCGAAGGCGTCATCACCTACAAGATCGCCGCCCATGCGGCCGATCTGGCGAAGGGCCATCCCGGCGCGGCGGCCCGTGACGACGCGCTTTCCAAGGCCCGTTTCGAGTTCCGCTGGGAAGACCAGTTCAACCTGGGGCTCGATCCGGACCGGGCCCGGGACTTCCACGACCAGACCCTGCCCAAGGAGGCCCACAAGACGGCCCACTTCTGTTCCATGTGCGGGCCCAAGTTCTGCGCCATGGAGATCACCAACCTGGTCCGCGACTATGCGGAATCCGGCATGCAGGAGATGTCGGAGAAATTCAAGGAAGAGGGTTCGGAGATCTACAAGGAAGATTACGTGGACAAGGCCGCAGACGCCGCGGAATAGGTCCATCAGGGGAATTCCGGAGCGCTCGGACCACGAAATCTGAGCGTTCCGGCAACCCGGTCCCCGTCGCCAATGGCGCGGACCGGTTTCCCCATTTGATCGGGACGCTTCCATGACCCTGCTCATCGCCCTCGGCGTCGCCGCTTGCGCCGGCCTGATGCGGGGTTTCGCCGGGGTCGGGTCCGGCATGCTGATGGCGCCCGTCTTCGCCGTGCTGTTCGGGCCGGTGGAAACGGTCGGCGTGATCATCCTGATGGAAATCGTGGTCACCGGCCAACTGTTGCCGGGCACTTACCGCCACATCGCCTGGCGGACCATCCTGCCCATGGGCGCGGCGGCGGCCCTGTTCATGCCCGCCGGAAGCTGGCTTCTGGTCTCCCTGGACGCCGATCTGGTGGCCAGGGGCATGGCTGGTATCGTCCTGGCCTTCTCCTTGGTATTGATGCTCGGTTGGCGCTACGAGGGCGAGAAACGCCTGCCGGCGACCCTCGGCGTCGGCGCCTTGTCAGGCGTGCTCATGGCGGCCACCAGCCTCGGAAATCCGCCGGTCATGATGTACCTGCTCTCGAGCCGCGATGCGGCGGCCGTCAACCGGGCCAATTTCACCGGTTATTTCGCGCTCACCCTGGTCGCTTTGATCCTCTGGATGAGCGCCCGCGGGCTTTTGGGTCTCGGCACCGTCAAGACCGCCGCCATTTTGTTGCCGGTCTTCATGATCGGCGCCTGGGTCGGAAGCCGCCTTTTCCGCAGATCCAGCGAGGCGCTCTACCGGCGGGTCGCCCTTATGGTCCTGATCGGCATCGGCATTCTCGGCCTGATCCGGTAGGGGCGCCCATGGGAGGTGAGAAGTTTTTCGAAATAAACGCTTTCAATTGATGCCCGGATGCGTCACATACGCCGTTCTAGTCTTTGATAAAGGAACTTCCATGTCTACTGGTACTGTTAAGTGGTTCAACGCCACCAAAGGTTACGGCTTCATTGAACCCGAAGAAGGCGGCAAGGACGTCTTCGTCCACATCTCCGCCGTCGAGCGCGCCGGCATGCAGTCGCTGCGTGAAGGTCAGAAGATCGAGTTCGAGGTCGCGCCGGGCCGCGACGGCCGGTCTTCCGCCGAAGATCTCAAGGCTCTCGACTAAGAGCGCCGCAGAGGGAATGGCGAGAAAACCCAACTATCAGTTCGACCGTTACGAACGGGAACGCAAGAAGGCCGCGAAAAAAGCGGCCAAGCTGCAGGCGAAACGGGACGCCCGCGAAGCCGCCAGACGGCCCGAGGGTGCGCCCGACGCCGAGGCCTCCGAAACACCGGAGACCCCACCGGAAGAGTGAACCATGCGCAAGCTGGTGCTCGATTCCATCGAGACGGCCGAGGGAGACCGTTGCGTCGACATCTTTCGGCGCGGCGACGGCAGCTTTGGTTTCGAGGTCTATCGCCGCGACACCGAAGCCCTCACCGGCTGGTTTCCCATCGGCGGATTCGCCGAGCGCACCTTCGCCACCGAGGCAGCCTGCCGCGAAGCGGCCCGCCCGGTCGCCCCCTGGATGGATGGAAATACCTGAAATCCCCTATATCTAGGGATGCGATTCTTTTCGAACACAATTTCTTGTTGACCGCGGACTCGCGCCCCTTTACAGATTTTCCCGCACAAGTGCATAGACGCGGAAAGCATCATCTGACGCTGAAAAGAGGCTTGGCCGGTTGGCCAAGCCTCTTTTTCATGATCTTGGCGGTCCGCCAAAACCGATAAATGGGCAAAATAAAAGGGAGGCGCCAAGTGCTCAGACGCGGAGTCTTAGCATCGTGTCCGAAGACACTCCCTGACGCCTCCCGAACCCGTTCACCCGAAGGTGCCCTGGTTCAGAACCTTCCCGCCCGAAGGCGTTCCGGTTCAGGACCGCCCGGCCCGAAGACCTTGCGATCCAGGATCCGGTGGCCCGAAGGCCGCCAAACCCAGGCCGATCCACCCGAAGGTTTTTCGACCGCGGATCAAGTCACCCGAAGGCTTCCCGATCCCGAACCCGCATCTCCGAAGAGATCCCGGTCCGTTGAACCTTTCCATCCGAGGATGGTCCGGTTCCGAACCGTTCCGCCCGAAGGCGTCCCGGTTCCGGGTAAGGATGCCCGAAAGCTCCCCAACCCAGGACCCAGCGACCCGAAGGCCTCTCGGTCCAGGCCAACCGACCCGAAGGTCCATCGGCCGCGGATCAGGCCACCCGAAGGTTTCCCGACCCTGGATCGACCGGCCCGAAGGCCTTTCGATCCGAAACCAAGTTCCCCGAAGGGCTCCTGGCTTCACCCGGTTGCGCACCCGAAGGCCCGTTACCGAGCACCTTGATTGTGCGACTCTTCGGTTTTCGGGTCTACGGATGAATCGCGGATTTTTCCCCGAAACGGCAATTTCTTGGGGATGAACCTGTGGATGAAAATCGAATGCGGGGTTCGGGTTGGACGGCCCCCGGAAAAGTTCCCGACGGGTCGCTCAAAACCCCTTGGCGCCGAGGAATTTCTGACTCAGCACGATGGCCGCCGACTGGCCCGCCTTGAACACGGTGTTGATCGCCGCCTGGGTCGCCTTTTCCAAATCGGCGGCCTCGCACACCCAGAAGGTCATCACTCCCATGGCCTCGAACAGGGGCTCCACGGCCTGGCCCATGGGGTACTGCCAGGGGTTCTGCTCGCCGTACTCACCGCGCATGGAGACCATCATCAGGATCGGGAAGCGGCCGGCCTTCACCAGGCTCAGGAAGTTGGGAATGTTGCCGACGCCGGACGACTGCATGCAGAGGATCCCCCTGCCCCCCACCAGGTCGGCGCCGGCACAGACGGCGACGCCTTCTTCTTCCGAGGTGAGCAGCACCGAGCGGGTCTCGTTGTGGGCGTCGGCGATCTCGATCAACGCCTTGTTGCCGGCGTCGGGAATGTAGGAAAAGAGCGTCACGCCGGCTTCGTTGAGCATCTCGAACATGGTCCGGGACCAGCCGGCGTGCGGGTTTTCTTCGGTCATGGTGGACGATCCCCCCCCTGTTGGCGGCGCCACTATAGCCCCGACCTGGAAAAATGAAAAACCCTGGCCGTTGAAGCCTTTCGCCGGAAGCCGTAAAAATGTTCTGGGACATGACAATCACGACCAATGGAGCCGCCATGCGCCTCGGTGCCATCATCATCGACGACGACCCCCTGATCCGCCGCCTCGTGGAAAGCCTGCTGGAGACCATGCACTGCCAGGTGGTGGCCACCGGCGACGACGGCGCGAACGCCGCCGCCCTTTACGAGGCCCACGGCCCGGACCTTGTGCTGCTCGACATCAACATGCCCCGGGTCAACGGCCTGCAGGCGCTCCGATCGCTCTTGGATGCCCATCCGGACGCCCACGTGGTGATGCTGACGGGCCTGGCCGACACCACCATGGCCGAAAGCTGCATGGCCAACGGGGCCAAGGATTTCCTGCGCAAGGACGCCGGGCCCGCCGACCTCAGAGGCAACCTCGAGCGGGTCCTGGGCGAGGTCCGGGCGACGGCCGAAAGGCGGGGCGCCGACGCCACGGCCGGACGGACGGCGGCGTTGCTGGCCGGGGAGTCCGGCGGCGACGGCGTTCTCGACGTGCTGGCCCGGCGCGCCAGCGTGCGCGCCTTCACCGATCAGCCGGTGACCGACGAGTTGGTCCGAAAGGTCCTCGCCGCCGCCCAGCACGCGCCGACGTCTTCGAACCTGCAGGCCTACAGCTTCGTCGTCGTCCGCGCGCCGGCCACCAAGGCGAAGCTGGCGGAATTGGCCGGCGGCCAGGACCACGTGGCCAAGTGCCCGGTGTTCGTCGCCGTCTGCGCCGATATCCACCGCCTGGACGCGGTCCTGGAGCAGGGTGGCGGCGAACTGGCCAAGGGCCATCTGGAGATGTCCATGGTGGCCGTCATCGACGCGGCCTTGTGCGGCATGTCGGCCTCATTGGCCGCCGATTCCCTCGGCCTCGGCGGCTGCATGATCGGCGGCATGCGCAACGATCCGGTGGGTGTGGCGGAGGTCCTGGGCCTGCCCGACGGCGTCTTCGTGGTGTTCGGCATGACCTTGGGCTTCCCGGCCGACCGGCCGCCTTCCAAGCCACGCTACCCGGCCGAGGGCGTGGTCCATTGGGAGCGCTACGAGGAAAAACCCTTGGGCGACCTCACCGAGGCCTACAACGCCGCCCTGGAGGCCCAGAAGGAGGCCACCGGCCGGACCGACGGGGTGGTCTGGTCGGAACGCTTGGCGAAAGGATTTTCGAAGCCGAAACGCCCAGGGTTGCGGCAGGCGCTGGCGGAACTCGGGTTCGACTTCGAGTGATCGAGGGGACGAGGTGGTTTCCGGAGATATCGGTGCGGATGAGAGTGAGTTCGTGAGTTTTTTTTGCCCCTCAAGCGCCGGGCGCGGTGGTTTCCGGAAATGTCGGTGCGGATGAGACTGAGTTCGTGAGTCTTTTTTAGCCCCTCAGTCGCCGGGCGCTCGCTTGGCTTTCGCGCCATAAGGCGCGGCGCGCAGTCGCGCTTGCCTCCTCACCTTCGGTTCGTCGGTAACATCCCTCGCCATCGCTTGAATGGGATGGGCAACGAACACCATCGGAGCATGGGAACGTTACCGACGAGCAAAGCGAGGAGGCAAGCCCAAGGGGCGCCGGGCGGTCAGCCCGCAAGCCAAGCATCCCGGAGGGATGCGCCCGGCGCTTGAGGGGCAAAAAAAACTCACGAACTCAGTCTCATCCGCACCACATTCAACCGGACAGCACCTGCCCCGCACCGTGCACGCCGTGCCCAAGGGACTCAAAACCTCCACACCTTTCCGCTATAATCCCAGGCCCAAATCACCATATAGGTAACCAGAACGCCGCGCACCGCAGCCACCCGGGAGATCCGCCATGAACGCTCTGATCCGCACCGCCGCCGCCGCAACCCTCGCCCTCGCCGCCTCCATGCCCATGGGCGCCCAGGCGGCGCCCAAGGTGGGCCAGCCGGCGCCGGACTTCGTCGGCACGGACAGCCAGGGCAAGACCCACAAATTGAGCGATCTGAAAGGCAAGACGGTGATCCTGGAATGGACCAACCACGACTGCCCCTTCGTCCGCAAGCACTACGGGGCCGGCAACATGCAGGCGACGCAAAAGGACGCGCGGAAGGACGGCATCGTCTGGCTCAGCGTCATTTCGTCGGCGCCCGGCCGCCAGGGCTACGTGGAAGGGCCCGAGGCGGACGCGCTGACCAAGTCCCGGGATGCGGCCCCCAATGCCGTGCTGCTGGACCCCAAGGGCACCATCGGCCACGCTTATGAGGCCAAGACGACGCCCCACATGTACATCATCGACCCCAAGGGCACGCTCCGCTACCGGGGCGCCATCGACGACATCCCGAGTGCATCGGAGAGCGATATTCCGAAGGCGGTGAACTATGTGCGACAGGCCATTTCCCAACTGAAAGCCGGCAATGCCGTCAAACCGTCGGTGACACGGGCCTACGGGTGCAGCGTCAAATACGGCTGGTAACCTGCCGCGGCATACGTCCCGCGTACCCACGTGAGGCATGGGGATGGATGTTCTGGGACCGTGGCGCCCAACGGCGCCGCGTAAGCCCAGGTCATGTTGGCCATGCCGATGTGTCCCCCGGCGCCACGCAGGCCGCCCGGATGACGCAATCCCGTAAACCCTTGATTCTAAAAGGCTGACCAGTCGCCATGTTGACATTTTGTCAACATCAAAACAGAACCTCCGGAGGGGAGTTTCGTACCCATGCCGACGCGCGCGATGGCCAACCATGAATTGGAACCGTGGCGCCATACGGCGCCGCGAAAGTCCAATTCATCCCCCGGAGGGGGTTTCGTATCCACGCAGCCCCGCCCATTGGCCAACCCAACCATCCCCAATGGGCTTGAGATCGGGGCAGCCGATTTTTCTGATTCACAATATAAAATAGCGTGCAGGACCGACCGCTTCCCGGCCCGCCATCTTCTATAGATAGTAAGAAATGTTTACTATTTCAATAAAAAGATGCAATTTTTCCGCACCGCCCCGCCGCCTGACGGCGATCAAGGCGCCGAACCCGGCTTCGTGCCACCATGATCGGCCGTCAACTTTCCGCCCGGAAAGGAGCCCGCCATGCCGCGCCCCCTGTCATCCCGCCTCGCCGCCGCGTTTCTGATCGCCCTCATCGCCGCCGCGCCCGCCGCCGTCCCCGCTTCCGCCCAGGAAGACGACCCGCGCACCGCCGTCCCCCTGCCGGCCGACGTGGCCGCCGCCTTCATGGCCGAGATGCGCACCCATATGGGCAACCTGGACGACATCATGGCGGCCATCGCCGAGGACGATTTCAAGGCCGCCGCCTCCATCGCCGAGACCACCATGACCATGGGCCACCACCGCTGGCAGCACATGAAGGAGGCCGGCGCCACGGACGCCGAGATCGCCGAAGCCAAGGCCCGCCACAAGGCCATGCGGGCGAAGGGCGGCAGGGGCCGGGGCATGGGCCCGGGGGTGGGCATGAGCATCGGGACGCGCATGAAGATGGGCATGGGTCCCGGCTTCGGCCGCTTCATGCCGGACGACTTCATGGCCATGGGCGATACCTTCCACGAGGCCGCCGAGGCCTTCGCGGCGACCGCCGCCGCGGTCAAGGCGCCGGCCAAGCCCAAGGACTACCGGGCCGTCATGGAGGCCCTGCAGGCGGTGACGTCGGCGTGCCGGGGGTGCCATGATGTGTTTCGGGTGGTGCCCGGGGAGGCGGCGCGGCAAACACCACGGTGAGGCATGGGGATGGATGTTCTGGGACCGTGGCGCCAAACGGCGCCGCGTAAGCTCGGGTCATGTTGGCCATGCCGGTGTGTTAATCCGCTATTGCAGAACGGGGTAGTGCAGCGATTGGGCCTCCCGCTCCATCTCCAACACCCGCTCATAGTGCCCCCGCCCCAGCACCCCGAACCCCGTGATCGCCATGGCCTCGAGGGCCTCCCGGAGTTTCCTGTCGCCGAGCACGTCGGCCAGGGCGTTACGCAGGATGGCGACCTCTTCGTCGGGCCGCCAATGCGCCGTGACCAGGGGCAGGCCCGGGGCCGGCATGGTCGTGGTCAGGATGCGGACGGCACCCGTGAGCGCCGGCTCCGCCTGGCCGAGGAAATGAAAGCTGACGGCGTCGATGGCGGCCACGTCGGCCTTGCCCTTCGCCACGGCCATGAGCGAGTCGCGGTGCCGGCCGGTCTCCTTGACGGTTGAGAAGAAGCGCAAGCCGCCTGCCAGGTCCGGGATGTCGGCGTCCTCGGCCTGGTGGGCGTAATCGGCGACCAGGCGGCGGAGCGCGTTATAGCCGGAGTGCGAGGTGGGCTTGTTGACGGCGGCCCTTTGGCCGCGGAGCTGGGCCATGGAGGTGACCGGCGAATCCTTCCCAACCACCACCACGGAGCAGTAACTGGTGCCCTCGCAGAAGGGCGCGGCGTAGCTGGGCGTGGCGATGATGCGCACGGGCCCGGTGACGCCCTTCATCATCGGGTACCCGCAGGCCTGGGCCAAAACCAGGTTCGGGGCGCGCCACTGGTCCTCCTCGGCCATGTTCCAACTCAAGCGCGCCGGCACCGCCATGCCGGCATCCCGGCAGCGCGCCGCCATGGCCGTCCAGAAAGCGCGGATCGCCGGTTTCTGTTTCTCCGTGGCGTACATGGTGTAGGCCGCGATCATGGCACCCCTCCAGTTCCTCCCTCCCCTCTTTTAACCACAGAGAACGCCGGGAACACAGAGGATTCACAGAGGCAAAGACGAGCGCCTCGCGCCAGCGGCGCAACATCTTCTTCTCTGTGTCCAACTCTGTGTTCTCTGTGCTCTCTGTGGTGAAATCAGAAGGCGAGATCGGCCGAACCATGCATTCATCGCCAAAATCCAACTTTTTTGCATATGCGAAGAAATAGGTGTTGCCCTGGCGAATCAACCTGTTAGCTTCCTGCATCGAATCGTTCAGGGGCATGCATTTTGAAAACTCGGACCGACGGATGGCGCCGCAAGGCGCGGCTGGCCGCACTGATTCTGACCCTGGGCGCCGGCCTCGCCGGCTGCGCCGCCGTGCCGCCGGCCGTCAAGGTCGCCAGCCTGGCGGCCAACGGCCTGAGCTACGCGGCCACCGGCAAGGGCACCACGGACCACGTCATTTCCGCCGCCGCGGAGCGCGACTGCGCGCTCTTGCGCGGCCTCGACGACAAGCCGGTCTGCCAGGATGCCGGAGAGGTCAAGACGGCGGACGCCGAGGCGGCCCGACCGGCATCGCGGGCGCCGGCTCCGGCCCCAGTCCCGGCCATGATGCCCCTCGACCCGGGCGCGGTCCGCGCCATCATGGCGGCGCATACGCGGGCGTTTGTCATTGGCAACAAATGAACGGCACATTCCGGGGTGAGGCCCCGGGCTGGCTCCGGGGGCGAGACCGCGTATCTTCGATGCACGGTCCTCGGTGGGGCCGATGTGTCCTGCCCGGTCTCGATCATCAGTCAGATTGACTTTACGTAAGCGGCTACGTGTTTTGACACATCGGCATGGCCAACCCAGCCATCCCCATGCCTCACGCCGGTAGTTTTTGCATTCACCGTTGCAAATGGGTAGAAGCGTTGCATGAGTGACGCCACCCACGAAGACCGAATCCTGATCATCGATTTCGGCTCCCAGGTGACCCAGCTGATCGCCCGGCGGGTCCGGGAATCCGGGGTCTATTGCGAGATCCACCCGTTCCAGCAGGTGACGCCGGAGAGCATCGGCGATTTCGGCCCCAAGGGCCTGATCCTGTCCGGCGGCCCGGCCTCGGTGCACGAGATGGAGACGCCCCGGGCCCCGGACGCCGTGTTCGACGGGACGCTCGGGCTGCCGGTGCTCGGCATCTGCTACGGCGAGCAGACCATGGTCCATCAGATGGGCGGCGCCGTGACCCCTTCCGACCACCAGGAGTTCGGCCGCGCCATGGTCGACGTCATCGACGACTGCGTGCTGTTCCACGGCGTCTGGGCGCCCGGCGAGACCCACCAGGTGTGGATGAGCCACGGCGACCGGGTCGATGCGCTGCCCGACGGCTTCCGCCCCGTCGCCCGCACCGACCATGCGCCCTATGCGGCCATCGCCAACGACGAGCGCCGGTTCTACGCGGTGCAGTTCCACCCGGAAGTGGTCCACACCCCGGACGGCGCCAAGCTGCTGGCCAATTTCACCCACGCGGTCTGCGGCTGCGGAGGGTCTTGGACCATGGCCGCCTTCAAGGACGAAGCCATCCAGAAGGTCCGCGATCAGGTAGGGGACGGAAAGGTCATCTGCGGGTTATCCGGCGGCGTCGATTCGTCCGTTGTCGCGGTGCTGCTGCACGAGGCCATCGGCGAGCAGCTGCAATGCGTGTTCGTCGACCACGGGCTGATGCGCATGAACGAGGCGGACGAGGTGGTGACGCTCTTCCGCGACCACTACAACATCCCGCTGATCCACCGCGACGCCCATGAGCTGTTCGTCGGCGCGCTGGAGGGCGTCGACGACCCGGAGGTCAAGCGCAAGACCATCGGCAAGCTATTCATCGACGTCTTCGAGGAAGAAGCCAAGGGCATCGGCGGCGCCAAGTTCCTGGCCCAGGGGACCCTCTATCCGGACGTCATCGAGAGCGTCTCGTTCACCGGCGGGCCGTCGGTGACGATCAAATCCCACCACAACGTGGGTGGGCTGCCGGAACGCATGAACATGGACCTGGTGGAACCGCTGCGCGAGCTGTTCAAGGACGAGGTCCGGGCGCTCGGGCGCGAACTGGACCTGCCGGAGAGCTTCGTCGGCCGCCACCCCTTCCCCGGGCCGGGACTGGCCATCCGCATCCCCGGCGCCATCACCTGGGACAAACTGGAGACGCTTAGGAAGGCGGACGCCATCTACCTGGAAGAAATCCGCAACGCCGGCCTCTACGACGCCATCTGGCAGGCCTTCGCGGTGCTTTTGCCGGTGCAGACCGTCGGCGTCATGGGCGACGCGCGCACCTACGACCACGTCTGCGCGCTCCGGGCGGTCACCAGTACGGACGGCATGACCGCCGACTACTACCACTTCGACCACGAGTTCCTGGGCCGGACGGCGAACCGCATCATCAACGAGGTGCGCGGCATCAACCGGGTGGTCTACGACGTCACCTCGAAGCCGCCCGGCACCATCGAGTGGGAGTAGGTCCCGTGCGTGGCCTGACCCGCACGGAACGCATGCTGTTGTTCGGCATTTTGGTTCTGCTGCCCTTGCGGTGGTTCGGCCACCAGGACCGCGTCCCCGACCCCGCCGAAAGGGCGCCCGCCGTGGAAACCGCCTCGGCGGCGGAACTGCGCACCGACGCCCTCAACGTTCTGGCCACGGATTCCATGCTGCGCGCCCAGGCCAAGCGCTGCGGCCCCGATTACGGGGACGTGCTGGCCGACTGGCGGGCCCGCAACGCCGCCGTGCTCAGGGCGGCCGGGCGGGTGATCAAGCGGGGCGGCGGCCTCACCGACCGGGAGCGGGCCGTCATGGACAACCAGCAGGGCATGATCTACATGCGCCTGCACGGCGATTCCCGGGCCCCGGACTTCTGCACGGCCGCCCTGCAGATGTTGGGCCGGGGAATCTGGGATTTCGAGAAGATGCCGGCCTTCGGCAAGGCCGCGGCGCGGCTGAAAGAGGCCGCCGGACGCTAGCGGTGCCGCCGGCATCAGGCAATCGGTATGGCCAGATCCTCGACGATCTCGACGTTCGGCACGTGATCGAATATGGCCGGCGGGACGATGATCTTGGAATGGCGGTTGCCGCCGCCGAGGATCAGGGTGTCGCGTTCCATAACCCGGGAATCGACCCAGAGCGGCAGATCAGCGGGCAACGCGATGGGGGTGACGCCGCCCAGTTCCATGCCGGTCAGGTCCCGCGCCTCGTCGGCCCCGGCGAAGGACACCTTGCGCGCGCCCATGCGCTTCCTGACCCGCTTGTTGACGTCGAGGCGCGTCGTCGCCAGGACCACGCAGGCCACGTACCTGGTCTCGCCGGTCTTGGTCTTGACCAGGATGCAGTTGGCGGAATCGTCGAGCGCGTAACCATATTTCTCGGCGAACACGGCGGTCTCGGCGTCGGCCGGATCACAGGGCACCACTTGGAATTCCAGGTTTGAGGCCTCGAGCACCGCCTGGATCGGATCGGGGGCGCTTAAGCTCATTCCCAGCAGGTATGCGGCTCGAGGGCCGGGGTGATGTCCCGGAACTTGAGGATCAGGCAGGCCTCGTCCTTCTCCGGCGTGATCCGCACCTGGTAGTGGAGGCCGCCGGCGTGCTGCCAGATCACCTGAGGCGGCGGTGGGGAAAGCAGCCAGACGGCGACGGGGATCAGGGCGATCACCGCGCAAGGCCAGATGACTTCGGGGGGCGGCCGCCGCACGGCCCGGCTCATTCCTCGTCGGGCGCTTCGCCGACACCGAAGTTGGTGTCGAGATCGATCTTCGCGCGCAGGAGTTCCAAGAGGTCCTTCAAGTCCCGTGCCATGGCGTCCTGGGTCCCCTTCAGGTCCTGACGGAACACCGCCTTCATGGCCAGGATATGGACCTTGATGACCTCCAACTCGGCACCGGCGAGGCGGGCCCGGCCGTCCAGGAACTTGCAGAGCGAGTCGCCAATCACCGAGACCAGGGGGAACCCGAAGCTGCCGCCCTGGCCGCGAATCTCGTGGGCCATGTCGAACATCTTCTAGATCTCGTCGGCGCCGACAGCGCCGGCGGCGGCGATCTCGTTGAAGGTCTGCCACAGCTCGCCCAGGTCGTCGACGGCCCAGCCCTGATACTGGTCCATGAGGTCCTCGGCGGCGTTGAGCGCGCGCATGATCGCCTGGGCCGGGGTCGGACCGCCGCACCGTTTCACCTTCTGGGAGATATGCCGTGGGGGGCGAATGATCTTGGCGTCAGCCATGGTCGGTTTTCGAGCCGTTATTATTGCCGTGTTCGTCAGTCCCATAACAGCGGCTCCGGGGCCTAACCCTTGCGCCGCTCGCCACCCATGTAGTTGGACCGCACATTGGTCCGCCGGCAAGGCCCGAAGTACAGGTCATTGCGGACGAACGGTCGCTGGTCGTCAACCACCGAGGTGAGCCGTTTGTATAATGCCTGTGCACTAAGCGGTTTGGCAAGAAAAGCGGAGATGCCGGCGTCCCGGGCCTGCTTGACCCGGTACAGTTCCGTGTAGCCCGTAAGCATGATGATGGGCACGTAGGGATTGGGTGATTCCTCGCTGACCCGCACCTTCTTGACGAACTCCAGGCCGTCCGTGGGCGGCATGTTTCAGTCCGTGATGATCAGGTCCGGATCGAACTCGACCATGCGCTCGAAGGCCGCGTCGGCGTCGTTCGCCTCCTCCACCGCCTTGATGCCGAAGCCACTGAGGAAGGAGTTGATCAGCGAGCGGATCTGCCGGCTGTCATCGCAGACCAGCACCCGCAGACCCTCAAGGTTGTAACCCGATGTATTCATTGGTTCCGACCTGCTCCGTACTCATCCAGAAATATGGCGCCGAAGCGCCTTCCGTCAATCGCCAAAACAGCGGATACCCTTGAGGCCCCCATGCCGCAAAGAGTTTCTTTTCCCGCATTTCGTGACTACATCTATAACCGCCGAAACTGTCGAAATCCTGACACCTGTCAGCCGAGTTTGGTGTAAGGACACATGCGCTCGCGAGAACCCGGCCCGGCCCGCGAGGGCCCCCGCAACGACCTGAAGACCGTGCAGGCCATGCTGCCCTATATCTGGCCCGCCGGACAGTGGCCGCTGCGTATCAGGGTGCTCGCGGCGTTAGTTTTGTTGGTTGCGGCGAAGATCGCCAACGTGGTGGTGCCCATCTTCTACAAGCACGCCGTCGACGCGCTCAGCCAACCGAGCGAGGCGATCGTCGCCGTGCCTGTGGCGCTTTTGGTCGCCTACGGCATGGTGCGGGTCCTTTCCCAGGCCTTCGGCGAGCTGCGCGACGCGGTGTTCACCCGGGTCGCCCAGCGGGCCATCCGACTGGCCGGCCTGAAGACCTTCCGGCATCTGCACCAACTGTCATTGAGGTTCCATTTGGACCGCAAGACCGGCGGCGTGGCGCGGGCCGTGGAGCGCGGCACCAAGGGCATCGAGTTCCTGCTCCGCTTCATGCTGTTCAACATCCTGCCCACCCTGATCGAGATCCTTTTGGTCTGCGGCATCCTCTGGAACCTGTATGGCTGGACCTTCTCGTTGGTCACCTTCACCACGCTGGTCGCCTACATCGTCTGGACCACGGCGGTGACGGAATGGCGGATCAAGTTCCGCCGGGCCATGAACGAGACCGACAGCGAGGCCAACACCAAGGCCATCGACAGCCTGCTCAACTTCGAGACGGTCAAGTATTTCGGCAACGAGGACCACGAAGCCCGGCGCTTCGATGCGGCCCTGAAGGGATACGAGGAGGCGGCGGTGAAAAGCGGCGCCTCGCTGGCACTGTTGAACATCGGCCAAGGCGTGATCATCGCCATCGGCGTCACCACGGCGATGATCATGGCCGGCTACGGGGTGGTCGGCGGCACCATGACGGTGGGCGACTTCGTTTTGGTCAACGCCTACCTGATCCAGATGTTCATGCCGCTGAATTTCCTAGGCTTCGTCTACCGGGAGATCAAGCGATCGCTCACCGACATGGAGACCATGTTTTCCCTGTTGGACGAGAACGCCGATATCGAGGACACGGCAGACGCCGTACCACTATCTCCGAACGGCGGCCAGGTCAGCTTCGAGCGGGTCGCCTTCGCCTATGACCCCCAGCGCCCGATCCTCGACGACATATCCTTTACCGTGCCGCCGGGGCGCAATGTCGCCATCGTCGGCCCCAGCGGCGCCGGCAAATCGACCATCTCGCGGCTTCTGTTCCGCTTCTACGACGTCACCGGCGGGGCCGTCAGCATCGACGGCCAGGATATCCGGGGCGTCACCCAGGAGAGCCTCAGGGCCGCCATCGGCATGGTCCCCCAGGACACCATCCTGTTCAACGACACCATCTACTACAACATCGCCTACGGCCGCCCCGGGGCGACGCCGTCGGAGGTGGAGGAGGCGGCGCGCCTCGCCCATATCCACGATTTCATCATGAAGCAGCCGGACGGCTACCAGTCCATGGTCGGCGAACGGGGCCTGAAACTGTCGGGAGGCGAGCGCCAGCGCGTCGCCATCGCCCGCACGGTGCTGAAGGACCCGCGCATCATGGTCTTCGACGAAGCCACCTCGGCCCTCGACAGCCGCACCGAACAGGACATCCTGGCGGCCCTCAAGGAAGTTTCCCAGGACCGCACCACCTTGACCATCGCGCACCGCCTGTCGACGGTAATCGAGGCCGACGAGATCCTGGTCCTCGACCAGGGGCAAGTCGCCGAGCGCGGCAATCACGTGGACCTGCTGGCCCGGGGCGGCATCTACGCCGACATGTGGACCCGCCAGCAGGCCGCCGCCGACGCGCAGCGCAAGCTGGAGCAAGCGGCGGTGGCCGATGAAGCCTATCCGGTGCCGCCGGACGGCCCGGCCCGCGTCCCGTTGACGTGATTCGGCTTTCTCAGATACGGAACAGGGCGATCAGCGCGGCCACCGTCGCCAGCCCCGCCAGGCCGTAGCAGATCACCGCCACGAACCCGTCGGCACGGATGCCGAAATCGTGGGCGGTGATGCGCAACCGGTGCGCCGCGTGCCAGGCCGGCAGGAAAACCACCAGGAAGGCGACCGCCTTGCCGACGGGGTGCCGGACCAGGCCGAGCATCCGCTCGTAGGAAAGGGCCTCGGCCGAAAACAGGCCGAAGGAAACGCCAAGCCCGGTGACGATGATCATCACCGGCGTGACGAAGGCCGCAAAGGTGCCGCCGGCGGCGAACAGGGACCAGACGATGGGCTTGTGGGACCGGGCCATGGCTACACCCCCGCCAGCCACAGGACCAACACGGAGACCACGGCCCAGCCGGCGTAGTGGGCGCCGATGATGACGCCGCCGGGAACCTGGGTCTCGCCCAGTTGCAGGGGCATGGCTTTCGGCGTCACGTTGAACCAGGTGGTCGTGTGGTAGAGCGCGAAGGTCAGCGCCAGGAGATGGAAGACGACGCTCGCCGGAGATTGCAGGGCATGCAGAAACCCGGCCCAGGCCGCCGCCCCTTCCGACAGGCGCAACAGCCCGACGGCAACGACGCCCGTATAGGCGCCGATCAGCACGCAACTCACCTCGCGGGCCATGTAGCGGACGTAGCGCGGCTGCCCCACCCACCATGACGTGGCCGACACGGGACGCCTATAGGGCCGGCGGCTCATGCGCCCCTCCCCGGCCTGAGGAAGCCCAGGAAGTAGTCCACGGTGCTGGCGATCTTGGTCTGCTGGATGGCCCCGGCCGGGTCCACGTGATGCGGGCAGACCTCGGAGCAAGCACCGACGAAGCTGCATTCCCAGATGCCGATGTTGCTGGCCACCACGTCTTCGCGGGCGGCGCGCCCGACATCCCGTGAATCCAGGTTATAGCGGTGCGCCAGCGCCAAGGCCGCCGGACCGACGAAACCTTCGTCGTGGGCGTATTGCGGACAGGCGGCGTAGCAGAGCGTGCAGTTGATGCAGAGCGTGTAGTTTTTGAATTTCTTCAGTTGCGCCGGGCTTTGCCGGTGCTCGCCGTCGTCCACGGACTTCTGCTTGCGCGGGATGACGTAGGGTTTGACGCTCGCCAGCTTGCCCATGAAATCGTCCATGACCACGACCAGGTCGCGCTCGATGGGGAAGTTTGCAAGCGGCTCGACCCGGACCTTGTCCGGCAGGTCCCGGATGAACGCCTTGCACGACAACATGGGCTCGCCATTGATCATCATCCCGCAACTGCCGCAGACAGCCATGTGGCAGGACCATCGGTAGCTGAGCGTGCGATCCATCTCGTCCTTGACGTGGTTGATGGCATCCAGGACCACCCAATCCTCCTGGCAAGGCACGCTATAGGTCTGGAACACCGGCGCCTCGTGGGTTTCCGGATCATAACGGAGGATTTCGAGCTCGACGGTCCGCGCACTCATGTGGCCGCCCCTCCATAGACACGCTCGCCGGGCTCGGAGCGGGTGATGACCACGTCGCGATAGGCGATGCGCGGGTCTTCGCCGGGAACATGGTAGGCCAGCGAGTGCTTGAGGTAGCTCGCATCGTCGCGGTCCACATGGTCGAGACGTTGGTGAGAGCCGCGCGATTCCTTGCGCTCCCGGGCCGAGACGATGACCGCATCGGCGACGTCGATCATCGCGCCCAGTTCCAGCGCCTGGATCAGATCCGTGTTGTAGACGTTGCTCTTGTCCTCCAGTTCCACGTCCGCGAAACGCCGCCGTACCTCGCCCATGACGTCGCAACTCTGGCGCAGCGAGTCCTCGGTGCGGTAGATGCCGGCGCCGGCTTCCATGGTGGCGTTCATTTCCCGGCGCAGCCCGGCGACGCTCTCGCCGCCGCCCGAGTTGCGGAACAGCCGGCCGACCCGCTCCCGCGCCGGCGCCGCCGCCTCATCGATCGCCGTCTCGCTGACCTGGTCGGCCGCGGCCGCCGCCAAGCGGGCGGCGCCCCGCCCGGCGCGGGCCCCGAAGACCAGCAATTCCGTCAGCGAGTTGGAACCGAGACGGTTGGCCCCGTTGATGGAGACGCAGGCGCATTCACCACAGGCGAACAGGCCTTCGAGGTCGGTCGCCGCATCCATGTCCGTGTCGATGCCACCCATGGTGTAGTGGACCACGGGCCGGACCGGGATCGGCGCATGGACGGGATCAACACCCACGTAGCTCTTGGCCAGGTCGCGGACCATGGGCAGGCGTTCGTCGATCTTCTTCTCGCCCAGATGCCGGAGGTCCAGGTGGACGACATCGCCGTGGGTGCCTTCGATGGTGCGCCCCTTCTTGTGTTCGTGCCAGAAGGCCTGGCTCAAGCGGTCGCGCGGACCCAGTTCCATGGCCTTCTTGCGCGGCCAGGGCTCGGGCGGGCCGAGGCCGTAGTCCTGCAGGTAGCGGTATCCGTCCTTGTTGAGCAAAATGCCGCCTTCGCCGCGCGAGCCCTCGGTGATCAGGATGCCCGTGCCGGGCAAGCCGGTGGGGTGGTACTGGACGAACTCCATGTCCTTCAAGGCCACCCCGGCCCGATAGGCCATGGCCATGCCGTCGCCGGTCTTGATGGCGCCGTTGGTGGTGAACGGAAAGATCCGCCCGGCCCCGCCGGTGGCGATGATCACCGCCTTGGCCCGGAACAGGCGCAACTGTCCGGTGCGCATCTCGATGGCCGCGGCGCCGCGGCATTGCCCATCGACCATCAACAGATCCGTGGAATAGAACTCGTCGTAGCGCTCGATGGAGGGATATTTGAGGGACGTCTGGAACAGCGTATGCAGCATATGGAAGCCGGTCTTGTCGGCGGCGTACCAGGTCCGCTCGATCTTCATGCCGCCGAAAGGACGCACCGCGACCCGGCCATTCGCCTGGCGGCTCCAGGGGCAGCCCCAATGTTCCATCTGGGTCAGCTCCCGGGGCGCTTCCTTGACGAACAGGTCGACCGCGTCCTGGTCACACAGCCAATCGCCGCCGGTCACCGTATCGTTGAAATGGTGGTCCAGGCTGTCGTCGTCGCGGGCGACGCCGGCGGCACCGCCCTCGGCGGCAACCGTGTGACTGCGCATGGGGTAGACCTTGGACAAGAGTGCCACGGAGAGGTTGGGGTCCGTTTCGGCGATGGCGATGGCCGCCCGCAAGCCGGCACCACCGGCGCCGATGATGACCACATCCGTGGTGATCATCTCCATCAGCGCCGTTCCGCCACGACCTTCTGAAAAAGTCCGCCGAAGTAGGTCTCCTGGCGCCAGTGGAAATCGCCTTGGTGGCTGGCGAAATCGGCGATCTCTTTCCGCCAGAGACCCTTGGCGAAGGGCTCCAGGGTATCGAAAACCATGCTGGTGACCAGTTTCAAGGGATGGGTGCCCAGCGGTTCGTGGTAGTCCACGAAAACCACCCGGCCGCCGGGGCCAACGCTCGCCAGCAATCCGTCGACGACCGCACCTTTGACCTCTTCGGGGAGTTCGTGAAGCAGGAAATAGCAGCACACGGCGTCATAGGGTGCGCCGCCTGGGGCCCGCGCGTCACCGCGCCGGGCCGAGGCCCACGGGAAATCCCGCAATTTGCGGCGGCTGCAGGCGACCTGAATGGGAGCCACGTCGGTCACCACAAGGCGCCCCCGCGGTCCCACGTGCCGGGCCAGATTGGGCGAGAAATCGCCGTACACGGCGGCCGGCTGCAAGACCCGCTGGCCGTACTTCAACTCCGCGAAGGCGGCGCGTTGCAGCCGGTGGTGCTGCCCCCAGAGGATGATCGAGACAATGGATTCCCGGTCCAACAGCCGGACATTTCGGGGGTTCAAGTAAGCCCAGTGATAGACGTCCTCAAGGTAGGCGGGGATTTCCGGCGTGGCGCTCCAGCTTCGCCGAATGTCCTTCCCGGATATCCTTCCCGGTTCCGAGCGCTCGAGCAGGTCGACGGATACCGTAGGGTTTTCTGTTGCATCGAAATAACTCAACTGCGTTTCCTCGATCTGTACGCTTCCCCAAGCCCCCGCCCACAAATGCAAGTAACGCGGCCCATGTCCCGCGGGTTCCACCCGATATCCCTCGCCCGCCGCCATTAGCAGTGCGCGGATGGATATCGTTCATGGAACCGTCGATAACGATAAGAAATCTTCCCCGGAGGGGATATGATTTCCGTCAAATTTCACTCAAGGATCGCATGACAGACCCGATTCACCGGAGAATCCGCCGTCAAATGGCTTGGATTCAGTCGTCGCGCTGGATCCAGCCGCCGCCGAGCACCCGCTCCGCGTCGTAGAATACGGCCGCCTGGCCCGGCGCGATGCCGGTTTGCGGCGCCTCAAAGATCACCTCCATGAGACCGTCGCCCATGGGCCGAAGCAGCGCCGGCTCCGGCGCCGTGGTGGAGCGGATCTTGACCTGCACCGGGCAGTCGTTTTCCGGCCCGTCGCCACCGCCCAACCAGTTGATGCCGGCAACACGGAGGCTGCGCTGTTGCAGCGCTTCGCGGGGGCCCGCCGTGACCCGCCGCGTGGCGGGATCGATCTTGATCACGTAAAACGGTTCCGCCGCGGCGATACCCAGTCCGCGCCGCTGGCCGATGGTGAAATTGATCACCCCTTCGTGGCGGCCGATGACGTCGCCCTGCAGATCGACGATCTCACCGGGTTCCCAGGCACCCGGACGCAACCGTTCCACGACCCGCGCATAGTTGCCGTCGGGGACGAAACAGATGTCCTGGCTTTCCGGTTTTTCCGCCACCGGCAGATCGAAACGCTCCGCATGGTGGCGGGTTTCGGCCTTCGTCATGTCGCCAAGGGGAAACCGCAGGAAATCCAGCTGATCGCGGGTCGTGGCGAACAGGAAATAACTCTGGTCCTTGGCCCCGTCCACGGCCCGGTGCATCTCCGGCCCTTCCGTGCCGTCCAGGCGGCGCACGTAATGGCCGGTGACCAGGGCTTCCGCATCCAATTCCCGGGCCGTCGCCAGGAGATCGCGGAACTTGACCGTCTGGTTGCAGCGCACGCAGGGGATCGGGGTCTCGCCACGCACGTAGGCGTCGGCGAAATCATCGACGACGCTTTCCTTAAACCGGCTTTCGTAATCGAGAACGTAGTGCGGGATATCCAGTGTCTCGGCGACCCGCCGGGCGTCGTAGATGTCCTGGCCGGCACAGCACGCCCCCTTGCGCCCGGTGGCCTGGCCGTGGTCGTAAAGCTGCAGGGTCATGCCGATGACCTCGAACCCGGCCTCCGTCATCAGGGCAGCCGTGGTCGACGAATCGACGCCGCCTGACATGGCGACAACGACCCGCGCGCCGGCCTTCAGTCCTTGGTTTAGGTGTTCCGACATGCCCGGAATATAGGTTTTTGTTTCCCGGGAACAAGGGAATTGCGCGGTCCTACTCGGCTAATGCCTTCAGCATCCCGGACCGATAGTCGCGCCGATAGATCACCAGGATGATGAAAATCACCGCCGCCATGAACAGATACGGCTGGATGAACCAGGCGAGGGTCGCCAGGGCGAAGTAATAAGAGCGCATGCCGCGGTTGAAGTTGGTCGCCGCCCGGGTCAACACCCCGGCGGCGCGGGCCGCGAAGTCCTCCACATCGAAATCTCCGTCGGCATCGGGAAGCGGCGCCGCGCCGATCAACAGCAGCGCCGTGTTGTATTGGCGGAGGCAACGGGCGTACTTGAAGAAGGCGTAGATGAAGATCAGCAGCAGCGCCAGGACCTTCATTTCCACCAGTTCCCGCGAGGCCAACGCCGTAAAGGTGAACTCGTTGAGGACCACCATGAGCCTGTCCACGTTGCCGAGCACGGCGACGATACCGGCCATGATCAGGATCGTGGTTGAGGCGAACAAGGCCCCGATGCGGTGATGCGCGATGATGATGTTGACGTCGGCCATGCGGTTTTCCCGCTCCAGCATGCGCTGCATCCAGCGCAGCCGGTAGTCATCGATGATCCGAGCCAGTTCCCGTTGCTGGCGGCCGGCAATGTCGGCGACGTAGGTATATCCGCACCACCAAGCCAGGAACCAGCCGATGGCCAACAGGTCCAGGGCCGGAAAAATACTGAGGATTTCGCTCATTCGGTCACCGAAACGGGCATCATTCCCTGCCGGCCGGCGCGCCTAGCCGCCCAGTAGATTGTAGTGCTGGGCCGGCAGGGTGACCACCAGGCCGTCCAGATCCTTGCTCATGGTGATCTGGCAGCCGAGCCGGGAGGTCTCGCGGACGTCGAAGGCCAGGTCCAGCATGTCTTCTTCCTCCTCGCTCGCTTCCTCCAGCTTGTCGGCCCAGTCCGCATCGACGATGACGTGACAGGTGGAACATGCCATGGACCCCTCGCAGGCGCCTTCCAGGTCGAAGCCGCGCAGGTGCGCCACCTCGAGCACGCTGAGCCCCTCCGGCGCCTCGACTTCGTGGCGGGTGCCGTCCGGGGCGATAAAGGTCATCTTCAGCAAGGTAGGGTCTCCCGAGAAACCGAGGATAAGGCGCCGGCCATGGAAACGGTTGAAATGTCTTAGACGGAAAAGCTCTCGCCGCAGCCGCAGACGCTCTTGGCGTTGGGATTGTTGAACACGAAGCCGCTCTGCAGGCGGTCTTCCTTGTAGTCCATCTCACTGCCCATGACGAACATGATGGCGGCCGGATCGATGAAGATCTTGACGCCCTTGCTTTCCACTTCTTCTTCCAGCTTCTTCTTTTCCTCGGCGTACTCGAAGACGTAGGAAAGCCCCGAGCATCCCTTCGACGAGACGCCGACCCGCAAACCGGCGACGGGACTGTCGCTTTCGGCGATCAGATGTTTGACCCGCGCCGCGGCGGCGTCGGTCAAGGTCAACAGGGCGGGACGTTGCAGGGGTGCGTTCATGATTACCTACCGCTTCATTACATAGGATCAGAACATGCCGAGCGCAAGTTTCGCGTCCTCGGACATGCGCTCAGGCGTCCAGGCCGGTTCCCAGACGATCTTCACCTCGACCTCGCCGACCCCTTCGATGGCGGCCACGGCGCGGGCCACCATGCCCGGCATTTCGCCGGCCACCGGGCAACCGGGCGCCGTCAGGGACATGGTGACGGCGATGGACCCGTCGGCGGCGATGTCCGTGGTGTAGATCAGGCCCAGGTCGTAGATGTTGACCGGAATTTCCGGGTCGTAAACGGTGCGCATGGCCTCGATGACCGCCTCCTCGGAGGCCACCTTGGCGCCTTCCGGCAAGGGCTCGCCCTCGGTCGCCGAAAATTCGGTCATGTCCGGGGCCGGCATCGTTCCGTGGAGGTCATACATTTCCTTGTCTCCTCAATCCGCCGCTTCGCCGGCATCGGCCATGCGGCGGCTCAGTTTCTGCAGGTGTTCCAGCATGGCCAGCATGCCCACCTGGCGCTGGGTGGTCAGGGCCCCCAGGTTCAGCTTGCGCACGTGCTCCTCGTTGAGCTGGCCCAGTTCATCCGCCGTCAGGCCGCTGAAGGATTCGGTCATCATGGTCACCAGGCCCTTGACGATGATCGCGTCGCTGATGCCGGTGAAAAAGTGCCGTCCGTCCTCGACCTTGTCGATGATCCAGACCTTCGACATGCAGCCGTGCATCAAATTGGCATCCACCTTCAGGGCTTCCGGGAAATCCTCGTCCCGGGCCCGCTTGCCGATGTCGATGATGTACTCGAAGCGCATGTCCTCGTCGTCGATGAGCTCGAGCGATTCGACGAACTCGCCGTATTTCTCCAGCTCCGGCAGGGCGGCGTTCACGACAGCATCTCCTTCGCCTTTTCGATGGCCCTGGCCAGGGCCTCCACGTCGTCGCGGGAATTATAGAGCCCGAAGGAGGCGCGCACCGTGCCCTCGATGCCAAGCCGGTCCATGAGCGGCTCGGCGCAATGCTGGCCGACGCGCACGGCGACGCCTTGCCGGTCGAGCACGGCGGCCACGTCGAAGGGATGCAGGCCGTCCACCAGGAAGGAGATGATCGCCGCCTTGTCCGGCGCCTGACCGACGAATTGGAACCCTTCGATCTTCGCCAGCCGCTCGTTGGCGTAGGCCAGAATCCCGTGCTCGTGGGCGGCGATGTTCTGCATGCCCAGTCCATTGACGTAATTGATGGCGGCGCCCAAACCGATGGCCTGGACGATGGGGGGCGTGCCCGCCTCGAAGCGGTGCGGCGGGTCCTCGAAGGTGGTCTTCTCGAAGGTGACCCGCTTGATCATGTCGCCGCCGCCCTGGTAGGGGGGCATTTCGCTGAGCACGTCGAACTTGCCGTAAAGCACGCCGATGCCGCTGGGCCCGTAGAGCTTGTGGCCGGTGAAGGCGTAGAAATCGCAATCCAGGTCCTGCACATCGACCGGCTGGTGGACGATACCCTGGGCGCCGTCGACCATCACCGGGATGTCCCGGGCGTGGGCCAGCTTGACCACTTCCTTGATGGGCACCCGGGTGCCCAGCACGTTGGAGCATTCGGTGATCGCCACCAGCTTTGTGCGGGGGCCCAGGCACTGGGCGAAATCATCGAGCACGAACTCGCCGTCATCACGGATCGGCGCAATCTTCAGCTCGATGCCCTTCTCCTCCCTGAGCAACTGCCAGGGCACGATGTTGGCGTGGTGCTCCATCTCCGAGATCACCACCTCGTCACCGGCATTCAGGAACTTCCGCCCCCAGGTGGCGGCCACCAGGTTGATGGCCTCAGTGACGTTGCGGGTGAAGACGATTTCCTTGTCCGTGGCCGCGTTGATGTGCTTGGCGACGATGAGGCGCGCCTCCTCGAAGGCGTCCGTGGAACGCTGGCTCAGGTGGTGGGCGCCGCGGTGCACGTTGGCATAATAGGTCTCATAGGCCTCGCGGACGCTGTCGATGACGGCCCTGGGCTTCTGGGCGCTGGCGCCCGAATCCAGGAACACCAGCGGCTTGCCGTAGACCTCGCGGGATAGGATCGGGAAATCGCTCCTCACCTTGTCGATGTCGAAGGCGTCGATGGAGTTGTCGCCGGGGCCGGCGCCCGTCTCCGCCAGGGGGGTGATCTTGCTCATTCCTTGGTCCATTCCTCGGCCAGGAAGCACTGGGCCGGAAGCCAGTGCACCACCTTGTTCATCATGGCCTCCCTGATGGCGTCGTCCTTGATCTCCTCAAGGACCTCGGCCAGGAAGGATTGGATCAACAGGTTGCGGGCCAGGGCCTCGGGAATGCCGCGGGAGCGCAGGTAGAACAGGGACGTCTCGTCCAGTTGCCCGGTGGTCGCGCCGTGCGAGCACTTGACGTCGTCGGCATAGATCTCGAGCTCCGGCTTGGCGTCCATTTCCGCCTTGTCGCTGAGCAGAAGCGCGTTGGACAACTGGTGGCCGTCGGTGCCCTGGGCGTCGCGGTGCACGATGATCCGGCCCTGGAAGACGCCGCGGGATTCGTCGTCGAGGATTCCCTTGAAGATCTCCCGGCAGCTCGTATGCGGCACCCGGTGTTCGATGACCGTGGTGTTGTCGCAATGCTCGCGCCCCTTCATCAGGTAGGCGCCGTTCAGGTTGCAGTGCGCCCCTTCCCCCTCCAGCCGGACGAAGGCTTCCGTGCGCGACATGCGCCCGCCGATGTAGAGGCCGAAACTGTCATAGGTGGCGTCCCGGCCGACCCGTGCGTGCAGGCTGCCCAGGTGGGTGGCCTGCATGTTTTCCGACAACACCCGGTAATGGCGGAGCACGGCGCCGTTGCCCACCTCCACCTCGGTCACCGCATTGGCGAAATAGGGGCCGAAACCGAGGCCCGCATGGAGCTTCAGCAGAGTCGCCTGGCTGGCTTCCTCCATGACGATCAGGTTGCGCGGATGATAGGCCACGGGCCCTTCCGTCAGGCCGGCGACGAAGATCATCTCGATGGGTTCCGGGACGACGACGCCGCGCCGGACCCGGATCACCGTGCCGGAATTCATCATCGCCGTGTTCAGGGCCATCAGCGGCTGTCCCTCGAGCCGCCCGATGCGGCCCAGGTGCGCCCCCACCCATTCCGGGTCGCGCTCCACGGCGGCGCTTAGCGATTCCACCGTGACGCCTTCCGGCAGCTTGTCCAGGCGCGACAGGTCGGGCCGCATGGTGCCGTTGACGAAGACGATGCGCGGATGGTTCGACCCGGCCAGCAGGACCGCCGGCACGCTGTCCACGGCAGCGGCGCCGTCGGCCGCGTCGGCGGGCCTGAACGCCGTATCCTCCAGGGACCTGAGCCGGGTGTATTTCCAGGCCTCCACCTTCGGTCCCGGCAGGCCCAGGCCAGCGAACTGTTCGATGCCGCTACGCCTGAGCGAGCTCATCCAGGGAAGGCCGTTGCCGGCCAGCGAGGCGTTGACCGTTTCGAAATCGGAGACGAAGGCCTCGACGGGGTTGTTTTGCAGGCTCATGACCGGGTCCTCAGGCCGCCGCCTCGGCGAACTCGGCGTAGCCCTTCTGCTCCAGCTCGAGGGCCAGCTCCTTGCCGCCGGAACGCTGGATGCGGCCCTTCGCCAGAACATGCACCCGGTCCGGCACGATATGATCCAGAAGCCGCTGGTAGTGGGTGATCACCAGGGTCGCCCGATCCGGCGCACGGAGCGCGTTGACCCCCTCGGCGACGATCTTCAGGGCGTCGATATCGAGGCCGCTGTCGGTCTCGTCGAGGACCGCCAGGGAAGGATTGAGCACCGCCATCTGCAGGATCTCGTTGCGCTTCTTTTCGCCGCCGGAGAAACCCACGTTGACGGCCCGCTTCAGCATGTCGTCGGAAATGCCCAGTTCCTTGGTCTTGGCGCGCACCTCCTTGAGGAAGGCCATGGCGTCCAATTCGTCTTCGCCCCGGTAACGGCGGATGGCGTTCAGGGCCTCCTTCAGGAAGGTCGTGTTGGCGACGCCCGGGATCTCGACCGGGGACTGGAAGGCCAGGAACACGCCCTCGCCGGCCCGTTCCTCGGGCGACAGATCGAGCAGGTTCTTGCCTTTGTAGAGGACCTCACCGGCGGTCACCTCGTAGCCTTCCCGCCCGGCCAGGACGTAGCTGAGCGTGCTCTTGCCGGACCCGTTGGGGCCCATGATGGCGTGGATTTCGCCGGCGCCGATCTCCAGATCCAAGCCCTTCAGGATCTCGTTGCCCTCGACGGCGGCGTGCAGGTTTCTGATTTCCAACATCTTCGTAATGACCTTTTTCTTTTCGCGCCGGTTAACCGACGCATTTATCCCAGTCGGTCAACCGACTTATTTGTCCCAGTCGGTCAACCGACTTATTTGTCCCAGTCGGTCAACCGACACTGCCCTCAAGGCTGATTCCGACCAATTTCTGCGCCTCGACGGCGAATTCCATGGGCAACTGCTGCAACACGTCGCGGCAGAAGCCGTTGACCACCAGCGCCACGGCGGCTTCCTCGTCGATGCCGCGCTGGCGCAGGTAGAACAGTTGATCCTCGCTGATCTTCGAGGTGGTGGCCTCGTGCTCGACCACCGCGTCGCGGTTCTTGCTCTCGATATAGGGCACCGTGTGGGCGCCGCAGGTATCGCCGATCAATAGCGAATCGCACTGAGTGTAGTTGCGCGCGCCTGTTGCCTTCGGCCCCATGCGCACAAGGCCCCGATAGGTCTGGTCCGAGCGGCCCGCCGAGATGCCCTTGGAGATGATCCTGGAAGAGGTGTTCTTGCCCAGGTGGATCATCTTGGTGCCCGTGTCCGCCTGCTGGCGGTTGTTGGTGATGGCGATGGAGTAGAACTCGCCCACCGAATTGTCGCCCTGAAGGATGCAGCTCGGATACTTCCAGGTGATCGCCGAGCCGGTCTCCACCTGGGTCCAGGAGATCTTCGAGTTGCGGCCCCGGCAGGCACCCCGCTTGGTGACGAAATTGTAGATGCCGCCGCGGCCCTCCTCGTCGCCCGGATACCAGTTCTGGACCGTCGAGTACTTGATTTCCGCGTCGTCCATGGCGATCAATTCGACCACCGCGGCGTGCAACTGGTTCTCGTCGCGCATGGGCGCCGTGCAGCCTTCCAGGTAGCTCACGTAGGAGCCCTCGTCGGCGATGATCAGGGTGCGCTCGAACTGGCCCGTGTTCTCGGCGTTGATGCGGAAATAGGTGGAAAGCTCCATGGGGCATCTGACGCCCTTCGGGATGTAGACGAAGGAGCCGTCCGTGAACACCGCGGCGTTCAGACAAGCGTGCTTGTTGTCCGTGTAGGGCACCACGCTGCCCATGTACTTCTGCACCAGTTCCGGGCAACGCTCGACGGCTTCCGAGATGGGGCAGAAGATGACGCCCACCTCCTCCAGCTTGGCCTTGAAGGTGGTGGCCACGGAGACGGAATCGAACACCGCGTCGACGGCGACCCCGGCTAGGCGTTCCTGTTCCTGAAGCGGGATGCCCAGCTTCTCATAGGTGCGCAGCAACTCCGGATCCACCTCTTCCAGGCTTTTCGGCCGATCGGCGACGGACTTCGGCGCCGAGTAATAGTAGGCGTCCTGATAGTCGAGGGCCGGGAAATCCGGCTTCTGCCATTCCGGTTCGGGCATGGCGAGCCAATGGCGATAGGCCTTGAGGCGGCCTTCCAGCATCCATTCCGGCTCCTGCTTCTTCGCCGAGATGAAGCGGATGATGTCTTCGTTCAGTCCCTTGGGCGCCGTCTCCGTCTCCACGTCGGTGACAAAGCCGTACTTGTACTTGTCGTCCGCGAATTCCTGGACCTGTTGCGCCGTTTCCGCCGTTGCGACCATTTCCGTTGCTTTCCTTGTCTGCGTCTTTCGCGTTGGTGTTGCTTCAGGCCGCCGTCATGCGGCCCGGTTTGACGTCTTCATCGGCGGCCATCTTCCCCCAGGCCTCCATGAACTTGTCCACGTCGTCCGGTGCAGAGGTCCAGCCGAAGCTGACCCGGAGCGCCGTCGTCGCCTCTTCCGCCGGCACCTTCATGGCGTCCAGCACGTGGCTCGGCTCGACTTTGCCGGCCGAGCACGCCGAGCCGGCGCTGACGGCCACGCCCGCCAAGTCCAGGTTCATCACCTGGGTATCGCTGCGCACGCCCGGCAGCGAGAAGTTGCTGGTGTTCGGGAGCCGCGGGGCGTCACCGGAAAACACCCGGCATTTCGGGCAAATCGCCTTGACCCGGGCCTCCAGGTCGTCACGCAAGGCGGCCAACCGGGCCGCCGTCTCGTCCAGGGCCTCGGCGGCGATGCGCGCCGCCACCCCGAAACCGGCGATGGCGGCGACGTTTTCCGTGCCGGCCCGGACGCCGCGTTCCTGTCCGCCGCCGGTGATCAGGCTACGCAAGGGCGCATCGTTTCGCCGGATCAGGGCGCCGATGCCTTGCGGCCCGCCGATCTTGTGGGCCGACAGGGCAATGTAGTCGACGTCCCAGGCGGCCACGTCGACAGGCACCTTGCCGGCCGCCTGCACCGCGTCGCAAAGCACCAGGGCGCCATGGGCATGGGCCAGTTCCACCACTTCGCGGATGGGCTGCAGCACGCCGGTTTCGTTGTGGGCCGCCATGACGCAGACCAAGGCCGGCTCGTCGTCCTCGGCCAGGCGTTCGCCCAGCGCCGCCAAATCGATCACGCCGTCGGCATCGACTGGAATGGTCACCGGATCGGCGGCCCACACCAGGGCCGTCTTCAGCACCGCCGCATGTTCCGTCTCGGAAACCAGGACACGGTTCCGCCCGGCGCCGATGATCGCCAAGTTGTCGGCTTCGGAGCCGCCGCCGGTGAAGATCACCTCCTCAGCGCTGGCGTTGACCAAGGCGGCCACCGCCTCGCGGGCCGCCTCGATGCGCTTGCGGGCCTCCCGCCCGGCGCCGTGCACGGACGAGGGATTGGCGCCCGTCAGGCCCATGACCTCGACCACGGCCGCCGTCACCTCGGGGCGCGGTGGCGTCGTCGCGTTGTGATCCAAATAGGTGATCTCACCCATGGCTGGCCAATTCCCTGAAAACGAAACCCGGCGGGTTCCGACCTTGAAACCCGTTACTCCGCCGCCGCCACCGGGCTGTCCGGCCGGCACTGGTGGACCAGATGGCCGCTTCGGCTAAGCACGCGTTTCTGGACAACGTCGTCCAGGGATACGGAGCTGAGGTACAGATAGATGTGGTTGCCCAGTTCCTCCCAAAGATCGTGGGTCAGGCACCGGCTCTTGTTGGATTTGCAGCCTTCCGGCGAACCGGGCGTACAGCGGGTCGCCTTGATGGGCTCATCGACGGCCATGATGATGTCCGACACCCGGGTCTCGCCGGAGGTCCGGGACAAAAGATAGCCGCCGCCCGGTCCGCGCACGCTTTTCACCAGGCCGCCGCGCCTGAGCTTGCCGAACAGTTGCTCCAGATAGGAGAGCGAAATTTCCTGCCGCTCCGCCACATCGGCCAGGGCCACCGGCCGGCCGTCCGATTGGGTGGCCAGATCGACCATCGCCATGACCGCATAACGTCCCTTGGTACTAAGTCTCACTTCAATTCCCCTTCACTCTCCAAATCCGCTTCGGGTCGCGCCCCCTTCGCGCTCGCCTCCGGCGGTGACAACATCAGGCCGCGCCGCTCGACTTGCGGGGCGGGTTCTCGTCTTCCGCGGCGACCGGTTGGTCGGCCTCCAGTTCTTCCACACGCGCGCTCAAGGCCGCGACCTGGGCGCGCAGGCTTTCGATGGTTTGCAACACCGGATCGGGGCAACCCTCGTCCGTCGTTGCGTAGGCGTGGAACTTACGTGCCTCTTCCTTGTCCTTGGGCATCACCGCCTTGGCCGGCACGCCGACGGCGGTCACCGAGGACGACACGTCCTTGGTGACCACGGAATTGGCGCCGACGCGGGCGTGCGAACCGATGGTGATGGGTCCCAGGATTTGCGCCCCGGAGCCGACGATGACGCCGTCCTCTAGCGTCGGATGGCGCTTGCGGCCCACCTGCGCTTGCGAATCGACGCTCGGCGCCACGCCGCCCAGCGTCACGTCGTGATAAAGCGTCACATCGTCGCCGATCACCGCCGTCTGGCCGATGACCACGCCGGTTCCGTGGTCGATGACGAACCGCCGGCCGATCTCCGCCTCGGGATGAATCTCGATGCCTGAGAGGATCTTGCCCACGTGCGACAGGAACCGGCCCAACAGGAAAAACTGGTGTTTCCACAGCCAATGACAGAGACGGTACCAGACCAGGGCGTGGAAACCGGGATAGCAGAGGATGATCTCCAACGGACCGCGGGCCGCCGGATCGCGTTCTTGGTAAGCGGCAATATCTTCGCGAAGAGTCTTGAAAACCATGGTACCTGGGCTATGTTCTACGCTGATATTCCATTGAAACGACGGTCCTCGCGCCACCGATTTGAAAGCGGCGAAATTCGGTCGTTCCGAGTTATCCGTTATATAGGATGCCCGACAAATGTGGTCAAGTATTCGGCGGAACATTGGATTGATAATCGTTTGCAATTCCAATTCGTTACGCCGATCGAAACTTTTTGGCTCAATTCGCAAAACGAAGGCATGGCCTCGTCATCGCCGCCTCGAGGCAGGCTCTTGGCGATGGCTGGTCGCCGAGTTCGATGAGATGGAACCATCTGAGATAGCTGTCCAG
>Ga0056115_1000169_pt1 | contig 32768 bp, 29 predicted proteins | sample WorMetOlspDAHAB1_FD_77007 | JGI IMG/M metagenome (GOLD analysis project Ga0056115, IMG submission 77007) | Marine gutless worms symbiont microbial communities from Max Planck institute for Marine Microbiology, Germany - Olavius sp. DAHAB.1 ...
GCCGGCGCCGGCCGATCCGGGCTTCTAAGGGGATTGCGCGATGACGGAACCGGGTCCGCAAAACCTGATCACCGACGTGAACGGCATCACGGTCGGCAACGCCGAGGACCGCACCGCGCTGACCGGGACGACTGTCGTTCTGCCGTCCGCGCCGGCGACCGCGGCCGTCGACGTGCGCGGCGGCGGCCCGGGCACGCGCGAAACCGATCTCCTGGGCGCCGCAGCGACCGTCGAACAGGTCAACGCCATCACGCTCAGCGGGGGCTCCGCCTTCGGCCTGGACGCGGCCAGCGGCGTCACCGCGTGGCTTGCGGCGCACGGGCGCGGGTTCGAGGTGAAAGGCGCGATCGTTCCGATCGTGCCGGCCGCTATCCTGTTCGACCTTGCCAATGGCGGCGACAAGAACTGGGGCGACACGCCGCCCTATCGCGACCTGGGTTATGCCGCCGCCGAAGCCGCCGGTCCGGATTTCGCTCTGGGCAACGCCGGCGCCGGCCTGGGCGCCACGGCGGGACCGCTGAAGGGCGGCCTGGGCAGCGCGTCGCTGGTGCTGGAAACCGGCGTGACGGTCGGCGCGCTGGCCGCCGTGAACGCGATGGGGTCGGTCACCTTCCCCGGAAGCGCGGTTTTCTATGCCTGGCCGTTCGAACGCAATGCCGAATATGGCGGCCGAAGACCCGACAGCGACCTCAAGGCGCACGATCTGGATCTTCCTGCGCCGGACGAGGCCGCGACGAATACCACGCTGGCCTGCATCGCCACCGACGCCGCGCTTTCGCGCAGTCAGTGCCAGCGTGTCGCCGTGATGGCGCAGGACGGTCTGGCCCGCGCCATCCGGCCAGTGCACTCGCCCCTGGACGGCGACACGGTGTTCGTTCTGGCGACGGGCGAACGAAGGCTGACGGACCCGTTGACCGGTCTGGCGCTGATCGGCGCGGCTGCGGCGGATTGCCTGGCCCGGGCTTGCGCGCGCGGGGTCTTCGAAGCCGGGACAATCGGGGCATTGACCGGGTACAGGGACCGGCATCCGGCCTGACGCCTGCGGGTTTGCCCGGTCCCGACCCGCCTGCTAACGTGGATACTCTCGAGGCCGAGCACAAGAAAAAGGGGAGGACGGCAACATGAAGAAGGCACTGGTCGCGCTTGCCTTGGCGGCCCTGTTGATGGGCGGCACCGTCGCGCAAGCGGCGAAAGACACGGTGCGGATCGGCATGGGGCTTGAGCCGCCCGGCCTCGACCCCACGGCCGAGGCCGCCGCCGCCGTTGACGAAGTGGTCTATGCCAATGTCTTCGAGGGCCTGACCCGGATCGACCAGACCGGCGCCGTGCAGCCGGCGCTTGCCGAGTCCTGGACCGTTTCCGAGGACGGGCTGACCTACAGTTTCAAGCTTCGTCAGAACGCCACGTTCCACGACGGCTCGAACCTGGACTCCGAAGACGTCAGGTTCAGCCTGTTGCGGATCGGCGCCGAGGACTCGACCAACGCGCAGAAGGCGCTGTACGCCGGCATCGAAAGCGTCGATGCGTCCGGCCCGCACGATGTGGTCGTGAAGATCAAGAACCCCGACGGCAAGTTCCTGTGGAAACTGGGCTGGGGCGACGCGGTCATCGTCTCGCCGGAGACGGCCGACGCCAACAAGACCAACCCGGTCGGCACCGGGCCGTACCAGTTCAAACGCTGGGTCCAGGGCGACCGGGTCGAACTGGCGGCCTATGACGGCTATTGGGGCAAAAAGCCCAAGATCGCCACCGTCACGTTCAAGTTCATCCCGGACGCGGCGGCGCAGGTGGCTGCGATGCTGGCCGGGGATCTGGACGCCTTTCCCAACATCGGTGCGCCCGAGGTCCTGGAACAATTCAAAGCGGACCCGCGGTTCGAAGTCGTTGTCGGCAACACCGAGGGCGAAACGATCCTGGTGATGAACGGGCGGCGGGATCTCTTCAAGGACCCGCGCGTCCGGCAGGCCATCAGCCACGCGATCGACCGGCAGGCAATCATCGACGGCGCGATGTTCGGCTACGGACAGCCGATTGGCACCCATTTCGCGCCGCACCACCCCTACTACGTGGGCGATCCGAACCGGTATGCGCTGGATCCCGAAAAGGCGAAGGCGATGCTGACAGACGCCGGTCACGGCGACGGCCTGAAGCTGGTCATGAAACTGCCGCCCCCGTCCTACGCGCGCCGCGGCGGCGAGATCATCGCCGCGCAACTGCAGGGCATCGGAATCGAAGTGGAGCAGGTGCCGGTCGAATGGGCGCAGTGGCTGAAGGAGGTCTTCCGCGGCGATCACGATTTCGACCTGACCATCGTCTCGCACACCGAACCGCTGGATATCGGCATCTATGCCCGCGACGAGTACTACTTCGGCTACCAGTCGGACGCCTTCAAGAAGGTGATCGCCGAACTGGAGGTCACCGCGGACCCGGCCAAGCAGCAGGCTCTCTACGCCCAGGCGCAGGAGATCATCGCCGACGACGCGGTGAACGTTTACCTGTTCCAGCTTGCCAAGACCGGCGTCGTCGCCAAGGGACTGAAAGGCATGTGGGCCAACGCACCGGTCCAGGCGAACGACGTCACCGGCGCCTATTGGGAGTGACCGGACGGCATAGCGCCGCACGCGCGCCGGCATGCTGACGCATGTCGCCCGGCGGCTGGCGTCGTTGCTGCTGACGCTGGTCGCGTGCTCGGTGGTGGTCTTCCTGGTGCTGGAAGTGCTGCCCGGCGACGTTGCGGAAGTCATGCTGGGCACGGAGGCCCGGGAAGACACCCTGGCGGCGCTGCGGCGACAGCTGGGCCTGGACCGTCCGCCGCTGGAACGCTATTTCGCCTGGATCGGGGGCATGCTGGCCGGCGATCTCGGCTTGAGCTACGCCTACGGCGTTCCAGTTTCGGAACTTCTGGGGCAGCGCCTGGCCGTCACCGTGCCGCTCGCCGTGATCGCGTTCGTGCTGTCGACCGTGATCGCGATCCCGCTGGGCATGTTCGCCGCTGTCCGGCACAACACCGCGGGCGACTACGCCGTGATGGGTTTCAGCCAGATCGGCATGGCTGTGCCCAATTTCTGGTTCGCGATCCTTTTGATCCTGTTTTTCGCCGTCCAGCTCGGCTGGTTCTCGGCCGGCGGCTTCGCAGGCTGGGACGCCGGCGTGGGCGCGGCGCTCAAGTCGCTGTTGCTGCCGGCTCTGGCGCTTGCCGTGACCGAAGCCGCAATCCTCGCCCGGGTGACCCGGTCGGCCGTGCTGGAGACCCTGCGTGAGGACTATGTCCGGACCGCGCGCGCCAAGGGCCTGAGCCAGCGCGCGGTCCTGTGGGGCCATGTCTTCCGCAACGCCCTCATCCCGGTGACGACGATCATGGGCTTGCAGTTCGCGTTTCTGATCGCCGGCGCGGTCATCGTGGAGAACGTGTTCTACTTGCCGGGTCTGGGCAGGCTGGTGTTCCAGGCGATCTCCAACCGGGACGTTATCGTGGTCAAGGACATCGTCCTGTTTCTCGCGGCCCTCGTTGTCATCGTCAATTTCGTCGTCGATCTGGTCTACATGGCCATCGATCCGCGACCGAAGCGGACGGTCTAGGGACCCATGGATAGCCGGCCCGCACGCCTCCTCCGTCACCGCAACCTGGCCATCGGCGCGGTGCTGACCGGCGGACTGGTGGTTGCCGCCGCCCTGTCGCCATTCTGGACGCCGTACGACGCCACGGCGATCGACGTCGGCAATAAGCTGCAGGGCGCAAGCGCCGCGCACTGGTTCGGGACGGATCGTTTTGGGCGGGATATTCTTTCCATGATCATGGTCGGCGCGCGCAATTCCATCGCGGTCGGCGTCGTCGCGGTCGGCATCGGCCTGGCCGCAGGCGTGCCGCTGGGAATGTGGGCGGCGATGCGCCGCGGCGCGGTGGAAGAGTTGCTGATGCGGGTCACCGATTTGACCTTCGCCTTTCCCGCCGTGCTGACCGCCATCATGATCACGGCCCTGGTCGGGCCCGGCGCCGTCAACGCGATCACCGCGATCGGGATCTTCAACATCGCCGTCTTTTCGCGGGTCGCGCGTGGGGCGGCGCTGCAGGTTCTGGGACGCCCGTTTATCCTGTCAGCCGCCGCAATCGGCCGAACGCCGGCGGACATCGCGCTCAGACACGTCCTGCCCAACATGGGCGCCGTCCTGATCGTTCAGGCGACGATCCAGTTCGCCGTCGCCATCCTGGCCGAGGCGGGGCTTTCCTATCTGGGTCTGGGCGTCCAGCCGCCGGCGCCGAGCTGGGGCAAGATGCTGAACGATGCGCAGACGCTGATCTTTCTGCACCCGTTCCAGGCGGTCTATCCGGGCCTTGCAATCGCGCTTTCGGTGCTGGGGCTCAACCTGCTGGGCGACGGCCTGCGCGACGTCCTGGACCCGCGCCTGCGCCTCTGGCGCGCCGTGTGAGCGCGGTCAGGCTGCAGCCGGTCCGTCGTCGGGCCCGGTTTCGGGCGCGCGGTCCTGGGCGGCGAAGCCGACCATGATGGCCTCGACCCGTGTGTCTGTCTCGCCGAGCGGCAGCGCCAGGCGTTCGGCCCAGACCCGGGTTCCAACGACGTCGATCAGGTCGGCCTCGAAATTCTGCGGCAAGCAGCTGTCGACGACCGCGTTGCAGCGGGCGATGGTGGTGTCGACGGCGGGAAGCAGCTCGCGCAGGGCGTCCAGGTAGTGACCGGTGAGGTCGCGGTCCATCACTTCGACAAGGCGGGTCCCGATCAGCCGATAGCGAAAACGCCGTGGCGCATGCTCAACATCCAGCAGCATCATCCAGGGCAGCAGCCGAGGCGTGATTTCCACCGGGTCCATGTCCCGGCGCGAGGGCATACGACGCCCGGCACGTTGCTTGTTCCAATAGGCATAAAGCTCCCGAAGCACGGGCGAGCGCGGGGTGATCGAAGGACCTGCCGCTGGTCTTGCGGTGGAAGGCATGCGGGTGAAGGTAACGGTTGTTTTTGTTTTATTTGTCCCGACTACAGTACCGGAATGAGTATATGCCGCAAGTTCTATTGAGGCAGTACTAACTATCGACTGTGCAACCTTGAATAATCGAAAGAGTATTAGCGATCCTTGATTGGTTTGGCGTATGCCAACTCGACGTCCCAGGGAAAAAGGATCCAGGAATCCTGGCTGACCTCGGTGACGAACGTGTCCACCATCGGCTTGCCGGCCGGTTTGGCGTAGATCGTTGCGAAATGCGCCTTGGGCAGCATGTCGCGAACGATCTTCGCAGTGGTCCCGGTATCGACCAGATCGTCGACGATCAGCATGCCCTCGCCGTCGCCAGCGACCGATTTCAGGATATTCGGAGCGCCCTGGTCTTTGTGTTCGTAAGTCGCGATGCAGATGGTGTCGACCAGGCGCAGGTTCAGTTCGCGTGCCACAATCGCCGCAGGCACCAGGCCGCCGCGGGTAATCGCGACCACGCCGTCATAGGGTCCGCCCTGGACCAGTCGCCAGGCAAGGACACGGGCGTTGCGATGAAGTTCTTCCCAGGAGACCGGGAAGTCTTTCGAGATCGGTGGTGTCACGGCAATCGGCTCCGGCGGATAACAGGCGGCTTGTTCTTAGCCGATGCCAGTCCCACCGACAACCGTCGCCGTGCTGCCGCTACGTGGCTCGCCCGTCCAACCGGAACAGGACACACCCGGCGATGCGCCAGGTTCCGTCCGGCTGCAGTTCCATCGTGTAGACGGCCATCACAGGCAGTCCGTCGGGGCCAATAACCTGGACTTTCTGCAGCGGACGGCCGTCGCTTTCGACCAGGTCCAGGAACTTGACGTCCTGCGGCCGGTACACCGGCGGGTAGCCGCGCTGCACCATGGACATGAAGCGCTCCGGCGTCTGGAACATCGCCCGGATCGACGGCGCGGCATAGGAGAACGCCTCCGTCCCGTCGTCGCGAAGGAACGCGTCCATCTGCGCACCGATGACCCGCACGATCTCCGCGCGGTCGGTCTCGGATGTCTCGGCCGACGCCGGCGGCGCCACGGCAAACAAAACACAGCAACGGCACGAACAGATGGCGGATCATCGACACTCTCCCCTTGACCGGCGAGTTTCTTGCCAGTCGGCTCAGTTTGTCCTACCTGTCTGGTTACGCCAATTCTTAACGTAAGGATCACCGGACAGTGTTGGAAACCGCCCGCGCGACCCGCGGCATGACCACGGCCCCTCATCATCTCGCCAGCCAAAGCGGCCTTGCGGTCTTGCGCGAAGGCGGCAATGCGGTGGAGGCCATGCTGGCCATGGCCGCAACCATCGCCGTGGTCTACCCGCAGGCGAACGCGCTGGGCGGCGACGGCTTCTGGTTGATCGCGCCACCGGTGGGCGCGCTCATCGCCATCGAGGCCGCCGGCCGCGCCGCGCCGGACATCGCCCACTACCGGGACCTCGGCCTGGATGCGATCCCCTTCCGCGGACCCCAGGCGGCCAACACCGTGCCCGGCGCCGTGGCCGGGTGGGCGCTGGCCTACGAGACGGCGCAGGCCCAGGGCGGCACCATGACGTGGGAGCGCCTGCTGGCCGATGCCATCTTCTACGCGCTGAACGGCATGCCGGTGACCCAGGCGCAGCATCGCGAGACCGCCGGCCATCTTGACGAACTGGCCGGGGTGCCGGGCTTTGCGGATGCGTTCCTGGATGCGGACGGCGCGCCGCCGAAACCGGGCAGCATCCTCAAGCAGCCGGCGCTGGCGGAAACCCTGGCAGCCATTGCGTCGTCAGGTCCCGATAGTTTCTATCGCGGCACGCTGGGCCGCCGGATCGCGGCGGACCTGGAAAGCGTGGGAAGCCCCGTCACCCAGGCGGACCTGTCGCAGCAGCGCGCTTACCGGGTGGAGCCGCTCTCGCTGGAGCTTTCGGCAGGAACCGTCTTCAACATGCCGCCGCCGACCCAGGGTCTGGCGTCGTTGTTGGTCCTGGGCCTGTTCGACCGGCTGGATTGGCGCGCGATGACGCCGGGCTCGTTCGAACATGTCCATGCGCTGGTCGAGGCGACCAAGGCCGCTTTCGTGGTGCGCGACCGCGAACTGGGCGACCCGGACACCATGCGCAGCAGTCCGGACGCCTATCTGAACGCGGCCTGGCTCGACGAGGCGGCAGCGGGGATCGACCTGGGGGCGGCGCGGCCATGGTCGCGCGCCGGCGAGCCGGGGGACACGGTCTGGATGGGGGCGATCGATTCCAGCGGGCTTGCAGTCAGCTACATCCAGTCGATTTATTGGGAATTCGGCTCCGGCGTGGTGCTGCCGGAGACCGGAATCCTGTGGCAGAACCGCGGCGCCAGTTTCTCGCTGGACCCGGATTCCGTCCGGGCGCTGGCGCCGGGCCGGCGGCCGTTTCACACGCTGAACCCGCCGTTGGCGCGGCTCGACGACGGCTCCACGCTGGTCTACGGCTGTATGGGCGGAGACGGCCAGCCGCAGTTTCAGGCCGCCTGCTTTACCCGCGCGGCAATGTTCGGCGAGCCGCTTCAGGCGTCGGTCACCGCGCCGCGCTGGCTGTTGGGCCGCGGCTGGGGCGAGGACTCGACCTCGCTGAAACTGGAAGGCCGGTTCCCGCCGGACGTGGTCGAGCGTCTCGCCGCCGTCGGACACGAGATCGAAGTCGTCGCCGATATCACCGACCAGATGGGACATGCGGGCGCAATTCGCCGCGCCCCGGACGGCACCCTTTCGGGCGCCGCCGACCCCCGCAGCGACGGGGCCGCCGCCGGTTACTGACTCAAAAGCCCCTCTCCTTTGAGGGAGAGGGGCTGGAGTCACGGCATTGCCACTGCCCGCCGGTCTTACCTGACGTACAGGTGCACCTCGTTCGACACCGCGTCCTGGCTTGCAGACGACAGCAGGCTGACCCGGCTGGACGGCACGCCCATGGCGGCCAGGGTGCGCAGCACCTGTTCGGCGTTGCGGCGCGCCTGGGACGAGTTCAGCGCGATCTGGCTGGGGGTTCCCTTCGCCGGATTGATCGCGACAAGGTTGAACACCGCGTCGGGCTTGCGCGCCAGCGCCTGGCTGACCGCGTTGTACAGCGCCTGTTGGTATTCCACGTTCGGGCGGTCGAAACGGATGATGACCAGCGGCCGCTCGCCGGGACCCGGGCCCTGGGCTTCGGCCTCGGCGCGCGCGATCACGTTGGATTGGGTGAAGGCGCGCGTCGCCAGCGACGTGCCGTAGAGCTCACCGTTCTTGATCGCCAGGGACAGGGTCGTCAGGTTCTGGCGTTCGTTGTTCACGTAGCTGGTCTGGCGGTTGATGTCCTGCGCCAGGTCGTTCATCAGCCGGTCGATCTGGACGATGTTCTGGTAGACTTGGTCCTCAAGGATCTGCAGACGCCGGTGGTCTTCCTCCACCGCGCCGCTGAGCCCGAACGTCGCCTGCACCGAATTCAGCAGGAACTGCCCGAACGCCGCCTGGTCGGCTGCATCGTTCGAGATCTTGGTCATCGCCGGCAGGGTGCCCGCAACCTGCTCCAGCACCACCTGGGCTTCGTTCCACTGGGCCGTCAGGATCGGATTGCCGGGCGTCGAACCCTGTTGCAGGCGCGACGCGACCGACGCAACCAGGTTGTGATACCTCTGCGTATCCGCCGATGCGCGCTGGGCCAGTTGGTTGATTCTGGCCTGCAGCGACTGCACGCCCGACTGCAGCTTCGCCAGGTCGCCCTGCATTTCGGTGACCTTCTTGCCCACGAACGTGCCGTTCGAGGCGGCCGGCGGCGTGCCTGCGGCAGGCGTCGTGGCGGACACGGCGGGCGGCGCGGCCTGCGCCTGCGGTGCCTGGGCGGTCCGCGTCTCTTGTGCCCGCCGCCCCGCCTGCTGTTCTGCAGTGGTGCCGCGGCTCTGGATCGTGGTCTCGGTGGTTCCGCCGGACGCCGTTTCCTGTGTGGATTGCTCGGCCTGAGCGGATGGCCCGGACCCGCCCTGCGGGTCGGGCGCGTCCGTGGTAGGCCACAGCGCGTCGCCACATCCTCCCAGCGCAAGTGCGCTGACTCCCAAAAGGATGGCGACCTTCCGTGAAAGACCCATTCGGCTTTTTGTTCCTATTCCTGACATCGACCGTCCGGTGCGAACGCAGGTGCGAGGGCGGCGGTCATGGGCAAGCCTCAAACAAAGCGGCGGGAAGGGAACGAATTGCGCCAGTCCAAGTCTGTGCCGTAACGAAATTCATCCACACAACCGAAACCGTCTCGAAGTATTGTGGAGATCCGAACTCTTACCGACATTTACTGCACACGCGCTAGATCCGACCCACCCCTTATGGAATCACGGCGATACTAATCCACGGGACTCCAAGGGACAACCCGTATTACGGGCGGAATAATTGAAGAAAAATGGTAAATGTCGGGTAAATGATTCGCGCTTGCACTTGATCGCGCCTTGCCCTAAACCCGACCGCGTCGCGCGCCCGTAGCTCAACTGGATAGAGCGTCTGACTACGGATCAGGAGGTTGGGGGTTCGAATCCTCCCGGGCGCGCCAGCCTTCTCCAAAGATGCACCACAACCTTTCGCCCGAACCGACCCGTTCGGGCGTCACAAGACTTCAGTATTGTTCTTGTGACGCCTGCCGCTATCAACAGCAGCCCTACCAGCAACAGAAACCACCATCGACCAAGAGGTCGATGCCGGTGCAATAGGACGATGCCCGCGAGGCCAGGAATATAGCAGGGCCGACCATTTCGTCGACCGACGCCATCCTGGCCATCGGTGTCTGTTCTTCAAAGAGCTTTGTCTGGTGGACCATCTCCGGCCGCGTGTTCATAGGGGTTGCGGTATAGCCGGGGCTGATCGAATTCACACGGATGCCGCGATCGACCCACTCCATGGCCATGCTCTTGGTCAGGTGGATAACGCCGGCCTTCGAAGTGTTGTAGTGAACCTGCTTGAGGCCCCGGTTTACGATCACGCCCGACATGGAAGCAATGTTGACAATTGAACCCGAGCCATGTGCGAGCATGGCGTTGGCTTCGGCCTGACAGCTTAAGAACAGACCGGTCAAATTGACGTCGATCATGTTCTGCCACTGATCGATATCCATCTCTTCGGCCGGGTTGGCGTTGGCGATGCCCGCTGAGTTCACGGCAACACTGAGGGCGCCGAGATCGGCCTCCGTCCTTGCAACGGCGTCAATAACCGATTGTTTGTCGGTGACATCGGCCGTGATGAGAATTGCCTTTTGCCCGGCTGCTTCAATCAGTGACTGGGTTTCCAGCAGGCCGTCATCCTCCCGCCGGTCGAGACAAGCCACGTTGGCACCGACCTGGGCGAGACCTTGCGCTATGCGCTGTCCGATCCCGCTTCCGGCGCCAGTAACCAACGCGGTCTGTTCAGACAGGACAAAGAGTGCCGGTGCATTGAGGTTTGTCTGGGCCATTGTTTGCTCCAATTGTCACCGAGCAGTGCAAATCTCACAAAGCTCCGGTGTTACGACATGATCAGACCACCATCGACATTGATGGTCTGGCCGGTGATGTAATCGGCGTCTTCGCTTGCAAGGAACGCCACGAGGCCCGCAACGTCCTTGCCCTCGCCGGCGCGCTTCATCGGGATGTTCTGGACCCATGCGTCCATCAACTCGCCCGGACCGTACTCGCCCAGCATCTTGCCCCAGACGCGGTCGTTGTAATCCCACATGTCGGTCTTGATGATACCCGGGCAGATGGCGTTGACGGTGATGCCGTCGAGCGCGACTTCCTTTGCCAGACTCTGGGTCAGCCCCATCACGCCGAATTTGGAGGCGGCATAGTGCGGGGTATAGATGAACCCGTCGCGCGCCTGGCCGGAGGCCGTATTGATCAGTCTGCCTCCTTTTCCAGCCTTGCGCATGCGCCGTATCGCCTCCTGACAGCACAGGAAGACGCCCTTGGTGTTGACGTTCATGGTGGCGTCCCACTCGGGCTCGGTCAGATCCTCGATCTTCGCAATGGTGATGATGCCTGCGTTCTGGATCGATATGTCGACCTGTCCGAAATCGGCCTCCGCCCGGTCATAAAGCGCCGTGACGGCGTCTTTGTCGGTCACATCGCACAGAACGCCGGCAGCACTGGTCCCGACGTCACGAAGCGCCTCCGCGGCGTCTTCCACCTGTGGCTCGACAGACGCGATCACCAGGTTGGCCCCTTCGGCGGCAAACTGTTCGGCTATCGCAAATCCGATCCCCTTATTGCCCCCTGTGACAACGACGGTCTTGCCCATGAACCGGTTCATCTCTTTCTCCATTGCCTGATCAGGCTGCGGCGAACGCCGCCAACAGGATGCCGTTGGCCTCGTCCCCGTTTAGGGTCACCTGCACAATTCTCAATGAACACCGCGCGTGCTTTGCCACCAGTCCTCTAGCTGCTCGCTTGTGAGCATTTGCGACCCTGTCGCGTGCTCGTGCGGAACTTTGTGGTTCTTGTTCATCGCGACCAGATATTTCACGACCCAGTAGCCAATTTCCCACTGACGCTGCGCCTTGACGCCGGCGATCACGCCATCTTCGATGAATTTGAGGGTCTCTTGGAGATCGTCCATGCCGACGATGGTCACCTCGCCGGCCTTGCCGGCATTCACCACCGCACGCGCAGCGCCGATCGGGTTCGAAGCATCCGAACCGAAAATGCCAGCAAGATCGGGATGAGCCTGCAGTGCCTTCTCAGTCAGCCTGACGGCCTTCTCCAGATTGTCGTCGTCGGGCTCCTCGAAGACGATCTCTATTCCAGGGTAGGCGGCGATCGCGTCCTTGAACCCCTGGACGCGTGCTGCGTGGTTTGTGGCCGTCAAGCTGCCGGCCAGGATCGCAACCTTGCCTGACGTGCCGATCTTCTTCGCAAGGAAGTGGCCGAGATCTGCGCCGTCCTGGTGGTCGCCCTTGTGGCCCACGAAATTGAACGCGTCGGAACAGAAGGCATCGAAGGTGATAACGTTGATGCCGGCATCGACCGCCTTCTGGACCAGCGGTGTGTCTGTGGCGGGATCGAGGCACGACACGGCGAGGCCGTCGGGCCGCCGGTCGAGAGCCGCTTCGATCCGGCGTCGGTGGTCGTCGGCATCGGCCCGCGGCGGCGAGTCCCACGCAACCTCAACGTGGATGCCCTCCGTTTTCAGCTCTTCAACCGCCCTCTGCGCCCCGGCGGCGACGACGTCGTACCAGGGATGAACCACCTTGGGGACGAAGGTGAAGGTCAGCGTTTTCTTGATCGGCTTGACCAGATCACCCTGGTCGAACGCCCGTGCATGGCCCGCTGTGGCCAGCTCCATGACAAAGACGTCGTTTGCCTCGTCCCGATCGAGGATCCCTGTCTGCCGGCCCTCCGACATGACCATGATGCGGTTCGAGACGCCGAGGACCTCCTCGAGATCCGAACTGACCACGACGACGGCAACGCCTTGTTCAGCAAGGCCGACGATAAGGTCATAGATCGAGGATCGAGCCCCGACATCGATGCCGCGCGTCGGCTCATCCAACAGGACAACGCTCGGGTCTCGGGCGAGCCATTTTGCCAGAACGACCTTTTGCTGGTTGCCGCCAGACATTTCATTGGCGTTTTGATACCCGCGACCTTTGACCCCAAGTCTTTCGATGCTCTCTCCGGCAAAACTTTTTACACGAGCGCCGCTCACCCATCCGGATAGGGTCACGGATTCGAAGTTCGAGTAGGCGATGTTTTCCTGAATGCTATGGGTCAGGACCAGCCCCTGCAGTTTCCGGTCTTCGGGCACCAGGACGATGCCTTTCCTGATGGCATCGCGTGGATGGCTCGGTGTGATGTCTTCTCCATCGATGTAGACCTGCCCAGAGCCGATTGGATCGGCACCCGCGATGGCGCGGACGAGATCGGTGCGCCCAGCGCCGACAAGGCCTGCGATGCCCAGAATCTCGCCTTTCTTGACCTCGAAGGTCACGCCGGAAAAGGTCCCGCGCGCCGATGAAAGATCCCTGACCTCCAGCACAGTCTCTTCGCCGGGTACCGGAATGTCGGGGAATATGCGGTCCATGCTGCGGCCGACCATTGCCTCGACGATGGTCCGCACCGGCAGATCGGCCGTGTCGAACTCTCGCACCTTGTCTCCATCGCGCAAGACGACGATCCGATCCGCGATCTGTTTGATCTCCTCCAGACGGTGAGAAATGTAGATTATCCCAACGCCTTCCGACTTGAGGCGCTCGATCTGCCTGAACAACAGTTTCGTCTCGGCCCCGCCCAGCGCAGCGGTGGGTTCGTCGAGTATCAAGAGCTTGGCATTCAGCGTCAGGGCCTTGGCAATTTCGATCAGCTGCTGGCTGGCCGTCGAAAGCCCTTCAACGGCACGGCGCGGGGATATATCCAGCCCCAACCGTTCGAGCCCACGGTGGGCGCGTTGCTCCATCTCCCGCCGATCGACCCTGCCGCCTTTCGTCGGATACCGGCCGACAAATACATTCTCGGCAATCGAAAGGTGCGGCAGCAGCATCAGCTCCTGGTGGATCATAGCGATGCCTGAATCGATCGCTTCTCTGGGGTTGGCGGGCGCGAAAGGCGCGCTCAACCAGTTCATTTCGCCGCAGCTCGGCAGGATCGTTCCTGAGATGACATTCGATACCGTGGATTTTCCGGCACCGTTTTCGCCAAGCAGCGCCACGACTTCCCCTGCATAGACATCCAGGTCGAAGTCGCGCAGGACTTCGGTCGGACCGTAGGATTTTCCTATTCCGCGGAGCGACAGGATCGGAGTCCGGGATTGGGAAGTCATGGCGCTGTTGAGTGGCGAAACCGGCCGAGTGCAGCCGCCCTACGGGTGCTTTTCCACGAACTGCGGTGCGTTATCGCAGGTCGTCAGCACGGCGTTGGGGATCTGACGGGCCGGAACCGACGCGTCCTTTACAACCGCAATCGCCGAGTTTACCGCGAGAACGCCCATGGCCTGGGTGCTTTGCGTCGCGGTCACGATGAACGGCGTGTCGCAGCGCGCCAGGGATTCCAACGCGGCAACGTCGCCGTCATAGCCGCCAACAACGATCTGATCCGACAGGCCTGCCACTTCGACCGCCTTTGCGGCGCCCATGGCGATGGCATCGGCCTGACCGAAGATGATTTTGATGTCGGGATGGGCCTGAAGCATGTTCTGACCGATGGAGAAACCCTCATCGGGCGACCACATCTGAGTCCACTGCTGCGCAACCAGTTCGATGCCCGGGTTCTCGTCGATGGCCTGCTTGCAGCCCTCGAAGCGTTGAACTTCCGGCGTCGTGCCCTTCTGGCCGTGAATAATGACCATCTTGCCCTCGCCGCCCGCAAGGCCGATGAGGTGAGAGCAAACCTGGTATGAAGACAGGACGTTTTCGCCATAGATCACGGTGTCGCCCGGTTCGCCGTCAGGCTCACGGTCAACGTTGATGACCGGGACGCCCTGAGCGCGTGCCAGGCGGGTCGGAACCGTTGCAGCAGCAGCACCGGCCGGGATGTAGATGAAGGCATCAATGCCTTGGGTCAACAAGTCCTGCACCTGGCTGACCTGCGTATTGGTGTCGTTCTTCGCATCGACGGTGATCACCTCAATGCCAAGCTTCTCCGCATAGCCTTCAACACCCAGTTTGATCTGGTTGAAATAGTCAGCTTGCAGGTTGGGAACGGCGAGGCCGATCTTTTTTATGCCGACGTCCTGGGCCGAAGCCGTGCCGGCAACAACAGCCAGCGCGGTCGCGGCAAGCGTTGTCTTGAAAATGGATCTCATGGGTTTCTCCTCCTTAGTTGATTGGTCCGTTTCGCTAGGTCCGGACCCGTTGCAGCCCGAATCTCGGACCATCTTTGCGGGGCCGCAGATGCCGTCCGCGACCCCGAAAATCATCTCCTTCTGTGCTTGAACGTCTCTGCTGCCACGGCGAGCACGATCACCAGACCGATGACAACAGCCTGCAGGAATGGCGACACACCCAGCAGGTTCAGGCCATTCCTCAAGACACCAATGATCAGGACGCCGATGATCGTCCCGCCGACGCCGCCGGTTCCGCCGGAAAGGCTGGTACCGCCGATAACGACCGCAGCAATGGCATCGAGTTCGTAGGCGATGCCGGAACTTGGCTGAACCGAGTCCAGGCGCGCCGCCAGCAGTGTCCCGGCGAGCCCTGAGAGAAGCGCGCACATCATGTAAACCATGACGGTGATGCGTTTCACGTTGATGCCCGCAAGGCGCGCGACTTCGGGGTTGCCCCCGATGGCATAGAGCTCGCGGCCCTCCTTGCGGTAGCGCTGGAACAGGATCGCCAAGACGAAAACAACCAGCATCACTGCGACGGTCATTGTTAAAAACCCGCCGTGCCGGATGATGGCGCCCAGGTTGAACCAGGGCGGAAATCCGATGATCTGCGAGCCGTTGGTGATCATGTTTGCCAACCCGCGCGCAATGGACATCATCGCAAGCGTGGCAATAAAGGGCGGGACTTTGAATTCCGTGATCAACAGGCCCGCCGCAATGCCGGTCACCGCTGCGGCGATGAGCCCGCCGGGGATCGCCACGCTCATGGGCAAGCCGGCTTCGACGTTCAGGTAGCCCAGAACCATCATCGACAGCGCCATAACGGAGCCGACCGAGAGGTCGATGCCGCCGATCAGAATGACAAAGGTCATGCCGACGGCCATGATTCCGAGCACGGTTATTTGGTCGAGGATGTTCAGAAAGTTGCGGATCGACAGAAAAGAGTCCGTCGCGATCGAAAGAACCAGACACAGCAACAGCAGGCCGATCAGTGGTCCGGTCGCCCCACTGAACCCACCGGTGATCCGGGCAATCGCGGATGCCTGGGGCGCCTCTGCGGCCCCAATCGATGCAGAGTCCCTGCGACCCGCTTCTGACATCAGCTTCCTCCCAAAGCTTGCATAGTTATTCTTTTTGCAATCATTATCCGAACTGCTTCGGCTGTCAATAGTCAAGACATACTGCGCGCGTCAGTTTTCGGATTGACTTTTTTTGCTGAGAATGAAATTTTATATGCGAATAAAAATGCACGAGCGCAGTATGAACCTCGCTTCACTGAAAGAAACGGCCCGAAAGATCCGGCTTACAGATCTGGATACGGTCTTCGCGGCCGGCGCTGGCCATATTGGCGGGGAGATGTCGGCAATCGACATCTTGACGTCCCTTTACTTCGGCGTCATGCGCATCGATCCGAACGATCCCGGCAACCCGCAACGGGATCGATTTGTCCTCAGCAAAGGACACACCGCTTGTGCTCTTTACGTCACCCTGGCGGAGCGCGGGTTCATACCCCGCAGTCTTCTGCCTACGTTTCTACAGCCTCACTCGCCGCTGAACGGGCACCCCAACCGGGTCAAAGTTCCGGGTGTGGAGACAAATACGGGACCTCTCGGTCACGGCCTTCCGGTTGCGGTCGGAATGGCGAAAGCCGCAAAACTCGACCATGCATCCTGGCGCACCTTCGCATTGTGCGGCGATGGCGAACTCCAGGAAGGCAGCAACTGGGAGGCCGCCATGGCGGCGACTCAGTTCCGATTGGATAATCTTACGCTGATTGTCGATCACAATCGGCTCCAACAGGGCGCACGGCTTGCCGACACCAACAACGTGGCGCCAATCGCCGACAAATTCTCGGCGTTCGGCTGGGCGACCGAAGAGATCGACGGTCATGACATCGGCGCGATCGTCGATGCGCTGGACAACGCGCGTGTCGTGGAAGGCAAACCAAAATGCGTGGTGGCCCATACCAACAAGGGTCAGGGCATATCCTTTATGCAGGATCGTGTTGAGTGGCATCACAAAGTGCCCAACCGCGAACAATATGAAGAAGCGCGGAAGGAACTTGAGGAGGTCGCCTGATGGACGCTCCCGTTCAGTTGTTCGACTGCCGAGACGCCTTTTCGGAGACCCTGCTAGAACTGGCGGCGGTTAATCCCGACGTTGTCGCCGTATGCAACGATTCAGTTGGGTCCAGCAAACTTGGTCCCTTCCGGGACCAGTTCCCCGAACGACTTGTGAATGTCGGTATCGCAGAACAAAACATGGTTGGCGTTGGCGCCGGCCTGGCCAATGGAGGCAAAGTCCCGTTCGTCTGCGCGGCATCCTGCTTTCTGACGGGACGGGCGCTGGAGCAGATTAAAGCCGACGTCGCCTATTCCGAGACCAACGTCAAGCTCTGTGGGATCAGTTCCGGGATGGCGTATGGCGAGCTTGGTCCAACGCATCATTCCATTGAGGACTTCGCCTGGATCAGGGTGTTGCCGGGTATCACCATCATTGCACCGGCCGACCCGATCGAGACCCGCGGCGCCGTTGAATGGGCCGCGAAACATGATGGCGCCGTCTTTTTGCGGCTATCAAGGACCGGCGTGCCAAACGTCCTGCCACCGGATCATGTTTTCGAACCGGGCAAAGCAAATCTCCTGCGCAATGGGACGGATCTGACCATCATCGCCAACGGCACCCTGACGCATCGGGCACTTTCGGCCGCAGATGCGTTGCAGGCTGAGGGGGTTTCGGCCCGGGTCCTCAACATGGCAACGGTGTCTCCAATCGATCGTCGAGCCATCATCGATGCGGCAGCCGACACGGGGGCAATTCTCACCTGCGAGGAGCACTCCGTTAATGGCGGCCTTGGTAGCGCGGCCGCGGAGGTGATTGTTGAAAACCACCCTGTGCCGATGAAGATCCTGGGAGTTCCGGGGATCTTTGCGCCCACTGGCTCGGCGAATTTCCTTCTCGATGAGTTTGGCATGTCGCCGCGCGGTATTTGCGATTCCGCCAAGGCACTTGTCGCACGCAAGAAGTAGCGTCATGGCGGACACGATCCTCGCAATCGACCAGGGCACCACCAACACGAAGGCGGTTCTGATCAACGTTGAGGGAAGAATCGTCGGAAAGGGAAGTGCGCCTGTCGAGATAGAGTTTCCCGGCCCTGGCTGGGTGCAACAGGACGCCGAGAACATTTGGCAAAGTGTTGTCTCGGCAATCGCTGGCTGCGTGGCCAGCGCACCGACATCCGAGATCCTTGGGTTGGGCATCTCAAACCAGCGCGAGACCGTTGTCGCATGGGATCGCCGCTCGGGCGCCCCGGTGGGTCCTGCCATTTCTTGGCAGTGTCGTCGGACCAGCGATGTGACAGAAGACCTGAAGAAGACGGGGTGCGAGCCCGATGTTATTGCGAAGACCGGGCTTCCCCTGGATCCTCTGTTCCCGGCAAGTAAGATCAGATGGCTTCAGGAAAACGCGGCGGACGACATCGATCTTTGTGTCGGAACGATCGACAGTTGGCTTGTTTACAAATTGACAGGAGGAAGCCGGCACGCCACCGACAGGTCCAACGCGTCCCGAACGCAATTGTTCAATCTCATCACCGGGACATGGGATTCAGACTTGTGCAGGCTGTTCGGTGTCAATCCGGACGCTTTACCAGACATCGAAGACAGTCAGGCGGCGTTCGGCTCAGTCTCGGGAATACCAGATCTCCCAGACGGCCTGCCAATTGCCTCTGCGATTGGAGACAGTCACGCCGCGCTTTTCGGGCACGCGGCCTTTTCGCCCGGTGACGCCAAGATCACGTTTGGGACAGGCTCATCGGTAATGGTTACGGCCGCGGAATTCTCAGAACCAACAAATGGCATGACAACAACCGTGGCCTGGTCGCGAGGCGGGTCGATGACCTATGCGCGCGAAGGCAACATCCTGGTAAGCGCCGCAATCTTCCCATGGACTGCCGATTTGCTCGGCCTGAATGGCGATGTCGGAAAGCTCATGGAACTGGCGGCATCCGTTGACGCTGCGGATGGTGTTTTCCTCGTACCTGCGCATGTCGGGCTCGGTGCGCCACACTGGCGGCCTGAGGCGACCGGATTGATTACGGGGCTAAGATTCTCCACAACGCCTGCACATATTGCGAGAGCGGCGGCGGACTCGCTGGCGCTTCAGGTGGCGGATGTCCTGAGCGCCGTTGAAACCGGCGACGGCTCGATTGGCGCACTCCACGTTGACGGCGGACCGAGCGAAAACCCGTTCCTCATGCAGTTGGTGGCGGATTTGCTCGGGAAGCCGCTCAAGGTTTGCCGCATGCCCGAGGTCTCGGCGTTCGGTGCCGGGACTCTCGCGGGTCTCCAAGTCGGGCTTTGGACGGATATCAACGACCTCACGGCCATTGATCGGGGCGTAAGCACGGTCAGGCCCGAGATCTCGGATACCAATACAACCAATACATTGGAAGGATGGGCCCAGGCCGTCCGGCGATGCACGCTTTGATTTGGTCTCGAAACGTGCATTTTGCCCGACATTGTACCGTCAGCGGAGGTTAAGGCATGTCGAGGCTGGATGAACTACGCTTCATCGCCCGCATTGCGCAACGCTACTATGTCGATGGGCACCGTCAATCGGCGATCGCAAAAGACCTGGGACTAAGCCAGGCGACGGTTTCGCGCATGCTGAAGAGGGCCCACGACGAGGGCATCGTCCGCATCTCGCTCAACGCGCCTCAAGGCACCTATCCCGACTACGAACATCAGATCCGGGACAAATACCAGGTCAACGAGGTCTTGGTTGTGGATTGTTCCGAGGACAATGACGGTGCGGTCATGTCCAGGATTGGCGAAGCTGCGGCACACTTCCTGGAGACGACGCTGCAGGACGATGAAGTGATCGGCATCTCTTCTTGGAGCCAGACACTTCTGAAGATGATCGACAACGTTCATCCCATGAAGCAGGGCAAGGCGCGCCAGGTCGTTCAAATGCTGGGCGGAATTGGTAATCCCAACGTTCAGAAACACGCAACCCATCTGACGACCCGCCTTGCGCAGTTGACCGGTGCGCAGCCGATGATCTTGAACGCGCCAGCGGTTGCTGCTTCGCGCGAGGCGAAGTTGGTCCTACTGGGAGATCCCTATGTTCGCGAAACGATGGATCTCTTCGACAGAATTACACTCGCAATCGTCGGGGTCGGGGCCGTTGAGCCATCGAGCATGCTGGCGGAAAGCGGGAATATTTTCTCAGAAGCCGAGTTGAAACAGCTGGCTGAGAGCGGCGCGGTGGCTGAAATCAGCCAGAGATTTCTGGACGCGAATGGGAAAACGGTTTCCACACCGATGAACGAACGCGTCATCGGTATGGATTTAGACACCTTACGAAATGTCCCACGCGTCATCGCCTTGGCCGGCGGTCAGAAAAAGACAGTCGCGATCGACGCTGTCTTGAAGTCCGGCGTGATTGAGATTTTGATCACGGACAAATTCACCGCGTCCCGACTGCTTCAATCGGAAACCGAATCTCATCTGCATAGGGCGGTTTAGCGGCCAGCCCATTGCGGTAACCTGCCCATGCGACCCGTAAGGTTCGCCAGCCGTAACGTCCTCATCGCCTTCGAATTCGGAAGCAGGGCCAATGGTGACGCCGTTGGCAGCAGCTCGAATCCTGGGTTGTCGTCTCCGGTGCAGCGTTCCATGCCGCGAGAGCGTCAAGCACCCGGTCCTCCGCCTTTGATCCGGCGCCGACGATCGCCGGGGCGCCTCACCTACCCCTTGACCGCCCCGGCCGTCATGCCGGTGATGATCTGCTTGGATGCGACGAAGGTGAAGATGATCGGGGGTACCGCCAGCAACATGCCGGTGGCCATGATCACGCCCCAATCGATGTCGTACTCCGTCAGCGAGTTCACGATGGTCACCGGCACGGTGCGCGAGTTCCGGTCCAGCAGCGCGTTGGCGATCAGGAACTCGTTCCAAGCGATGCGGAAGGTGAAGATGGAGGCCGCGGCCAAGCCGGGCTTGATCACCGGCAGGACAACCAGGAAAAAGACCTGGAAGGCGTTGGCGCCGTCGATCCGGGCGGCCTCTTCGAGCTGGATCGGCACCTGGACGATGAAGCTCTGCAAAATCCAGATCACGAACGGCAGGTTCATCGCCACGTAGACCAGGATGATGCCTGCATGGGTCCCGTCTAGCCTGTACTGGAAGGTCCAGATGCCGAACACCGGCACCAGCAGCACGGCGGGCGGCACCATGCGCATCATCAGGGTGGTCATCGACATGGTGCCCCGCCCCATGAAACGGAACCGCACGATGGCGTAGGCGGCCATGCAGCCGACGATCAGGGTGATGCCGGTGGAGATCAGGGCGATGATGAGCGAGTTGCCCAGCGCCCGTCCGAATGTGGGATCGCAATAGTCCACGTGCGCCGGGTCGTACCACAGCACGTTGCAGAGCACGGTCTCGTAATTCTGCAAGGTGGGAAAGAACAGCAGACTGGAGGTCTCGCTCATCACGTCCACATTGAGCCGGAACGAGGTCGACAGCATGAGATAGATCGGCGCGATCGACATCACCACCAGGGCGGCGATCAGGGCATAGAAGGCCGGGTTCTGCTTCTCGTAGGTCTTGTTCATGGCCTAGCCCTTCTCCGCTGCCTGACGGACGGCCGCCTCGCGCGCCTCGACGATCTTGTTGTAGACGAACATGACGATCGTCAGCGCCAGCAACAGCAGCAGCAGGTAGTTGGACATCGCCGCCGCGACGCCCAGCTCGCGGAACTCCGATGCGGTGCGGGCGATCCGCAGAGACAGAATTTCCGTCGACAGCCCCGGGCCGCCGTTGGTCATCACCAGGATGACTTCCAGAACCTTGAAGGAGTCGATCAGGCGCAAAAGCCCGGTGACGATCAGCACCGGCATCATCAGCGGCAGCTTGATGTGGATGACCTGCTGCCAGCCCGAGGCGCCGTCGATACGCGCGGCTTCCAGAGCGGATCTCGGAAGCGACTGCAGGGCGGCAAGCGCCAGGATGAAGATAAAAGGCGTCCACTGCCAGATGTCGGCGATGATGATCGAGGCCAAAGCCCAGCCCGATTCCGACAGCCAGGGGACCGGCTCGAAACCCCAGTCCTTCAGGGTGCGGTTAAAGATGCCGACCGAGGGGTGGTACATATAGCGCCACATCAGGCCGACGACGATCGGTGCGATCATCATCGGCAGGATGAAGATCGTGCGCAGCACCGAGATGCCGCGGATGTTGCGGTCCAGCAGCAGCGCAAGACCGACGCCGACCACCATCTCGGTGACCACGACGATGGACGAGAACTTCAGGGTGACCATGGTCGATTCCCGGAAGCTTTCGTCGGCCAGCAGGGTGACATAATTGCGAAAGCCGACGATGTCGGCCTCGCCGATCAACTGACTCGGGTTCCAGTTGAGGAAGCTGGCATAGATCATGTACCCGATGGGGTACAACAGACCCACGATCATGAACGCCGCCGCCGGGGCGAGGAACATGTAAGGCGTCATGCGCTTCAGGTTTGCCGCAGCCATCTCCACCGTTCCACTTCAGTCGATGGGCGTCTGGTGAAAATCACGGAGGACGGGTCAGGGAGGCTTACCCGCCCTCCGCGGGGTCGACGTGGTTACTGCCAGCTGTAGTAACCGGCCTCTTCCATAATCACCTTGGTCCGCTCGGCCACGCCGTCCAGCGCCTCCTGCGGATCCAGGTCCTCGGTAAGCACCTTGGACAGGGTGGTGCCGAGATCGGCGTTGATCTTGCCCCAGACGGGGATGATCGGACGCCAGTCGGGATCGGCGTATCGCAGCGCCTCGCCGAAGGTTGCCATGTGCGGGTACTTCGCATTGACGTCCGGATCGGCGTGGGTGGAGTAGCGCGACGGATTGCCACCGGCGAGCGCCACCAGCTTGTCGCCGTGCTTGGACGTCAGCCACTGCATCAGCAGGAAGGCCGCTTCTTTGTTCTGAGCGTTCTTCGGAATGGCGATGCCGAACCCGCCGGTCTGCGAACCGCGGCGCACGCCCTTCGGGTGCAGCGCCCAGCCGACCTTGCCGACGACCTTCGACTTCTTCGGGTCCTCAACGGAGCTGGCGAACACGGTGGTGTCCAGGAACAGCGCCGTGTTGCCCTGCAAAAAGGCGTTGCCGGCTTCGGCGAAAGCGAACGTCTTGGCGCCCTCGGGGCCGCAATCGACGATCTTCTTCAGCGCCTTGGCGGCGGCGACACCGGCCTCGTTGTTGACGATCGGGTTCCACTGGTCGTCGAAGACACGGCCGCCCAGCGGGGACAGGTGCAGCAGGAAGGCGTGGCTGGCCTGGTGGCCCGACGCGGCGCGCGAGGCGAGGCCGCCCATGCCCGGCTCCAGCTCTGGGATCTTGCAAACCAGGTCGAGGAGCTCGTCATAGGTCTCCGGGACCTTCAGGCCGTGCTTCTCGAAGATGTCCTTGCGGTAGCCAAGCACGGAAGTCTCGGACCCGAACGGGATGCCATAGACCGAATGCAGCGGGCCGGGCAGGTAGCCCTTGGTGCCGCCGACCACACCGATGTTCTTCACATAGCCGTCGATCAGGTCCTCGGCGTCGTAGTTGGGGTCGGCCAGACGCGGGTTCATGAAGAAGCGGGCCAGGTTCTCCAGCTGGTCGGCATAGACATAGTCCGCCTTCGAAAAGACGACGTAGGCGATCAGGTCGTAGTCGCCCTCGCGCTTGGTCAGCTCCAGGGTCTGTTTCTCGCGCATCTTGAGGTACTGCAGCAGGTCCACCTCGACCTCGATCCCGGTCTCCTCGGTGAACTGGGGCAACACCTTCAGGACGGCGTTGTAGTGCGGGTGGGCCGGAAAGTTGACGACCAGGGTCGTGCCCTCGTACGGCTCATAGGGGTTGGCCAGAGCGGCGCCTGCCGATAAAGCCAGCCCAGCCGTGGCCAGGGCCATTCTCTTAACGAACTTCTGCATTTATCTGTCCTCCTGTTAGTACCAAAAGCCTGTCGGCCTCTTTGCGGGCCTTACAGCCTGAGCTCGGTTTCCTTGTCGAACACCATGATGTCGTCGGGATCGACGGTGAACTTCACCGTGGAGCCACGCTCGAAACGGGCCGAGCTTTCCAGTTCGACCAGAAGCTCGTGGTCGCCACACATGGTGACCAAAATCGACTGGGCACCCAGATACTCCGAAACCTTGATATGAAGGCTTATCTGCGACTCGCTCTCGTCGGCGTGCGGGCCCAGCTTGAAGCAGGACGGCCGGATCCCGATGACCACCCGGCGCGCCGCGGCATCGCCGATGCGCGCCTTGAGGGCATCCGACAGAATCAGTTTGAAGCCGGCGCCCTGGACGGCCAGCCTGTCGCCCGAACCGACCAGTTCCGCCTCCAGGAAGTTCATCGTCGGGCTGCCGATGAAGCCGGCGACGAACTTGTTGGTCGGCTCCTTGAACAGCATTTCGGCCGAGCCTTCCTGCTGGACCAGGCCGTTGGCCATGACCACGATGCGGTCGCCCAGGGTCATCGCCTCCACCTGGTCGTGGGTGACATAGACCATGTTCTTGTCCAACGTGTTGCGCATCTCGGCCAGCTCGGTGCGCATCTTGCCGCGCAGCTTGGCATCCAGATTGGATAAAGGCTCGTCAAACAGAAAGGTCGAGGCATCTCGTACCAGGGCGCGCCCCATGGCGACGCGCTGGCGCTGTCCGCCAGACAGCTCGCCCGGCTTGCGGGTGAGAAGCTGTTCGATGCCCAGCATCTTCGCCACCTTGTCGACCTTCTCCTCGATGGTCTTTTTGTTCACCTTCTGCAGACGCAGCGCGAACGACATGTTCTTGGCAATGTTCATATGCGGGTAGAGCGCGTAGTCCTGGAACACCATGGCGATGTCCCGGTCCTTCGGCTCGAGCTTGCTGATGGGCTTGTCGTCGAACCAGATCTCGCCGCTGGTCAGGTCCTCCAGGCCGGCGAGCATGCGCAGGGTGGTCGACTTGCCGCAGCCCGACGGCCCGACCAGCACCGTGAACTCGCCGTCTTCGAACGTAAGATCGAAAGGGGGAAGAACGTCAACGGGACCGTAGCTCTTCGAGACGGAATCAAACCTGATTCTGGGCACGGCACTCCTCCCCCGCAGTTTTTCGGATCCCACACCGCCGATTCTTGTTCGATCGGGAGAACAAAGCCGTGGGACCCATCGCCCTTAACACATCGGGCGTTGGGAAACCGCAATTGTCATACGCTAACATTTTTGATTTGCGGCGTCTATAGAAATTGCCATACGCTAACATGCTTCCGTTATCGGCGTCGTTGATCCGACGCAATAAACGAGTCGCCCAATGCCACGACCGACAGAGGCGCCCATGGCATCAAGAACCGGAAAGCTGAAGAAGAACCTGAAGCGGGCGCAAACGACCCTGAAAGAAGTGGCGGCCGCGGCAAACGTCAGCGAGATGACGGTGTCGCGGGTCCTTCGCCAGACCGGAAGCGTCTCGGAAAAGACCCGGAACAAGGTCCTTGCGGTGGTCGACGACCTGGGATTCGTGCCCAACAAGGTCGCCGGGTCGCTTGCCACGTCTACGTCGAACCTGATCGCCGTCATCGTGCCGTCCCTGAAGAACCAGGTCTTCACGGAAGTCCTGGCCGGCGTCACCGGCTACCTGGACACCCAGGGCTATCAGGCGGTCATCGGGATCTCCGACTACGAACCGGAGAAGGAAGAGGAACTGATTCGCTCGATGCTGTCCTGGCGGCCGTCGGGATTCATCGTTTCCAACCTTTCCCATACGGACCGGGCCCGGCGGATCCTTGAAAACGCCGGCATCCCTCTGGTCGAGATGATGGATGTGACCGACGCGCCCATCGACACCTGCGTCGGCGTCGACCACTTCGAGGCCGGCGCCTTGATGGCCCGCCATTTCCTGGAACGGGGGTACCGGCGCATCGGCTATCTGGGCTGGAACAAGCGCGACCTGACCGCGCGAAAGCGCTTCGAGGGGTTCAAGAGCGTGCTCGAAGACAACGGCCTGGCATTCGAGGGCATCGTGGAGTTCGACCGGCCGCCGGACATCCGGGTCGGAAAAGAGGGACTTGCGGGACTGCTGGCCGGTCACCCCGACCTCGACGCTGTCTACTTTCCCAACGACGTCGCCGCGGTCGGCGGCCTGCTCCATTGTCAGGAGGCGGGCATCGACGTTCCGGGGTCGTTGGCCATCGGGGGTTTCAGCGGTCTGCAGATCGGCCAGCTGATGCCAAGTCCGCTGACCACCGTCCTGGTCGAGCGTTTCGACATCGGACAGCACAGCGCCCGGATCATCGTCGACCGGATGAGCGGCGCGGCGACGGAGCGGGTCAACCCGATCCACATCAAGCTATTTCCGGGCGGAACGACCTGACGTCACGGCAGCCTGTCCGGCGCGCCCGGCGAGACCCGGATCGGCGCGTTGGCCTGTTCGTAGGCAAGCAGCAAGGCGCTGTGATCAAGCCGGCCCAGTCCGTTGTCCAGCAGACCGCGGTAGCGCTCCAGCACCTGCCGGCTCAGCGGCAGTTCCAGATGCGCATCCCTGGCCATTTCGACCGCCATGTTCATGTCCTTGACGGAATACTCCAGCGGACCGCCGGGAACGAAATCCCGCTCGACCATCTTCTGGCCGTGGATTTCCAGGATCCGGCTCTGGCAGTAGCCTCCGCCGATGGCCTCGCGAACCTTGCCCGCATCGACGCCCAGGGAGGCGGCCAGCATCAGGCCCTCGGTCACCGCGCCGATGGTGATGTGCACGATGGCCTGGTTGACCAGCTTGCAAACCTGGCCGGCGCCCTCGTCTCCCAGGTGGAAGACGTTTCCCATGACCTCCAGCACCGGTCGGGCGCACTCCAGATCCGCTGCTGCACCGCCGGCCATGATCGACAGGGTTCCGGCTTCCGCGCCGGAGACCCCGCCCGATACCGGTGCATCCAGGTGGTGGGCATACCCGGCCCCGGTGAGCCTGGAATGGTTGTCGCGCGCGATGTCCGGCGCCAGCGAGCTGGTGTCGATCATCAGGCATCCCGTGGGCGCATTGGGCACGACGCCTTCGGCGCCGAAATAGACCTCCTCGATGGACGGCGCGCCGGCCAGGGACGTGATGACCACGTCGGCATCCGCAACCGCTTCCTTGACCGTCAGGGCCTGGCGGGCGCCGCGCTCGACCAGGGGCAGCGTCTTCTCCGCCGAACGGTTCATCACCGTCAGGGGATAGCCGGCGTCCAGCACACGCCGGGCCATCCGGCTTCCCATCAGGCCGATGCCGATGAAGGCGACGCGGGTTTCTTGGCGTGCGGGCGTCATCCGGTCCTCCTATCGGTAGGCCTGCATCCAGCCGAGGCCTTCCTCGGTGGTGCCGCGCGGCCGGTACTCTGCGCCGACGTATCCGTCCCACCCCATGCGGTCCAGCGCGGCCAGCAGGTCGGGATAGTTTACCTCGCCCCGGTCCGGCTCGCCCCGGTCGGGCACGGCGGCGAACTGGATGTGGCCGAACGACGCCAGATGCGTCTGCAGCCGATGGGTCAGGTCGCCCTGCATGATCTGGCAGTGGTAGCAGTCGAACATCAGCTTGAGATTGGGCGCGCCGACGGCTGCGATGGTCTCCAGCCCCTGCTCCACCAGGCTGAAGTGATAGCCCGGCGCGTCGCGCTGGTTGATTGCCTCGATAACGATTCCCAGGCCATGGCTCGCCGCCTTTTCGCAGGCCTCGGCAAGGTTGCTCCGGAAGGTCGCCTCGGCTTGCGCGCCGCCGCCCGTCTTGCCGGCCACCGCGTTGATGTTGCGGGCGCCGATGGCAACGGCATAGGCCACCGCCTCGTCGACATAGCCGCGCGCCTCGTCCTCGCGTCCCGGCATCGCCATGACGCCGAAGTCGTCGGCGCCGTTGACGCCAAGTTGGGTGTTGATGCCCAGCATGGGCAGGCCGGTTTCGTCCAGGGCCGCCTTGACCTCTCCGGCAGGAAACTCATAGGGAAAGTGGCATTCCACGGCCTCGAACCCCGCCCGCTTCGCGGCGCGGATGGCGTCGGGAAGGGACAGTTCGGTCCACAGAAAACCGAGATTGGCCGAAAATCTGGGCATGGTTTGCCTCCGTCTAGATGTCCAGGAAGCGGATGTAGTTGGGCGCCGGAATCTCGTAGATCTCGTCCGTCATCTCCAGGGCGCCGGTTTCCACGTCGCGGTCGAAGACCCTGACATGGCCGGAATCCTGGTTGGCGACGATTACCGCGTCGCCGCAGGGCGTGATCGCGAAATGCCGCGGGAACTTACCGCCCGTGGGCACGAGCCCCGCGCGTTCCAGGCGTCCATCCTGATGGACCTTGAAGATGGCCAGCGAGTCGTCGCCCCGGTTGGAGACATAGAGGAACCGGGCATCGGGCGACAGTTTGATTTCCGAGACGTAGCTGACGTTGTCGCGGTTATCGATGGTCGATTCGTACTGGAAGGGGATCAGGCGCGGTTTGACCGCCTCGGGGTCGCTGGCGTCCAGCCGGGCCACGCAAACCGTGTTGAACAGTTCGTTGGACACATAGCAGATGTCCATGTCCGGATGCATGGCCATATGGCGCGGGCCGGAGCCGGGCTCGAAGTCGATATGGACCTCGCGCGTCAGCTGTTTCGCCGCCGGGTCCCACCGGTACTGAAAAATCGCGTTCTCGCCCAGGTCCGGGATGAACACCCAGTCGTGCCAGAAGTGGGCGCAATGGGCATGCGGCCCGACCTGGCGGTTGCCCCAATGGTCCTCGCGGTCGGTCACCTGGCGCCACTCGCCTTCGGGCCGGTAGTACTGCTTGAAGCTCTGCCGGACTTCGCCCAGCCTGCCTTCGGCGTCCACATCGGCGACGTCGATGATGGCGTCCCAGTAGTTGATGACGATCGCCGCGTCCCTGGTCGGCGCCAGGGCCAGATAGCAGGTCGAACGGCCGGACGCGCGGAACTTGTCCTTGTATTCCAAGAGTCCGTCGCCGGTGAACTCAAAGCGCAGGACGTCGCCCTCGTCCTTGATCGTCTCGACAATCGCATAGAGATGTCTGCCGTCGCCGTGCGGGATGAGAACGGCCGGATTGAGGGCTTCGTAGGACTCGCGAAGGGTCAGCTTGCCTCGCCTGTCCAGGGTCATGGCATAGATGCCCTTGCCGGGAACCGGTGCATAGGGCTGGTGGGCCAGCACGTCCATGTCGCTATAGGTCCCAGCGAGCAATGCGTAATCTTGAGCCAGCATGTGTTCGTTCTCCCTTTTTCACGTCCCCAGGGGCGTCGCGGTTCGAGAAATCCGCGGACCAGAGCCGCCGCGGGTCATAGTTAGCGCTAACATTCAAGAAAAAGAGCGATGGCCTGTGTGTCAGGACTCCCGTGATTGACGTCACCGGTTGGTTTTGAAAGATCCCGGCGGACTCTCGAAAAACCGCCTCCGCCCCTATCCGAATGAAAGCTGGACCTTCATCGCGGTCTTGCGGTCGTTCGCCGCCTCGAAGGCGGACACCGCCTCGTCGATCGGAAAGACGCCCGTCAGAAGCGGCGCCAGCGGGATCCGCTTCTCCCCGATCAGTTCGACCGCCCACGCGAACTCCTCGTGGAATCGGAAGTTGCCCCGCAGCTGGATTTCCTTCGCCACCAGCTTGTTAAGCGGCAAGGTGACGTCCCCGCCAAGTCCCAGCAGGATGAGATGGCCGCGCGGCCGGATCACGTCGATGGCGGCATTCAAAGCCGCCTCGTTGCCCGAAGCTTCGACCACGACATCGAAGGTGCCCTTGCCGGTTTCGTAGGCCTGCAGATCGGCGGCGTTCGTCGCGACATTGATGGTCCGGTCTGCGCCGACCTGTAGGGCCCGGCTCAAGGCTTCGTCGACCACGTCGGTGGCGACCACCTGCAGGGCGCCGTGAACCTTGGCGGCGGCGACCACCAGGGCGCCGATGGGGCCGGTGCCGGTCACCAGCACCCGCTTGCCCATCAGGTCGCCGACCTTGCGGACCGCAGCCAACGCAACCGACAGGGGCTCGGCGAAGGCCGCGTCCTGGGGAGTAACGCCCGCGGGGACCTTGACGCATTGCCAGGCCTCCGCAACCAAGGTCTGGCTGAAGGCGCCTTGGATATGAGGGAAGCGCATGGCGCTGCCGTAATAGCGCATCTCCAGGCATTGGTTATACATGGCCTCGCGGCAGTACTCGCAAGCGCCGCAGGGGCGGCTCGGGTTGAGCGCCACCAGATCCCCTTGCGAGAGGCCCTTCACGCCTTCGCCCAGCGCGGCGACGTGACCGGCGACTTCGTGCCCGAGGGTCATCGGTTCGCGAATGCGGATCGCTCCGAACCCACCGTCGTTGTAGTAGTGAAGGTCCGAGCCGCAGATCCCGCCGGCGGCGACGTCGATCAGCACCTGTCCCTCAGATACCGTCGGCGCGGCGGTTTCCTCGATCCTGAGGTCCTTGGGGCCATGGCAAACGACTGACTTCATCGCTGTGTCCTCGCACGGAGTGTGTCCAAGAGGGCGCCGCCCTCTTGGCTGGCTGCCTACCGGCCGCTGGACGGATCTTCGATGTTCCGAGGCCATTGGTTTTCTCGCCTGCGCCTGACATCGTTTGCCGCCCCAGACCTAAATGTTAGCGCTACCATTTCCAAATGCAAGTCAATTCTTCGTCCATGGTCACCGAACAAGCGGTCCCGACCGGCCTTACCGCCGGGCTCGGCGAGAAATCAAACAAACAGGTCTATCATTTTGTCTTTAAGGGCTGAGCGAATGCGACAGCGACGAAATGATCGGCCGTGTTTGTCCGTTCGGGGTGAGACGATGTGAAGCGTCTCTGTCGAAACCCGTCGCCCCTGCCGTCTGCGTTGGGCGCAGCAGTCCGCGCCTGGCATTCCGAAATCTGCCAGGCTGGAAAAGGACTGAGGGTAACCTTTTCATTCCTCCGCGACCTTGAGCCGCCATTGGAGAGCTCGCATGCCTGGCACTCTCACCTGTCCGGGCAGCGCGCCGTCAGCGCCTTTTGTCGTTGTCATGACGGAATGCAGCCGCAATTATCTCCGCGCATTAAAACGTACCTTGCCTTTCCCCGTTGCTGGAGCGGTTCCATTTCCGACATCACCATCATCATTCCAACATACAACGAAGCGGAAAACGTCCGCCCCCTGATCGAGGAACTGGAAAAAACCCTCTCGGATCGTGAATGGCAGGCGTTGTTCGTTGATGACAACTCGCCCGACGGGACCGCAGACACGGTCGAACGGTTGGCGGAAGAAAACCCGCGGGTGAAGTGCCTTCGACGCGTTGGCGTTCGCGGTCTTTCTTCTGCCTGTATTGAGGGCATCATGGCGTCCTCGACACCGCTGGTCGCCGTCGTCGACGGCGACCGGCAGCACGACCTGTCGATCCTGCCCGCCCTGATCGACGCGGTGGCGTCCGGCGATGCGGAGATTGCGATCGGCAGCCGATATCTGAAAAGCGGCAGCATGGACCAATGGGGCGCGCACCGGAAAACCATCAGCGCCGTGGCGACCCGGATGTCCAGGCGCCTGATCCCGGACGGCCTGACCGGCCCCATGCGCGGCTATGTCGTCATGCGCCGCGATGTCTTTCTCAAGCTGGCAGCCCGGCTTTCGGGAAAAGAGTTCAAAATCCTGCTCGATATCTTCGCATCGGCGGATCGTCCGCTGCGTTTTGCCGAGGTGCCGTACGTTTTCCGGCCCCGCGTCGCCGGCGAAAGCAAGCTTTCGACCCATGTGGTGTTCGAGTTTGCCGAGATGCTGATCGAGAAGACGGTCGGGCGATATCTGCCAGCGAAGTTCCTGCTCTTCGTGGCGGTCGGGACAACCGGCATGGTGGTTCATGTCATCACCCTCGGCGTCCTCGGCCAAGTGTTCGGGACCACCTTCGCCTGGGCGCAGTTCACTGCAATCATTCTCGCCATGACCTGCAACTACTACGTCAACAATCTGGTCACCTATCGGGAAGACCCATTGCGGGGCCTGCAGTGGTTTCGCGGGCTGCTCACCTTCTACGCCGCCTGCGGCCTGGGGGCGTTCGTCAACTTCACGACCGCGCTTTACCTGTTCGACATCGGGGTTTACTGGATCGTCGCCGGAGTCGCGGGCGCCGTCCTCGCCGCCGTTTGGAATTACGCAACGACCCGCGTCGTGACCTGGCGCCGTCTGGACTGACACCGTCGGTCTGGCCAAAGACCGGATGAGACGGCAGACTTCGATGCAGGACAGCGCCGATGAATGAGAACAGCCCCCCCGCGTTCGAGTATGACTCCATCGCTACCGGGTACTACGACGAAATCTTCAAACGTCGTCGGGGCGTGCAGAGCCGGTGGCATCACGACAAGTTCGCCAGGATCAGGGAAGAGCTCCAACCCGGATCGCTTCTTGATATCGGCTGCGGCCCGGGAACATTCATTGGAACGCTCGATCCCGAAGTCGAGGCGACGGGCGTGGATATCTCAGAGCAACAGATCCGTTACGCAGAGGCGCACAATGGCGGCGGTGCGCGCGGCTATGTGGTTTGTGGCGAACCGCCGATCGACCTCCCGGACGCCCGGTACGACAACGTCACGCTGATCGAGCTGGTCGAACACCTGACCTTCGATCATTCCGTGGTCTTGTTGAAGGAAGCCAGGCGACTGCTGAAGCCCGACGGCCGCTTGCTGGTGTCAACGCCCGACTACGCCAGCCTCTGGCCCTATCTGGAGGCATTGGTGAACCGATTGGGCGATGTCAGCTACGAAGATCAGCACATCACCCATTTCGACAAACCGATGTTGCAGCGGCTTCTCGACGAAGCCGGCTTCGCCGTCGATTGGGTGGAGAACTACCAGTTCCTGGCGCCGTTCACTGCCGCCCTGGGCTGGGGGTCGGCGGACCTGGCCAACCGTCTGGAACCCCGCTGGCTGGTTCGAACGGGCGGTTTCCTGCTGTTGGCGAGGGCGCATCCAAAGTAAACGATTGTGCGAGCGCGCTTCTTCGCAGTTGTGGCGGCCGGTCCAGATCAAGCTGTCAGACGTCGCCATGACATGCGCCACCATCGGCAACATAC